>FWPV01003892.1_pt1 | contig 32894 bp, 27 predicted proteins | sample 2228371 | NCBI WGS metagenome assembly FWPV01 (sample SAMEA103939776, study PRJEB20133) | metagenome
AAATAGGCTGTTATATAATGCCGCATTATGTTAAGATAGCTTGGGGCTGTTTTTCCTGGCGTGCCTTTTTGTTTCCGGGGTTGGGGCGGCTCTTTGGATTTTGCTTTTTACCTTAAAATCAAAACAATATCAAAAAGCAAAATACAATGTGCCGCATGTGCGCTGGCCTCGCAAAAAGCATGACAGGAAAAACAGCAGAAGGGCTGGCGTGCGGAAGGGCTTTAAATACTGGGGGAGTGCCGCAAATACCACTTAAACAATAAAATCCATTTGCGGCACGGCAGGGTTTAAAGCCCTGTGGCCTTTTCCGGTGGGGCTTTATTCTTCCTTCAATGGGTGGTATTTTTCCAGTTCCTTCTGCAGGTCTTCCAAGTTGTCTGTCCTGTACCTTTCTGTTGAACTTACAAAGCGATGTCCAGCCATGTACTGGGCTTCCCTTAGATTGTAATGTTTAAGCCAGTTGGTTATTACCGAGGAACGTATTTGTAAAAGGCTTGTTAATCGTGGTTCATAGCGGTTTATCATGTGTTTTATCCGTGGTATTCCACGTTTTAAACGTTTGGCATGGAATAAATAATTTCCTTCAATTTCTTCAGTTAAAGAAGTTCTTTCAGTTAAAATATATTCGTGCAGTGGCAGTATTTGAAAGGGTTTTAGGTCTAATAACCTTTTGTTGGTTCTTTTAGTTGATGGCACATATATTTTGCCTTTGTCTAATTGTAAGTGTGATATTTCCAGTTTTGCCAGTTCCTGTTCCTGTAAGCCTTGGTAAATCTTTAACCCTAAAATAATATGATAGGTTTTTAGCGTGTTCTCATGTGTCCAGTAGGTCTTGCATTCCGGGAACCTGTTGTAAATATCGTCAAGCTGTTTTTCGGTAAACAAATCGTGTGGTATGCGCCTTTGTACTCCCTTTACTCTTATTGGCTCTGCTACATTTGGAAGTTCTTTAAAATCTAAGTAATAACTAATTTTCTTTAACTCCAGATTGATGGTTTTGGCCTTTACCCCTTGGCTTTTTCGGTAGCGGATGTATTGCATTAAATGTTCATGCTCCAAATTCTCAATGCTCAACTGGTTTTCATAGAGGTAAAGTTTTAGTTTTTTTTCTATGAACTTGCTGTAATCGTTGGCGGTACCAGTGCCAAAGCCTTTGTTTATAAGCCATTCTTTAAATTCTTTCATTCCTTCATTTTTCATTCTTTCATTTCTTCATTTTCTTTTGCCAAATGAGTGTATTTCTGTGTGGTTTCAAGGCTTTTATGGCCTAAAAACCGGCTGATGTGTTCCAGTTTCATGCCACTTTGTAACAGGTGCGTGGCTATGGAATGCCGTAAAATATGCAGGCCAAAGGTTTTCTGTTTAAGGCCTTCGTTATTGGTTTGCCTTTTCAGATGTTGCAAACGCCCGTACATGCCGTGTACGCTCCATCTTACACCACGGCGGCCCAATAGTAACGCTTCGGTTTTGTTTCCCTGCAGGAGTTCTTTTCTTTGGTTTTGGATGTATTCCTTTAAATCCCTTTTTACCTGCGGGTTCATGGGCACATAGCGTTCCCGGTAGTTTTTGCCTTTGCGTACATAAACAAGCCCCTTTTCAAAGAGTATGTCATTAATATTGAGCGCCACGCCCTCGCTGGCACGTAGGCCGCAGCCGTAAAAGAGGCTAAGCATGACGGTATCTCGCTGGTTGTATAGATTATCATCGCTGGATGCTGCTTTGTATAAGGCTTTTATTTCTGCTTTGCTCAGGTAGGTGGCGGTTTCGACAGTTTTAAAAAGTCCGGGTTTTATGGTAAACCCTGCTTTTCCGGTAAGTTGTAAGTATTTGCTTAAAAGCCGCAAAGCTGTAACATGTTTGTTAATGTAACTTACGCTTAAACTTCCGCCGTTCATGCAGTTGGGGCGGTGCTGTAAGTATTCTAAATACTGGTTTATGTGGTTGTTTCGGAAGTCTTTTAAATGGGCAATGTTGTTTTGTTCCAGGAATGTAAAAAACTCCCCGGTATTCCAGTCCATTTGCTTTACCGTGCGTGGTTTGTAGCCTAATGTTTCGAGCCAGATTGTGAAGCTTTCGGCAAGGTGCTGGAACTGGCTACTTTTGATTTCCCTATATACACTTTTTCGGAACATGGAACGCTAAGGGGTTTTTACAGGTTTGACGGGCTTTGTAGTGTTCCATCTGGCGTTCCATCGGTTTGGGACACTAACCCACTTATTTGGTTTTGCAAGTAGGTTTGTATCTCGTTACGAAGCTTTTGTATATTGTCCCAATAACTGATTTTGTATTTAAAACCTTTGTTGGCATAGCCGCCGTTTTGCTGGATGTATTCCAGTTCAATAAGTTCATTAATATAGCGGTGCAGTTGGGTTTTGCTCACGTGCAGGGCGTGCCGGATTTCACGTTGGGTAAACTCGTATTGCTGTGAATTAGGCTTTTCTTCCAGGTAGGTTTTTAGAGATTCAAAGAACTGGCGCAGGCTCCCGTCCAGTTCGTCTACCTTTAAAAAAATGCTCTCGAACATGATTTCCACAGCCGTTTCTAAATCTTCTTTTTCGGTGATGATGCGCCCTTGTTGGTCTCGCTTACGTTGGTACTGGTTTATGAGCGTAATTTGTTTTACAAAACACAAAAACAACTCGTGCAAACGCCTTATTTTATGGGCTTGCTGCGGCAGCTTTATTTTGTCGGCATACGGGTTTACCACTTTGTAAGGCTTTAACATCCGTACGCAGTTTTGTAAAAATGTCTTGGCTTCGTTTTCCTGTTCTTTATTGATGATTCCGGCGGCCAGGCGGCTTTGGTGTTCGATGATCCGGGCAGTCTGCTCCGGGCTTTCGTCCACGGCAATGATAAACAGGCGGCTCATGTTGTCCTCGTAAATATGGCCATGGGTTGTGGCGCACATCGAGGCCATGGGGCCACGCACGATGCGTTTTGCGCCACGGCTGTTGCCGTTGTCGTCCTTTTGGCTGGTACTGCTGCGCAGCATGTTATTAGAGATGAGTTCACGCCAGGCAAAGAGGGCTTCTTCTTTCAGGCCGTCTACATCTTCCAGGCAAAGTAAATGGTGCATCAGTTCGTATTCGCCGTAATTGTACAGGCTGTTGTCGGTAATGCGGGTAAAACGTTCGACACGTTCCTGGGGCATCAGGTCGGCTATTTTGCCCAAAAGGTGGGTTTTGCCACTGCCGGATGAGCCTTGTATTAAAGCGTGCAAGGTATCAGGCATCTTGTAGCTACTGGCGATGATAAATAAAAAAAGGCGGTTGTTTTCTTCGCCCGTGATGCCGGATTTTCCGATAAGCTCGTTTATTCTTGTTATTAAGTTTGGTTTACTTAAAAAATCTTTGCATTTGGCTTGTTCTGCAAGTGGCACAAGGGTTTCGCCGTTGTCTGACTGGTTCTTTTTCATGTTCTCAAATTCTCTTTCCCGTTCTTCTTCCAGTAGGTCACAAAGTTTTGATAAATCTGTTTCTATTAAATCGCTCCGCAAATCGAGCTTCTCGGCTGCTTCACGGGCTTCTTTCCTTGTCTGGCGTTCTTCGTAAAGGTCTAATCGTGTGCGGTATTTTATTCCGGTCTCTAAATGCTGCACGTCAAGGCTTATAAGCATTTTATCTAATTGTTTGGGAAGGCCGCCTTTTACGATGTACCTTGCCGTTTGGGTTTCGTAAATTATCTTGTTGGGGTTTTCGGTGTTTAAGGGCGATGGTGTTTTATATTCTTGTGCTGTGGGTTCTCTCTTTTCAGTTAAAGTAATTTCAGATGAAAGAAAAGATTCATCGCCTGTAACTGGTTTCCGCTCATTGATTAGCTGGATTAGGCAATCTTTATCATATTTCACGTAAAGGCTGTTTACGTCTTCTTTTTCAGGCGTGGAAACGGCTGTTACTTTTGTGCCCGGCTTTATTTGGTTTAATATTTCCGTTACATGTTTTATCCCATCCAGCCCGCCTTGGTCGCCATCAAAAAAAATAATTACTTCTTTCAGCGTTGGCAGGCCCTTTACTGCTTCCTGCATCTCTTTGGTAAAGGCAAGGTTGCCGTAACAGCTTAGGATTGTGTAGTGTTCGGTTATTTCGGGTATCTGCAAAAGGGTGGCTGCATCGATAATGGCTTCGGTAAGGATTAGTATTTCTGTATTTTCTTCCGGATAGCATGGATAAAGGCCGCTGCGGTTCTCGCTGTAGTAATGCTTGCCGTATTCAAGAGCGTAGTTTTGTTTGTAGCCGGGGGTAATTTCCGTTATCCTACGCCCGTAAAGGCTGGTGATGTTTCCGTTTTTGTCTTTGAGTGGGAAGGTGATGCATTGTTTTAGCTTTTTCCATTTGTTGCCGGAGTTAAAACCGATTTCCTGCACATGTTCTAAACCACGCTGTTTGATGTATTCCAATGCCTTAAAACTGCGCTGGCTCGATGGCGTTTCGGGCGAAAGGGCTTTTTGCTGGTCGGCAAAAAGGGTTTTAAAATCTTCTTTCATAATGCTTTCTTTTGGGGTTTCTGCTTTGGTGGCTGTGGTGGGCATTTCGTTAATGAGTGCTTTGGCTTTTAGTATGGCCTCATGTTTCGTGCACCCTTCTTTGTCCTGGATAAACTGTATTACATCGCCCGTTTTGCCACAGGCAAAGCAGTGGTAAGTACCTGTTTCAGGGTAAATCTTGCAGCTTGGTTTGTCGTCTTGGTGGAAGGGGCAGCGGATGTGGTAGTTTTTGTCGGCCTTGATGCCGTAATGTGCCAGTAGCTTTAATATGGGCAGCCTTTGTTTTATTTCGTTTATTTCCATTTCTCGATGATTTTGATGGTGAGCCCTTCGTTTTCGGGTGTTATCTGTACCAGGTCGCCAATGTCAAAGCCTAAATTTTGTAGCCATTGGCCTTCCAATGTCAAAACAGGGGCTTCGCTTACCCTCCTTTGGGAGCGGCAGAGGCGTATTTCGCGGTGGTTTTGTTGTGCCATAAAAAAAAGTTTAAAAATTTTTATCTCAACTCATATTTGTGCCAAAGATAACACAAATGAGTTGAGTTTTGCAAAATATTTTTGATTTTTATATCATAAATTTGTGCTGTTATTTCGTTTATTTTAGAAAAAACAGTACTAATAACACACAGATATGAGTTTTGGAAGCCGATTATTACAGTCTAGAAAAGAAAAAAATATGAGCCAGGAAGAACTGGCTAAGGCTTTAAATGCCACTCCTACAACAATAGGCCGATATGAACGTGATGAAGTAAAACCTTCAATTGAAGTAGCTGCCAAAATATCACAGGTTTTGGAGGTTTCGTTAGATTACCTTACTGGCAATACAGATGCCAACCCACTTAAAAACAAGAGCATGATTGACAGGATTAATTCTTTGTTTGCTTTGACAGAAAAGGACAGGGAAAATATCTTAAATACATTTGATGCCCTTGTCCGGGATGCTAAAGCCCGGCAAACTTATGCCCATAAATAACAATCGTAAAAAAATGAAAGCAACCATTAAAGCCGATATAATACCCCTGAACGAACAATTTAAGCCCGGAAAGGAAGTTTCAAATACACATACTTCAAACCATGCTGATTTTCCTGCCAGTGAAAGCGATGCCGTGAAAAAAGATTTTATAAGGCAAATTATAACCCAAAGGTTCACCCATCAGCAAGCACTTTATTTCAGGTGCAAAGTATACCAGGAAGACACGGACGAACTGATTTTTGAACACGAGGGTTATTTCGAGGAAAAGCCCGAAGAAAGGGTCCATATTAAAAGGGGAATGGGACAAAAATGAAGGCATGGCCATTGGTGTTACATATTATCCCGATGGAACATCCAGTGACCCAAGGCAGTTGCCGGATTGACAACAAACGCTTGAACAGCAAAGGAAAGAACGGGATAAACTTTAATTATTACCCGCCTCCCCCTTGTAAAACGGCATATTCTTCATCCAATAATATTCCTCCGCTTTATATTTCTCTATCAGCTTCTGGGCGGCAGCTTTTATTTCAGGCAAATGCTTTAGCTGTTCTTTGCATGGGGCATTTTCTTTTACAGGCGGGGCTATTTCGATACCTTTATCAGAAAAACCACCCAATAAATACTTAACTACTTCACAATTAAAAGGGACTCCGGGATCACCTTCTGATAATCGAACATAATTTTTATCAACTGTCAATACTTCTATCATTTTCATTTTAGAATAGGAATTTCTAAGTTCCATTAATTCACTAGCTATTTCGGTCACGTCTGGAACTTCTCCATTAGTTTTCACAAACTGTTTGATCCTATTGTCATAAAGTTCCCGTGCATCAGGGTCTCCCATTCTTACCAGGGGTATAAAATATTCATTTCTTTCAGTTGGCCTGCCAGATTCATCCCACCACTGCTTTATTAATGTATAACTTTCAGGGTACGCTAAGTAGGAATGTATCATGATGGCCCGACCAGGAACCTTATGTTCTCCTTTATAGCCTTCGATATACCTGCCAAGATATACGGATATTGCACTATCCCGATACTGATTATACAGAACAGGGTTGCTCAATATAGAATCCAGCGCATTTTTCCGGTTTCTTTTGTTAAGCATATATATAATTTCATCTTTTATTAAGTCAGGTCTGTTAGTGATGACCTTTTTTTCTTGATCCAGGACATGTTCATAATACTCTTTCCTGTCCAGCCACTTCATTAAATATGGTTTTAATAGAGTGTCGTAATAGCATGATTTAAAATCATACCAGGTAAATTGAAGATTATCAAGAACTTCAAAAGGCTTCATTGTTTGGAACAGTTTAAGCAATGAATCATTGGAAATTATTTCTTGCCCCTTGGCATAAATTATGTTGCTTGCCAAAACTAAAAATAGTATTAACTTTTTCATAAATAGCATTTTATACATTAATATCTGATATAATTAAGTAATTGTATCTTGAGCCATTTTTTTCTTCTCACGTTATAATCCATAAAGTTATCTTTCGTGCCTCCTTGATTTGGCTCAATAATTATAGTAACCTTGTCATTTTTATCAAAAGTATGTGGTAATCCCAGCCAATGTCCTAATTCATGGGCTGTCATTTCTTCGGCCGATTCATTATAAGCGCTTACCCTGTATTTTACTTGCACCCCTCCAGGTTTCTTTACATTGTGAAAACCTCCCAAGTGTGTACCTGGTGTTGACCCAGGCCTTTCCAAATTTGTAATGTAAAAGTAGTCGTCTTTAGTGGAGTATCCCACTGGTATTTCACTACTTCTTTTTATCCCGAACTTCTCAAAATTTAATGAATCCAATATCTGAGTGCTCCCCCAACCATTCATTGTAGCTACTTCATATCTCTTGGAAGTAAAATGAACAGAATCAACCGTGATATTCAGGAAGAACTGGTTCAAAGAGTTATTGTTCAGGAATTGGGACAACCCGTTTGGGGTTAAATAGGACGGGAAGCTGCTTTCATCCTTGAATTTAGTATAAATTAATCTCACTGTTTTTGTGACTTTTTCAGCACAATAATATTTTAATAGGCCCACTTTTTCCCTTGTGGAGCCAATACATATTTTTATTGACATTGCTGTCAAAGCATCTCCGTTTATATAATCAACAGCTTTAATGGTTATGTCATTCAAGTTATCCAAACCCGTTGCATCCAGAACAAGGGAATCCTTCCCGTTAATGGTAACTTTTCCGGCAAGCTCGGGCTTAAATACTATCTTAAAATCTTTATCATTAAGCACGTTGTCTGTAAAACCATCTATTTTTACTTTTATTGTTGCTGATTGATCTTTATTTAAGCCCATTACAGGGGCGTAATACGTTTCCTTATTTTTGCCTACCTGTATTGTGTCGTAATAGGTTGGGCTGGCCAATGCTGTAAATTCATACCCACGGTCAAAGAAATATTCACCATTAAAGCCTGAGCCTTCCTCAAACCTTACGATTGGGGCATAGTAAGTTTTTATTTTTAGCTTAACAAGGGGTTTCCCCAGGCTGTCCAGTACAAGTAAATCGTTACTGAACTTTGGCAGGTTGGTTGCATTTATTTTAAAGGCAAATGTATTAGGATGGTTGGCTTTCGATGCCATTTCTTTCCCTGCCAGTTTCCATTTCACCCTGGTAAGATCAAATTTCAAGCTGGTATCGGCTATTTCAACCTTAACCTCTGTTTCTTTATTGTTGTAAATGCTGTAATACGAGTCGTTGTCCGAATATTTGTCCTGGCCAATAACGAACCTTAGCTTCTTTGCAATATCGCTTGATGAGCTTAGTACAACATCATCGGGATTCCCCGTTGTTGTATCTGTTTCACTTTCAAAATCTTCAAAATTGAAATTCGCGTTATGGATAGCGTCCCACTGGTATTTACTTCAACACCTCTTTTTGCAGCCTAAAGCCTTGGCAATAGGCGGTTTTCAGTTATTCAAAGAACGTCTTTATATCTAATATTGTGCAAGATAGTAAAAATTCCGCTCATGCACTTTTTTCTTCATTTGAACTTTTTAACTGAATGATTATCAAATAAAAACGGCGCATAATAGCCAATAAACGCAATACCTACGGGATTTTGGTGTCCCTTCGTTACTGCGTTTATTTCGGCATTATGCGCCATTTCGGTGCTTCGTTGATACGGTGGTGGTTTGCGATAGCTTTTTTCTTCATTTGAAGGGATTTCAATTGAAAATTTCAAATGAAGAAAAAAAAATAAATGTTTACCGCATGATGATGATGGTGTGCTGTTAAAACGGGCAATAACATGAAGTACGGTTGATTAAAAGCACCTTGGTTGGTTCAAAAAGGTACAGCCTTGATAAAAACTAAGGTTATTCTCGTTTTAACAGCATGGGGATGATTGTTTTTAACTGCTTTTATCCTTCTGTTTTGGGTTTAACTGCAATGTTTGTTGTGGTACCTGTGTGTCGGCAGGAGCCGGTAAAACAGCCCTGAGCAAGCGTTGGGAGAGCGGCTGCAAAAAGCGTAATGCAATGGAGCGGTTTGCGGACGCTGTGGGCGCTCGCCGTAGCGAGTACGACCGAGGCCTGCCAGGTAAAGCACGAGGAACGAGGGCAACTGGCAGTGGTGCTTGCACTGAGGCTTTGGCGGGCTTTTTGTTTTTCAGGTTGGCAACGTGCGGTGGCACAAAAAGCATGACAAAGGCGAACCGAGGGAGTTAGCAGGCGAGCCAAACACGGCAGCGGTTGGATGCGTGGCGATGTGGAGTTTACGGAACATGGCCTAAGCAGACAAAAGAGCTGCAGTGACGATGACAAGGGAACGCGAGTTTTGTGACAGCCTTGTGATCCCGAAAGCTTTCGGGAGAACAACCCGAAGGGCGGACGGCGCTTGTTTTTACCTTAAAGAGTTTACACCTTTAAAAACAAGTGCCGGACGGGCTGGCGCTAAACTTGCTGACCGAGGAAGAGGAACACCGCTTTACCGCGCTTTGTGGGGAGTACCGATAAAAACTTTTATTTCAATTAAATGTCAAACAAAATCAATAGAAGTTTTTGGCGGTACGCGGGGTTTACGTGCGGTAATTACTTCAACGGGTGATACTTTTCCAATTCTTTCTGCAAATCTTCCAGGTTATCCGTCCTGTACCGTTCTGTTGAGCTTACATATTTATGACCGGCCATGTACTGCACCTCACGCAGGTTGTAATGATTAAGCCAGTTTGTGATTACCGAAGATCTGATCTGGTAAAGGCTTTTTAACCGCGTTTCGTAGCGGTTTATCATGGCTTTTATTCTTGACATGCCACGGATCAGCCGCTTTTTATGGAACAGGTAATTTCCTTCTATTTCATCATTTAACGATTTTCTTTCATTTATAAGATATTCATGTAATGGCAGTATTTGAAAGGGTTTTAAGTCCAGTATCCTTTTGTTTGTCCTTTTGGTTGATGGAACGTATATTTTGCCTTTGTCGAGCTGCAAATGGTTTATTTCAAGTTTTATTAGTTCCTGCTCCTGCAGTCCCTGGTAAATTTTTAAGCCTAAAATAATGTGGTAGCGTTTTAAAGTGTTCCCGTGTGTCCAATAATTGCGGCTATCAGGGAACTTTTCATAAATGCTGTCCAGTTCTTTTTCGGTAAACAGGTCATGCGGGATCCGCCTTTGTACCCCTTTTACCCGGATGGACTCTGCAATGTTCGGTAAACCTTTAAATTCAAGATAATAACTGATTTTCTTTAATTCCAGGTTAATGGTTTTTGCTTTTATGCCCTGTCTTTTGCGGTAACGGATGTATTGCAGGATATTTTCATGTTCAAGTTGTTCAATTGAAAGAAAAAGATCATGTAACCAGGGGTTGAACTTCTTCTCGATGAAACTGCTGTAATCGTTGGCTGTATTTGCACCAAAGCTTTTGTTAATGAGCCATTTTTTATAGTTCTCCATCCTTTGCCAGGTGTGTATATTTTTGCGTTGTCTCCAAGCTTTTATGTCCCAAAAACCTGCTTATGTACTCTAATTTCATTCCCGATTGTAAAAGGTGTGTTGCAATGGAATGCCTTAAAATATGCAGGCCAAAGCTCCTGTTTTTTAGTTCCTGGTTGTTTGTCTGTTCTTTCAGCCATTGCAGGCGCTGGTACATGCCGGCCGTCTGCCACCTTTGGCCACGCCTTCCAAGCAATAAGGCATTTTCTTTATGGCTGTTTAATAATTCATCGCGCTGGCCTGTAATATAGGTTTTCAGGTTAAATTTTACTTGTTTGTTCACCGGAACGTAACGTTCCCTGTAGTTTTTTCCCTTTCTTACATAGATTAAATCTTTTTCAAAAAGTACATCGTTTATGTCAAGCGCTTCGCCCTCACTTGCCCTTAAACCACAACCATAAAAGATGCTTAACATGGCCGTGTCCCTTTGGCTGTAAAGGTTTGTATCATCTTTGGCGGCTTTGTAAAGCGCATGTATTTCAGTTTTGGTTAAGTATGTGGCGGTTTCTATGGTTTTAAAAAGTTCCGGTTTGATGATAATGTTTGCCTTGCCGCTTTGTCCCAGGTATTTCCCAAAGAGCCGCAGGGTGGTTACATGCTTGTTGATGGTGGAAGTGTTCAGGCTGCCGCCATTCATGCAATTGGGGCGGTGTTGCAGGTATTCAAAATATTGGTTTACATAGCTGTCTTTGTAATCTTTCAGGTGGGTTACTTCTTGTTGTTCCAGGAACATGAAGAACTCCGATATGTTCCAGTTTATAAGCTTTACCGTTTTGGGTTTGTATCCCAGTGTTTCCAGCCAGGTTTTAAAGCTTTCGCAGAGGTGAAGGAACTGTGGGCTATTTATTTGCCGGTTTACGCTTCTGGCTGTCATTTTTTTATTTTACTCCTTTTAGTCGTGAGATCGCTTCGCTAAGTTCTCTATATACACTTTTTATGAATATTGAACGCCAAAGGGTTTTTCCTTGCCAGCCGTGGGCTGTGGCGTTCATTTTTTCTATGAATGCCAGGTGAACGCCAACCTTCGCTTAAGCTACGGTTGGCAAGCCAACTCTGTATTTCAGGCAACTTCACCATATTTTTAAAAATCAGTGATTTCATCGGGTAAATTGTCCAACTGGCTTAACAAATGGTTTTTTATGCGGTGGCGGAACGCCTGGTAATCGTCCCACCAGATGATTTTGTATTTCAACCCACGGTTGTTGTAGCCGCCAACTTCCTGTAAATATTCAAGTTGTACCAGCTTATCGATATAATAATGTAACCGGGTAGGTTTTATATGGAGCACCATCCGCACATCACGGCGCATAAATTCAAAGTTCTCTGGTTTATGCCCCTGTTTTTGTACCCACTGCTTTAACTGCTCGAAAAACTGTCTTAAACTGCCATCCAGTTCGTCTATTTTCAGCACGATGGTATCAAAGAGTATTTCTATGGCGTTTTGTACGTCCTCTTTGGTGGTTATCAGTTTGACGTCCTTTGTTTTTTTGCGTTGGTACTGGTGCAACAGGGTCATTTGGTTGACCAGCGATAAAAACAGCTTGCTCAACCGGCGCAGCTTGTCGGTTTCGTCAGGCAACTGAACTTTGTCGGCATAAGGGTTTAAGACTTTATAGGGCTTTAGCATCCTAACCAGGTTCTGCAACAGCTCGGTGGCTTCTTTTTCCTTTTCTTCATCGATGATGTTGGCCGCTTTCTTTTGCTGGTAACTGATTATGCTTTTTGTTTGTTCCTTGCTCTCGTCAACGGCTATGACAAAAACCCGGCTTTCGTTATCTTCATAAATCTGGCCGTTGGTGGTGGCCGATACACTGGCCATCGGGCCCCGGACGGTTTTTGGTTTCCCTGACAGGTTGCCGTTTTCGTCTTTCCAGGTGGTGGAGCTTACCAAAATTTCATTACTGATAAGTTCCCGGACTGCCAGTAAAGCCTCTGGTTTCAAACCGTCCAAATCTTCAAAGCAAACGTACATCCCCACGAAAAAATATTCATCGTAGTTGTAAAAGCTGCCTTCGGTTACCCGGGTGAACTTAATTACCCTTTCCTGGGGCATAAAGCTGGCGGTTTTGCTCAGTAGCGTTGTTTTCCCGCTGCCGGAACTACCCTGGATTATAACGTGCAGGGTCTCCGGCATCTTAAAGGAAAAGGCAGAGCAAAAGAGCATCAGGATGTTTTTTTCTTCGCCAATCACTCCGGCATGTTTTATCGTGCCGAGCAGGTCTTGCATCAGGGTTTTGCTTAGCAGTATTTTCTTGCACCTGGCTTGCCATTCAAAGCTTACGGGCTTTTCTTTCTTGGGGTCTTCGTTGGATTGGTTGCTGAGTTGTGTTTCCCGTTCTTCTTCTAATAAATCACAAAGCGTGGATAAATCGTTTTCTATCAAATCTGCCCTCAAATCTAGCTTTTCGGCGGCTTCACGGGCTTCTTTCCTTGTCTGGCGTTCTTCATACAAATCAAGGCGGCAGCGATATTTTATACCTGTTTCAAGGTGTTGTACATCAAGGCTTATCAGCATCTTGTCCAGTTGCCTGGGCAGACCGCCTTTTACGATGTAGCGGGCGGTTTGGGTTTCGTAAATGATTTTGTTGGGGTTTTCGGTGTTTAAGGGCGATGGCATTTTATATTCTTGTGCTGTGGCTTCTCCTGTTACTCCCATCGGTCGTGAGCTCGCTTCGCTCGGTTCAATTAAAGTAGGTTCAATTGAAAAAGAAGTTTCAATCTCTGTTACTGGTTTCCGCTCATTGATTAGCTGCAAAAGGCAGTTTTTATCGTACTTCACGTACAGGCTGTTTACATCTTCTTTTTCAGGAGTGGCTACGGCTGCTACTTTTACATCTGGTTTTATTTGGTTTAATATTTCCGTTACATGCTTTATCCCGTCTAGCCCGCCCTGGTCGCCGTCGAAGAAAATAATTACCTCCTGCAGTTTTGGTAAGTTCTCTACCGCTTCCTGCGCTTCTTTTACAAAGGCCAGGTTTCCATAGCAGGATAGTATTTTGTAGTTTTCTGTTATTTCTGGTATTTGCAAAAGGGTTGCAGCATCTATAATGGCTTCTGTTAAAATTAAAACTTCTGTTTCCGGGTCTGGATAGCAGGGATATAATCCGCTCCGGTTCTCGCTGTAGTAATGTTTGCCGTATTCTAAGCTGTAACCATTGCTTTCTGATATCCTGCGCCCGTAAAGGCTTACGGTGTTTCCGTTTTTGTCTTTGAGCGGGAAAATAATGCACTCACGTATTTTTTTGTAGTATGTGCCGGAGTTGTAGCCGATTTGTAGGGCTTTGTAATCCAGCCTCCGGTTGATGCAGTATCTTTTGGCTTTGTCGCTGCGCTCGATTGTGTTTTGGAACAGGGGGAATAATTCAGCCCAGGGTTTTTCTGTATTGGTTGGTTTTGTTGTTGGTTGTTGTGGTTCTGCTTCAACTTGCCCGGGTATCCAGCTTTGGGCTTTTAAGATGGCTTCGTGTTGGCTGCACTTTTCTTTGTCCTGGATAAACTGGATTTGGTCGCCTGTCTTCCCGCAGCCAAAACAATGGTAAGTGCCTGTTTCGGGATAGATTTTCATGCTTGGTTTATCGTCTTTATGAAAAGGGCAGCGGATGTGGTTGTTTTTGTCGGGTTTTAGGCTGTATTTGGATAGCACTGTCAGTATCGGAAGTCGTTTTTTGATTTCGTTAATTTCCATGTTGAAAAATTTTTATCTACTTATTTATAGATTCAAAGCTAAAACAAAAATCTATATAAAAGTAGTTTTACGCAAATTTAATCTATTTTAATTTTCAACAACGACCTGTTTATTATTGCTAAACCCCTTGTTTTTCCATATATTTGTAGTAAAAATAATCTTATGACTTTTGGCGAAAGATTGACTGAAGCAAGAAAAAATAAAGGCGTTTCCCAGGAACAACTTGGGAAGATGACCAATATTGATAAACGTATCATTTCCCGGTACGAAACAGATAAAACCGTGCCTTCGATAGATGTTGCACGGAAAATTGCCGATGCGCTGCATGTCTCGCTCGATTTCCTGACCGGCTTGGATTATTCCCTTTTTATCCAGGATGAAGAAATGACCAAACTTTTAAAAGGTTATAACAACCTTAAAGACGAAGACAAATCAACTATCAAAAAAATTATAAAGGCTTTTAGTTTTTATTCAAGGGTGCAGGATACCCAGGCAGGAATGGCTGTTTAAATTTCATTTATGCAAACTAAAACATTTCAAATTACCATAACACAGCTTGTTGAACTGCTTTACCAACATTACAAGGCTGACAAGCTCGAAGAAAAAATTGACGATTTCGATTTTACCATCACCGATGGTAAGGCTGATTTATACGAAACAGACAATTGGAACATTGTTTTGGACATTCTCGGATACCCAAAGGAACCTGAGACGGGTAAAGAAACAGAAAACGACATTGCAAGGGACTGGCTTTACGACCATTATTACGATATTTTCAAGAAAGATTTGACCAGCGAAAATGAAATTAAAATGGAACTGTACAACCACCTTGAATACCTCATGAACATTATTGAGGAAAAACAAGCCGGTAAAGATATTGAACCTTATTTTCAGGAAGCTTTAAGGAAAAAACAGGTTAAGGCATAATTTCAGACATTAGATAAACTCTCAAGTTTAATGTGGATAGGCTTCCTCTGTGTCCACCTCGAGAAATGGTAATTCAATATCAAGTTCTACCCCATATTCTTTCAGGCAATACTGTTCCAGTTCCCTGATGTATTCTTTTTCCACTTCAAATAGTTTATCCCCGTTCAACCTCCATCTTGACGCATCTTTATGGTTAGCTGTTTTTACGTTTGATGTAATGTATACTTGGGGATAATAAGTTGAGAACTGACTGAGCAAATAAACCAGTATTGCTGCTTTTTCTTTTGATTCTTCAAAATAAAGGATGTGGTTGTTGTCAAAACCGGCAATATACGCTTTCATGCATTTATCAGTGCCTGCATAAAGCAGTTTTTCGCCCCAGGTTAAAAATTTAAACTCTTTTGTCGGGTTTTTCAAACTCGTCTCGTATCCTTTGATGATTGCATTTTCTGCAACAGTATCTCCAAGCCTTGCTCGCTCTTCTATATCAAGATTATCAAGCCGCAATAAACTGTCCTTTAAATTCTGCGGGGTATTGATAAGTATTAGTATCCGCTTGTTAACACTGTTTTTTTTATAATCATAATTTACATAAGGGAGTAATTCATCGGTATGTCGTTCTATAAGGTAATACCATTCTTTTTTCGAGTAAAGCCAGCCAAGTTTATCATAGGTTTTCCTCCGGTCCTTCGGGTCTTCCTCCAGAACATCCTTAAGCCGCTGGTTAAACTCTGCCTCGTTCATTTTAAGGTAAGCCTCGTGAGCCAGGTGGGTTACCGAATCAAGCTTTGGTTTTAATTCTGCTAGTTTCACTTTATCGCTGTCAGGCAAATGCTTGTTGTAATCGGCAAGACGGTAAATATTTGAAATTTGGGTGTTTAACACGACGGATTCGTGTATTAATTTCATTCTCTTGTTTCTAAGGTCTTCTATATTAAGATTATTCTGGCCATAATTATTTTGTACGCCAAACATTAAAGAGATTATTGCAATATATATTATTTTTCTCATGGCTTATCGTTTTACATCGTTCCATTGACTTTTAAACACGCCCATAGGAGTACCATCCCCTGTTTTTACCTGTTCTACAGGGGTGTAGTTAAATGGTATGGTAATGGGTATCGGCACATATTCTTCGATGGTCGTAGTGTATTGGGTTGTCCCTACTACTTTTACTTCCGTCCTTGTTTGTTTGTGGCTGCTTACCCAATGCATCAGGTTACCCTCCTTATCAACATCAAAAAGTATGCTGCCATCGTATTTATGCATGGATTCGTGCACTATTACCTGGATAGTAAGTTCGTCTGTTTTCTGCATGGTAACCACAACTCCTTTTTCGGGGTCCGTGCTGGCAAAACCCGCAGTAACATGGATCGTGTCTGTAATTATGTGCGTAACAGGATGCTGAGATTTAAATCCTTCGGTCTTTGTCGGGTCTGTAAGGTTGGTGGATATATCCAATCTGGTTCCGTTTATGGCTTTTATAACGAAAGCTTCCCGGTTTTTTCCATCAGGGGTTTGGAGTACCAATGGGGATGTATAGTTATTTACATAGCTGGTTAAGGCAGAGGTGTACGTATTAGGTAATTGAATATAAGTATCTCCAACATTTACAGTATCGCCTATTTCCCAATTATCGTATATAGAACCATCTATCAATAATAAGTCAGAAGCTGTGTATTTAGTTAATTCATCTTGAAGATTAGTAAGCTCGTCTTTTCCTATAGTATTTTTAAAATCATCTATTCTGCCATTTCCATTAATGTCTATAGAAGTTGGAATATTTGTTACAGAGAATATACCATTAGCTACTAAGTACTGCAAATACTTCTTCGAAGAATTTGAAATACTACTCTGGCTTATCGGAGATGTCGCCCCTGTCGGGCTGATATAAGTAATTGTTTGGGTGATGCTGATTTCTTTGTATGCATTTACATGTATCTGGCCTAACAGTGAACTGTCACTTTTAATTCGGGCCTGTATAGTGGCAGTATCTGATGTTATTCCGTTTCCTGTAATTTTTAGGTTATATTCCTTTCCTGCCTTATTAATACCAATCGTATCAAAACCTATAACTAAAGGGTTTGTCGATACAAAAAAGATACTATCAAAGTTTGTGGCCCTTTTGCCGGATATTTTTCCGTCTATTTCAACTTTGATATACGTATAACCGCCTCCGTTTTTCACGCTTATATGGTCGTCATCAGGGTTCGTGGGTGTTCCCATATCATCATAACCATAACGGTTTCCCATGTCGGTATCTTCAAGTTTGGAAAAAGCAATCTTAGCATCTGTTTTTCCTGAAGCCATCGCCCCTTCTTCTTCATCCTCCAGCCATGCAAAAAGAACACTTTCCGGATCATGTATCAAATCCCACTGGTATTTTTTCAGGATAAGGCCTTCAGGGCTATAGTCCATGAGGTTGTCGGTGGTGCCCGGCCTGAGGCCATACTTGTCGCTGAAAGGATGATGCAGCTGAAAGATACCATGCCCCAGCTCATGGGCTATGGTGAGCCAGGCCTGCCTGCCGGGAGTGTAATTAAAGATGTAGCCGAAACGGCTCTCAAGGGGCATGTCGCCCAGCAATGCCTCACTGCCTTCACCGGCCTGCCTGAAGACAAACAGATAAACCGACATATTGTCTGTTCCCCGCGCCTGAGTGTAAGCGCTGTTAAGCGCCTGCATCTCGGCAGTAAATACTGAGAAAAACGCACTGCCTGTTGCCTGCAACCCGTTATGGTCGCTGTCCCACGAGCGGTCGGTAAAGACATTGTCAATTCGCACGTTCCACGATATGCCGTAAGGACGATAAATGGCATCGAGTTGATTTTTTATCGCTGTTGCATCAAGCTTAAGGCCTTCGTCCATTGGCACCAGTACCACGCTGTGTGTAAGCAGCGGATAGGAGGCTGCCCTTAGTTTGCCTGCACTGCGTATAAGCGTGTCGTTTTCGGCAACGAGGGCATACACTTCTATGGCATCGCGGGCAGAGGCTGAGGCAATGGTAATCTCATAGCGATTACCGTTTTTTCGGCTGAAATACTCTGTGCCGGCCGGTGTGCGAAAGACAACCCTGGCTCCGGCCGGAAGCCTCCCCTCAACACGTGCTGTTACCTTGCCGTAGCTGCCTGTGGGGATAAACTTCCATGGCACATAATAACCGCCCAGGTTTTCATATTCGTTGTCAAAAGGCGAACCATTGTATGCAGGGTTTCTTTCATCAAGTGCCCAATGGTCGTTGTTCTCAAAATATATTTTTATTTCATTGTCGAGGCGGTTCAGTGAGGCAGCCGTCTGGTCGTATCCGCGAGGTTTTTCATCAATGCCACCAGGGCCGGCCATTTTACCGATCAGCGTAACGTTGCCCTTTTCGTCGGCGGCAAACAGGTTACCCTGGTTATCGGCAATGGTAATACCTGCACCCTGAGCCTGTATGTTGGTCGTAGCCGTCCCGCCCGATCCGGTGACACTGACAGTACCATCGGCGTATGTAACCTTAAGCTGAGAGGCATCTGCTACACTGTAGGCAAGCGTAACAGCAGCAGCTTCACGGCCTGAAATAACATTGCCATACTGGTCGCCTTCGGCAAACAGGTCGGTGATGTCATCAATATAGTAACGGCTGTCGGGATTGAAAATGCTTACCAGTTCGCCGTCGGTAACCTCATTGAGCTCATTCACCTGAATGGCTTCAAACTGCATGTTCACCTGAATGTTGTTCAGAAAAGGTACGCGCATTCGGCCTTTACCTTTGAAGGTTCCGTTGCTTCCGGTTACCTCATAGAGCTTAATGGGAAACTTACCGTAATAAATTATTTCTCCCGGTCTGAGGGTTGTCTTGGGCACATGATTGGTGATATGTACACTATCGGTTGCCCCGCAAACAAAATTAACAGGCGGCAGGGGGAGTGTGGTAAACGATGCCGGCGGGCTGTAATCACTTTCAACGGTATTGCACCGGGCGCTTACCTGATATTCATAACGGGTTTCAGGGAGAAGGATTTTATTAATTTGCAGGGAATTGCCGAATGTTTCGCAGGTATGCCAGATTTGTTCGCCGTTGCCGGCCTTACGAAAACGGACTGAAAAGGAGGAGTGCATAGGGTCGGTATCCCAGGTTATTTCGGCATTCTCGCTACCGGTGGCGCGGGCGTTTACATTGGAAGGCACAGGGCATGCGCTTCCATAGGTAAAGGAAAAGACTTCGGAATAACCGTTGTTCTGGAAAAGGGTTAGTTCGTCAATGCCGGCTATAGCCCTGATGCGCCATGCATATTTTACGCCGGGCTCAAGCATGTATTTGTCGGCAGTGAGCTGATAGCTGGTGCTGTTGGTAATATCGGAAAAGTCGGCAGGCACTGACATGGCCACATGCCGGGCATCCATTGCCGGAATGCGTATGGCAAAGAGTTCAAACCGGTATGACGAGGCAAAGGAAGCATTCATTGATCCGAGGTGTCGGGGAAACCATTCGAACCTTACAGATTGCAGTTCGTTTACCCGTTCTGATGAGTTATTACGGGGCAGGTTAAGCTGAGGCGGGTCGTTAAGTACAAACCATGCAGGCTGTGAGAATGCGGTATTGGAAAGGACCACATCGGTGCGCCGGGCGTCAACCACACGGAATCCGATACGATATTGCCCGTCGGGGATGCGACCGGTTTGCATGTACTGTCCCTGACTGAAACCTGCAAATATGTTGTTCTGCGCAAGGAAATACGGCTGCAGGTCGGCGCCATTGAATATTTCGGTTACGTTGCCCGAAAGTGTCACAGGTGCAATGGCAGCATATTCGGCTGTGCGCATCACTACGCCTGTGCCAATGCGCTCGACAATCATCTGCAGCCGCGCAGGGTAATTGTTCATGCGGCTGTCGTTAACGATAAGCGTAACCTGCAGTTTGTTAATCCCTGCAGCAGCATATTCATTCAGAAAAGGAGTGTAGGGCGGCGACAGCGAAACCATTACGGTAACAGGGTCAATGGCTGATGAAGGAACAGAAAGATAAAACAGAAACAAAAAAACTATATTGCAGACTTTGGTGCGCATAAGCCGATAACAAAACACTGCCAAAAATAACGATAGTTAATAGCTAAAAATAAAAGGTAATCATGAAAAATCCAAACGCGATTTATTGACATAAAATAACCGTTGAACTGTTAATTGGCAAGAAATTCGTTGACAGCTTGAATGAAAAGTTCTTGTTGTTCGTAATGAAGCCAATGTCCTGCCTGCGGGATGGTAGTCACCGTAGCATTATTGAAATAGCTATAGATACAATTGATATCTTTTTCTTTAATATATCCTGAGAACTGTCCTCTGATAAATAAAGCCGGAAAATCGAGTTTATTTCCGGATAGTAAAGGTAATGAGTCAAGACCCTTATATATTTCGGATAAATTGTTATTAATGGCAGCAATATTAAACTTCCACTGATAAGTGCCATAATTGACGGCCTTCACATTTTTAATCAGGAATTGCCGTAAAGAAGCGGAAGTTATAAATTCAGCAAGTTGTTTATCAATTTCACTGCGTGATGAAACTGAAGACAGATCGACCGAATAAAGCGCCTCAAGTATTTTTCTGTGCTGGTGCGCTTCATCAGGATAATGAGCCGTATTATAAGAACAAGGTGAAATGTCAACAACAATAAGTTTAGCAATAAGACTTGGGTGTCTTGCAGCAAAAAACATTGCCGTGCGACCGCCCATTGAATGACCAATAATTACAGGCCTGAAAATATTGTGTTGAACAATAAATTCATGAAGGTCGTCACTAAGTGCTAAATAATTATGTGTTAGGTGATGAGGCGATTGTCCATGGTTACGCTGATCGACGAGATAAACTTCGTGATTAACCGATAGTTGTTTTCCTATGGAATACCAGTTATCAGAACTTCCAAACAAACCATGGAGAATAATTAAAGGCTTACCTATGCCGATTTTGCGATAAAAAAGCTCCATTTATCTTAGTTGCTCAAGGTAAAGCTGAATGGTTTTTTCAAGCCCATAATAGATAGCATCAGAGATCAGCGCATGACCAATTGATACTTCAAGCAAGCCGGGAATATGTTGCCGGAAATATCTCAGGTTATTCAGATTAAGATCATGTCCTGCATTTAATTGGAGCCCGACCTCTGCAGCTTTATTTGCTGCCCTGATGTAGGGGGCAATGGCTTTTTCAGGATTATGTTGATAATTGCTGGCATACGGCTCAGTGTAAAGCTCAATGCGGTTTGTTCCGGTATATGCTGCTCGTTCAATCTGAGTGACATCTGTTTCAATAAATATGGATGTTCTGATTCCGGCCTTTTGCAGTTCACTGATTACCTCTTTAAGAAAATTCTCATATTTGATTACATTCCACCCCTGATTGGAGGTAATTACATCGTGAGAATCAGGCACAAGCGTTACCTGGTGCGGTTTTACCTCAAGAACAAGGTCGATAAACCGCTGCGAAGGGTATCCTTCTATATTAAATTCGGTATTAATAACAGGCCTCAGGTCACGTACATCCTGATAACGAATATGCCTTTCGTCAGGCCGCGGGTGAACCGTTATTCCCTGTGCTCCGAATTTCTGGCAGTTTATTGCGGCTTCAACTACATTGGGAATTGTTCCGCCTCTTGCATTGCGCAATGTGGCAATTTTATTAATATTAACGCTTAATCGTGTTTTACTCATCTGATTTGGATATTAAATAAATTAACGCTAATTTTAAATTTTATGTTATTTTAGTCTTTTTAAACAGGGCTTACAAAATTAGGCTATTTTAATATTCAGCAAAATGCTTGCAAAAGATTTAATTTCGGAAACTGTACCTCCGCTCCGTACTTCTGATAGCGGACAGAAAGCCCTTTACTGGATGGATATTTTCAGAATTTCGCATCTTCCTATTGTAAATAATGAAGATTTTCTCGGATTAATTTCGGATAAAGACATTTACGATCATAATATGGCCGATGAACCCATTGGCAATCATTCTCTTTCCCTGTTCAGCCCTTTTGTCACATACGATCAGCATTTGTATGAGGTAATTGAACTGGCTTCAAGGCTTAATTTATCGGTTGTACCTGTTCTCGACCATAACAATCACTATCTTGGCGTAATTACTTTAAATGACCTGATTCACTATATAGCTGATTTTGCCGCTCTTAAAGAACCCGGGGCTATTATTGTGCTTGACATGAATGTACACGATTATTCCCTGTCGCAAATAACACAGATAGTGGAAGGCAATGACGCAAGAATTCTAAGCGTTTGTGTTACTTCTCATTCCATGTCAACAAAGCTTGAAGTAACCTTAAAGGTAAACCGTACTGACATTTCTTCAATAATACAAACATTTAACCGGTATAATTATATTATTAAAAGCACATTCATGGATGAAGATGACATGAACAGTTTTTATGAAAACCGCTATGAAATGTTTATGAAATACTTAAATATATGAAGCACACATTTATTTTATCACTGGTTTTATCCGCTTTTATGTTTATTAGCTTTCAGTCATGCAAAAGTCATAAGGCTGAACAGGAACAAATGAATAAATTTATTATTAACAAAGGAGTTAACATCAGTCATTGGCTTTCTCAGAGTGATGCCAGAGGTGATGAAAGACTTTATTACTTTACAGAAAAAGATGTTGAATTTATAGCAAATGCAGGGTATGATCACATCAGGCTTCCTGTTGATGAAGAACAATTGTGGGATGAAAACGGAAATAAAAGTTCCGAAGCATTTACGCTGTTGCATAATGCCATAAAATGGTGTTTGAAGTATAACCTTAAAATTGTGGTTGACATGCATATTTTGCGTTCTCATTACTTTATAGCCGAAGTAAAACCACTATGGACAGATACAGCTGAGCAGGTGAAGTTTGTAAAGCTATGGATGGATCTATCAGATGAGTTGAAGCAATATCCGGTTAATGCGGTTGCTTACGAACTGCTTAACGAGGCAGTAGCTGATAATCACGATGACTGGAACAACCTTATAGCACGGGTGATGAAACCTTTAAGAGAAAAAGAACCCTATCGTGTGATTGTAATTGGTTCAAATCGTTTTCAGTCGCCCGAAACCTTTCCATACCTTAAGATTCCCGAAAATGATACAAATATTATACTCAGCTTTCACTTTTATGACCCGTTTCCCTTAACGCATTATCAGGCATCATGGACAAATATTAAGTTTTATACCGGGCCGGTCAAATATCCCGGGCAGATTATTGAAACCACTGATCTTGCAAAGTACCCCGACTCTTTAAGAAAGCACATGGAATGGTGTAACGGATACTTTACCATTGATACCCTTGAGAAAAGAATGCAGTTGCCAATTGAATATGCAAAAAAGCATAATCTTCCTCTTTATTGCGGTGAATATGGGTGTCTGATAACAGTGCCGAGGGATTCGAGGTTAAGATGGTATGCAGACATGATTGCTGTTTTTAACCGTAATAACATTGCACGGGCAAACTGGGATTATAAAGCTGAGTTTGGAATCTTTGAGTCTGATACACAAAAACCTGATTATGATCTCATTGAAATTATTACGGGGAAAAAAATAAAATAAACCGGATTATATTTATTATCCTTTATTTTCTGGGTGCTGCTTCCATCAGAATAGTAAGTGACTGGCCTTTCGCTGCAGTTCCCGGGTTGTTAACACCCAAAAAATCATTAGACTTTTTTCCTGATAGCTAAGGGGACGCCGGCAGGAAATCCGGGTTTAATGCGTAATTTGGGTTTAAGTAGCAAGAGCAGTGAAATTAACGCTTATTCTTACGCAGTTTGATAATGCCTATTGCCAAGCCTGAAATAAGCAGCAATAAAAGGCCTCCTCCAACAGGCGCAGGATTTCCCGGTTGCGCCATTAAAGGCAAAATTGGCATAAAGTATAAGAAAATAAGGAGATATGTCTTTAATTTTATTTGCATAATCGACTTATTATGATGTTTATAAAACAAAGATATTAAGGTTTTGTTAATTATACTCAAAAGTTATTTTACTTTCAGACTCTATTGAATAACTACTTTCTCTGAAAAATGCTTCCCGTTGGTGATAACATTAATAATATAGCATCCTGCAGGTAGGTCAGTTTCGATCAAGTTATTATCTGACATTAAGGAACAGGTATTTATATGTTTCCCTGAAATATCAATAATTTCAGCTAATGCTTCAGAATTTAATCCTGCATGGAAATTGATATAAATATTTTTGTGATAGGCGTATATTTTAATCTGTTCATTATGATCAGCTGAATTATCCAGAGTTTTTGGGAGATAGTTTAAGTCAACAGCAGCAGTGGTTTTACATCCGTTCTGGTCGCTAACAGTAACCGAATAAACACCCGATGTAAGGTTATAAATGTCTTCAGTGGTTTCATTGTTTGACCATGAGAAAGTAAATGCTCCTGATACATCATTTACAGTCAGGTCGATATATCCGTCTGATGCGTTTGCTGTAGTGGGTGCATAAGCATTTATCGTAAGATTAACCGGGGCGGGTTCGTCAATTGTAACTGATTCGCTAACAGCATTGTTATCGGCATCAACCACAACAATTTTATATTGTCCGGCAGGCAGATTATCAATGTCTTCATTATTCGAACCATTTGACCATAAAATATACTGATAGGGTAACCTGCCACCCATAACAATAGCATCAATTTTTCCGTCAGATGAACCATTACATTTTGTATCGGTTTTGGTGCAGGTAACAGTCAAAGGCATTCCTATATGAAGAACAAAGCGTCCGGAAATCCCGGTTGAACTTGCATCAAACTGATATTCTGTTGTTTCCAGTAAATTAACGAAACGATTTACCAGTTTATCCTCGAGATATATAGTTTTACCTCCTGAATTTTCTAATGCGCCATTGAAAATGAGTTTCAGAGTACCCTGAAAGACCGCTTTAATCTCAACCGGAACCTGCAGATACTCATCATTTATTGAGAATGAGTTAATTGCAAGTTGCTCTTTGTTGACTGACAATGTATAAATCTGTGGTACATTGCTATTTTCAGAAAATTTTTTATATGCATCAAAACGTGTGTCAAATCCTTTGGTTGCTTCATCCCTGAATGCAATTACAGTTTCGTCAGTAAATCCGTTCTGTGCCACGGTAAATTTTATACCTGCATTACTCTGAGAAGTTCTTTTGACGCGTGATCCGGTTTCAATGGTTTTGATATCGCTATTCATAACCAAACGGGCATTGCCCGGAGCTGATACTCTTACAAAGAAACCCTGCATCGGGGGAATATATCTGGAGCCACCGTTCGTGCTGATGCCGTTGACGTATGTACGGAAATTGCCCTGAGCCTCGTCCCAGATATAAATTGCATTTTCAATATTTTCTTTAATCCATCCTGAGGGAGCATCCCAGTCGATAACTGCCGCATAAGGATTACCTACAAGGTTCCAACCTTCGTGTTCCGCAATTTCTTTTCCATCGGTATTTGTAAGCATTATTTGCTGAGTGCCTGTGTTCATCTTACCCGAGAATATAACGGAATCGGCTTTAGTGAAATAAACATCGTAACCTTTGGCATTTTCCATAACTGCAGCCGTTTTCTGCCAGCCATTGTTCCAGTTATTGCTTGCAAGTGGTTCATTATACGTATAAACCATATTATTTATCTTAATGGCTGTAAATTCCTTTACCGGCGATGATAAGTAATACCAGCCTTTGGACTGAATATAGCGCTTCATATTCAGTTTGCCATTTACAGTAATTGTCCCGTAATCAAGTATTGTTCCATATTCTGAGTTATCTGATTCAATATTGCAATTGCCGTAAACAGTGAGTGATGCACCGGTTTGTATTTTCAGAACTTTGCCCTTACCAATAGTAATTTCTTTACACATTGAATTACTTGCAATTACCGGGTTTGAAGTAACCCCGGCAGGTATTCTGACAATGGTAAATTTATCAGGTATCCGGTGGCTGCTCCAATTGTTGACATTATTCCATTCGTCAGAAACACTTCCTGTCCAATCGGCCACAGGTGAGTAAAGTCCTTCAACAGAAATATCATCAATATTCCAGCCGGCATAATGTACATACCTGTCACTAACTGACCTCCAGCGAAAATATACGGTTGGTTGCCTGTCGGCATATTTTGAAATATCAATTTCAACATACACCCATTCATTATCCTGCGGATATAAGGGTTGATCAAGGCCGGTCCAGTTGACATTATCGGTACTTATTTCAACATAAGCCTTATCACAACCCGGTTCAAAATTAGCCCATCTCCAGAATTTAAGGCGGGTATTTATGAATGAGGCACAGTTGATGGCAGGGCTTTTAAGCCATTCATCCGCGCTGTTATAATGCGAAGATATTCCCTCGAATTTGCTGCTGTAGGATAAACCCTGGCCATAGACTTTGTTTAAATTATTACTTTGTGTGTGGTCATAAATTGGATCGGGATTTCCAATGAAACCTTTATTTGTTGGGTAATCAGAATATCCTCTTCCTCCGTGAGGGATGCCATGTGTCCATGAATTATTTCCCGTGGTTGCACCCGATGTCCAGCCGGTAAGAATGTATTTATCAAAATCTTCACTGAATATTACAGCGGGTTCTTCGTTGTTAAATACTGATATATTTACAGTCGATCCGGCTGATTTCAGGTTCTCATTGTTACAAGTTGCATTCAGGCTAACAGGTCCTCCGCTATAATTAAACTGTAAGTCTGAAAATATAGCCTTTCCTGATTGTGCCTTGACAACATTCCCTGACATACCTAAATTGCCGCTGTTTGTAATGATAATATCGGAGGCAAAATCAGTATCGGTATTGCCATTAACATCCTGAGCAGCCACGATTATCTCAGGCAACAAGGGTGTATTTACTATGGCAAGTGCATCAGGTTCAACAACAAAAGAAAGTCTGGTTGCTTTAATATCAAGGCGCAGCATATTGTCACCACTTTCAACCATACCTGCACCAATAAATGAACCGTTTTCATTTTCAATAATGTCTCTGAAATTCAGCTTAAATTCAAAGCTGCTATTATCGTTAACTGCTGATAAATTTTTTCGCAGGTAGATTCTTAATTTATATGATTCGGATGCATGATCATCAACACTGATGATTTGATTTCCGCCAAACACAATTTTATTTTCATAAATCCTGCCTCGGATTTCCTTACCTGTAAGTTCACCAAGGTCAGGTCCGTACAAAAAAGCAGCAGCAATGGCCTGTTGCCAGTTAGGTATTGTATTGCCATTACCGGCCGTAATAATTATCGTATCAATAATTGTAGGCAACTGGTCGCCAGAACCTGCATCTTCAATGACGAAATTAAAAACATCCATTCTTTCATTTACAGAATCAACAGTTGAAGAAATTGCATCCGGCACTTTCAGGCTTCCTGATTTTATTCTTGAATCGCAATTATTTAAATTGTACTGTCCGGTCACCAACACATCATCAATATTCCATCCTGAATAGTGAATGTATGCATCACTTTCAGAACGCCAGCGGATGAAAACAGTATTGGCATGGTCGGCATAAGAAGCAATATTAAACTTAACTTCATTCCATTGATTATCTTCGGGGTACAAAGGATGTCCGAGGTCAGTCCAGTTGATTCCGTCAGTACTTATTTCAACAATAGCTTTGTCATAATCTTTTTCGAAATTTGCCCAGCGCCAGAAAGTTAAACGAGTGTTGATATAGTTGCTGCAATTGATAGCAGGAGTGATAATCCACTCATTCGACCGATTGAAGTGTGATGAAACCCCTTCCTTTTTGTCTTCGGGCCTCAGCCCTTGTCCGGCAACCTTATTAATGTTGTTATTTGCGGTATGGTCGTTGATTGGGTCGGGATTACCAATAAATTTGGGCTGGCCGGGCAAATCATCGTAACCACGCCCTCCGTTCGGAATGCCAAACGACCACGAATTTCGCTTGTCAGGGCCTCCATAAATGCCTGTTGCACCTGTAGTCCATCCGGGAAGCTGATCAGAATCGAAATTACAGTAAAATATCGTATCCTGCGAATGAGCTATGCTACCTGAGAATACAGATAAAACGACCGGGAAAAGCATTTTTATTGTCAGGGTTATTAATTTTACCCTTATTTCCTGCAATTCTATGTTGTTGTTAATCTTCGTCATTCTTAACATTGATTTATATCAACGACCTAAATGATTTTAGCTACTTATACGGTTGATATAAAACATGGTTGCAACAGAAGCTTATATAACATCTACAGGATTATTTTATTAATTTATTGACAATCTTATTGTTGCCAAAAAATGAACATATTCAGATACCTGAATAATTTGATGAAAAGAGGATTTTTTTTGATAAATGACTAAACACAGTCACCAAAAAAAAGAGGAAATTCAGAAGGGAAAAGGATTAGGATCAGTAATGCCGGTTGCCATTATACTTTACGCAGGTTATAAATTAAAAGTAATATAGCAATAGCATTTAAAACGCCTTTTATGGATTGTTTTTACCTGAGAGTTTGTATTTGAGCTTTTTGTGCTTCAGGATTTCGGCATCGAGATAAAAGATTATTTCTTCAGCAATATTTTTAATAACATCTCCAACTCTTTCAAGCTTTCCGATAATTCTGAAAAGCCACAATGCCTGAATTATTTTATCTGAATGATCTTTCAGGTAATCATTTAAGAAGGCAAGTGACTTTTTGTTTATTTTATCAATTGATTTATCGAGTTTAAAAATGATCCTGGCTTCTTCGGCTTCTTTGTTTGTAAGTGCTGCAATAACTCTGGTCATCATTTCTTCAATAACATCGAAAGCTTCTTTCAGATGAAGTGATTCCAACAGATCCTTATCAAAAGGAGCTTCATTGTCCCTAACAATTTTGGCAATTTTATCTGCATGATCGCCTATTCTTTCAATATTTCCGTTTGTTATCAATGCAGCCATAATAAAGCGTAAATCAGTTGCCACGGGTTGATGCAGGGCCAGCAGGTTTTCACATTCTTTTTCAATGGTGATTTCAAATCCATTCACTCTTGATTCATTGCGCATTACTTCTTCGGCCAAATCATGATCATGATTTAATAAGGCTTCGCGTGATGAAAAAAGTTGTTTTTTCACCAGTTCAAACATTTCGAGCAAAAGGCTTTTCAGATAATCAAGTTCAATTTCAATTTGAATGGCCATATTTTTCTATATGAGTTAAAATTAATAAATATAAATTCATTATCCGAACCTACCTGTAATATATCGTTCGGTTCTTTCATTTCTTGGATTGGTAAATATTTCAGTAGTTTTTCCTGTTTCAATGAGTTCACCCAAGTAAAAAAATGCAGTAGTATCGCTTATTCTACTGGCCTGTTGCATGTTATGAGTTACAATAATGATGGTATACTTTTGTTTTAACTGCAGGATAAGCTCTTCAATGCGGCTTGTAGAAATGGGGTCGAGGGCCGATGTTGGCTCATCCATAAGAATTACTTCGGGTTCAACTGCGAGGGTACGTGCAATGCATACACGCTGTTGCTGTCCGCCTGATAATGCAAGGGCATTTTTTTTGAGGTTATCCTTTACCTCATTCCAAAGGCCAACCTGTTGAATGGCATTAACTACCCGTTCATGAATCAGATGCTTGTCTTTTATGCCCTGAATCCGAAGTCCATAAGCCACATTTTCAAAAACTGACTTAGGGAAAGGATTAGGTTTTTGAAATACCATACCTACCTCTTTGCGGAGTTGTTCAATTTCAATCTTATCTCTGTAAATGTCAACACCATTAATAAGCACCTTGCCTCTCACCATATGTGATGGTATGTAATCATTCATCCGGTTTAACAGTCTGAGAAACGTGGTTTTACCGCATCCTGATGGTCCTATCAGCGCAGTAACCGAATTCTTTTTTATAGAAAGGTTGATGTCTTTAAGTGCGTGAAATTCGCCGTAAAAAACATTAACATCAATTGTTTCAACCACATCTGATGATGTAATATGTAAATGAGTTGGTTCGGCAGTGTTAAGTTCCTGCTTTGTAAGTATTGGTAATATTTCCTTTTCGGCACTGATCATAATCTTAGATTTTCATTTTACGTTGCCACCTGTTTCGCAAATACATTGCAATTCCGTTGAGCAGAAAGGTAATTAGCAATAATATGATGATTGCAGCAGCGGCGTTCTTTATAAATCCTTTCTGCGGACGTGAGATCCAGTTAAAAATCTGAATCGGCAGAACCGAGAAATTATCCATTGGCGATGTTGGTGCAAATGGCACGTATGCAAGCGCTCCCACAACAATAAGCGGAGCGGCTTCACCAATTGCACGTGAAAGCGCCAGTATAATTCCTGTCAGTATTCCGCCAAAAGAAGCCGGAAGTACCTGATACCAGATTGTCTGCCATTTCGTTGCGCCCATGGCATACGAAGCGTCTCGTAAACCCTGTGGGACAGCTTTTATGGCTTCACGCGTGGATACAATAATAATTGGCAGAATTAATAGGGTAAGTGTTAAGCTTCCGGCAAGGATACTATTTCCAAGCCTGAAAATCCTGACAAAGATTTCCAGACCCAGTAAGCCGTATATTATAGAAGGTACGCCAGCCAGATTGGCGATGTTTATTTCAAGTAATCTTGATAAGCGGTTTTTCCCTCCATACTCCTCAAGATACACTCCCGAAGCAACACCCAGAGGAAATGAAATAACAGCAGTGAGTATAAAAATCCATATTGTACCCATCATAGCGGTATAAATACCTGCATTTTCGGGAATACGTGAAGGCAGTCCGGTAATAAATCTGATACTTAATACAGGCAGGCCGTCAAAAAGAATATCAATGATAAATATAGCAAGGGCAATAAGACCTATGGAAATGCTTATCCATCCCCAGAAGTTGAATAATTTATCCTTTATCCTGTTTATTGCCTGATTATTCATATTTTTCCTGATATTTCATTTTAAACCAGTAACTGATATTATTCAGAATCAGTGTAAAAACAAACAGCGTGATACCTGCAGCAAAAATTGTCCGGTATTCCAGCGATCCATGCGGAACATCACCAAGGCTAACCTGGACAATATAAGCAGTAATGGTTTCAACAGGCACCAGCGGATTTAATGTTAGTCGTGGTTGTTGTCCGGCGGCTATGGCAACAATCATAGTTTCCCCTACTGCTCGGGATATTGCCAGAATTACCGAAACAATAATGCCAGACGAAGCGGCAGGTATCATTACCTTGAATGATGTCTGTAATCGTGTGGCACCCATTCCGTACGAGGCTTCACGCAGCGATGAGGGTACCGCAAGCAGTGCATCCTGACTGAGTGACGAAATGTAAGGAATAATCATAATACCCATAACAAGGCCTGCCGATAGAGAATTGAAGCCCGACATGCCCGGTATTATTTTCTGAAGAAACGGAGTAACAACAATAAGAGCAAAAAAACCATAAATAACCGTTGGAATAGCAGCTAATAATTCGAGCACAGGCTTGATTAATTCACGAAACCGTACCGATGAATATTCGCTTAAAAAAACAGCTATACTGAGTCCGATCGGAAGAGCCACCAATACAGCAATAAAAGAAGTTAAAATTGTCCCTGATAATAATGGTAAAATGCCAAAGTGCTTCTGAGTAAATAACGGTGTCCACTCGGTGTCGGTAAGAAAGTCAATAATAGAAATCTCCCTGAAAAAAGCAACACCCTCAACCGCTAATACCACAATAATTCCTATAGTTGTGAGTATGCTGACAAGAGAACTTGCCAGCAGCAGATTTTCAACAGAGAACTCTATTATTTTCCTTTTCTTCATTCTACTTAATAAAATCAGCAAATTTCTGTTTTTCCTGTTCGTACTTATCAGCAGGAAGCGGTACATAACCTACTTCCCTGGCAAGTAAAGCAACATTATTCAGATAAAATTCGACAAAACTTCTTACTTCTTCCCTTTCGGCTGCCTTTTTGCTTACATAAATAAATACGGGTCTTGACAAAGGCACGTAAGTTCCGTTGCTTACAGTTTCAGATGACGGATAAACAGGCCCTGCGCCGTTATCAATAGATACAAGTTTCAGCTTATCTTTATTTTCTTCATAATAGGCCAGTCCGAAGAAACCAAGACTATATTTGTCGCCTGCCACCCCCTGTACCAACACATTATCATCTTCGCTTGCAGTAAAATCACCACGGCTTGAACCGCTCTTGCCAACAATTGCCTCGGTAAAATAATCGTATGTACCCGATGCAACGCCCGGACCGAATAAATGAATTTCTGCATCGGGCCATTCAGGCCTAATCTGATTCCATCTGGTAATCACTTTCTGTGCCTTAGGTTCCCAAATTCGTTTTAATTCCTCAACAGTGAGATGATCAATCCAGTCATTTCCGGGATTAACCAGTACAGCCAAACCATCATAAGCAATCATTAGGCTTATATATTCAACAGAATTGGCCTTACAGAGCGAATCTTCCCCGGTTTTAATAGGCCGCGAAGCATCCGAAATATCTGTTTCTCCACGTCCGAATTTCTTAAACCCGCCACCTGTGCCCGAAATGCCTATAGAAACATTAACTCCCGGATTAATACTACGGAATTCTTCGGCAACAGCCTCAGTAATCGGATATACTGTACTTGAGCCATCAATTTTAATTTCACCTGTTAACCCTGTCTTTTTGCCTTTATTCTGGCCACATGCTGCGATCAGTAAAATAATCAGCAATAAATAATAAATATTGTTTTTCATAATATATTGTATTGATGAATACAAAAGTAATTTAAGCCTTTATCCTTAAAGTTATTGATATATTAAGTTATTGTTAACCTTATGTTAACTTAAGGTTAATACTTATTAGTTTTCACAGCTGTCCAAAATAAATTAAAATCAAAAATACGATAATTGATTATCAATACATTTAGGTTCAA
>FWPV01003893.1_pt1 | contig 32893 bp, 34 predicted proteins | sample 2228371 | NCBI WGS metagenome assembly FWPV01 (sample SAMEA103939776, study PRJEB20133) | metagenome
ATTTCGGCATCAATACCGTCCATTATTTAGACCTTGTGGATGCCCGGGGCCCGGACAGACTTCCTCTGGCGACCATTGTGATTTCTGCATTGATGACCAAACTGACCAAAGCCGGGTGCAAAACCCAAAATTTACAGCGCATTCTAACGCCGTTTGGCGAAAATTTATTCAATGCCCTGGACGCGCTTAAATTTCTGGCCTATATCAAAAATGACGGATTTCCGGAAATCGTTCCTGTGTTGCAGTGTCAGGCGGCTGACAGCCGGCGCCTGGTTTTTTCTTCCCTGGCGTTTCGTGATGCGTTAAAAAAAATTCCCCAAGGGCAACAAGTGGCGGTTTTCGGGCTGACCATGAAAATGGAAGATGTATTGATCCGGGGGACGTTTAAAGGGTTTTCCAAAAAAATGGGCATTGACACCGGGGTCGTAGACATTGACTGGGTGTATAACTCCATGCCGACGGCACACGGCCAGATTTATCCGCCAGTGGCCTTAAAACCTGTCACAGAATGGGCGGATTTTGGATAGTCTCGGGGCAGGGTTTGCCCGGGCAACGGGTCCCTCCGTTGGCGCCAATGACATGGCGCTTCGGCTGTCAAATTGTTGTCTGATGCCAAGGCATGGCCGCCGTGCATGTTGAACATGGAATGGGGAATCAGTTTTATCGAAAATACTTATCTTGCCAATCTGTTACACCACAAGTCTTTCAGCCATGATATCTTCAATCTGTTTGCGTTGGATTTCAAAATCTTGTCTTGATGCCGGTGTCACCAATTGAATCATAGGCCCGAAACTTAACCGCACGCGGGCACATGGTTTTGGAATGAAAAATTTGTCCCAGCTTTTAAAAAACCAGGCGCGATCGGCAGTCACATAAAACGGCACTATCACGGCGCCCGCGTCCAAGGCAATGCGAACGGCGCCTGATTTTACTTTTCCAATGGGCCCCCGTGGGCCGTCCATAATATGCGCCGCAAGCCGGGTCATTTTCAGATGGTCAATCATTTCTTTCAAAGATTCTTTTGCCCTCTTGGATGAACTCCCTCTTACCGGTTGCCAACCGGTCCGTTGTGCAATCCCGGCAATAATATCACCGTCCCTACTCTGGCTGATCATTAACGCGGGGGCGTAGGCTTTGTATTTTCGAAAATAGCGGATGGCGGAAAAAAACTGCTGGTGCCAGGTGCACAGAAGAACGCGCCCTCCTTTCTTTAAATAGGCCATCCATTCTTCTTCATTTTCAATTGTCAGGCGAAACGTCCCTGAGTAAAGGCCGATGAGGTGATATAAAAACCACTGAACCCCTCTGGACTTGATCATTTTATTCAGTACAATATTCATTCAATCTCCTGCCTGAAGTTTTTTTGCTTTGTGAATCTAACACAATGCCAAACTTAAAACACAAATCAGATGATGTTAAATCCCTTAGCAATCCAGCAAATTGCTAAGGTTCGGAATTCCCGGCGCGATATGCAACTCATCAAACCGCTTTGGATATTCCGAGTATGTCAAAATTTTTGCTTATAAAGACTGAGATACGAAAGGGATAAGAATTTGAAGTGCCTTTTTAAGTTGTTTCTTTTTGGCATTGCGAAAAGAAAATGTCAACAAAATGATGATCCGATTTTTTTTAGTTCAAATAAAAATTAAGCTTGCATTTGTTTTAAAAGGTGTTATTTTCAACTTAATCAACATGGCTCTGCCTGTATTTTGGCGGGGCGGTTTTTTTCTGTGAGAAGAATCCATTTTTAATGTGACTCCTCCAGTTTAAAATTTTGAGAATTTTTTGAAAGGAGGAGAGAGTCATGGCAAAAGGAACTGTGAAATGGTTCAACGACAAAAAAGGATTCGGATTTATCTCGCAGGAAAATGGATCCGATGTGTTTGTGCATCATTCAGCCATCAACGGAAACGGCTTTAAAAGCCTAAGCGAAGGCGATCACGTCACCTTTGATGTTGAACAGGGCAAAAAAGGCCCGTCTGCTGCAAACGTTACCAAAAACTAATTTTCATCGCAAAACCCAAAGCGGCGTTTCCTTACACAATGAGGAGATGCCGCTTTTTTTGGGGGGATGGTGAGGGCCTGGTTTGAAATCGGTCCCAGCAGATCAGGAAATCATTATTTGGCGCACATGGAGCCCCTCTGTATCAATCACGCAGAACCCGGGCGCCTCATCCTTTCCCATAATCTCGCCGGGATTCAACACCAACGTAGGGCCGATCTTTTGCTGGGAATACTGATGGGAATGACCGAAACAGACCACATGATATGTGCCAATGGCGGCCAATGCTTCGGCGACAGGCCATTCATGGGTAAATGCAATTTTTACGTGATCAACCTGCACATGGCCCACCAATGGAAACAGCGTGATTTTGCCTTGGCTTTCCAGGGCAACCCGCGTGAGCAAGTGACGATCCCCGTCATTGTTGCCGAATACGCAATGAACAGGAATATCTGACCGGATAAACTCTTTGAACATAAACGGCGCCACAACATCTCCGCAGTGAAGGATCATGGCGCAATTTTCGGAGCGGATGATGTCAAGCGCTTTTCGAAGATTCCAGATATGATCATGGCTGTCGCTCATTACGGCCACTTTCATCGATTTCTCCTTCTGCTTTTCCCCGATTAAATCCTTGCGAGTATTGCCGTGACCGGATAATGATGATACCTACTGAATTGGAAAATGCAATTTAATTTTTTTAACTCATGTGAATATCCATGGGCATGGATCCCCAAAACGATATGGCCCGCACATCTGCTTTATTCAATCTTTCTCCGTCCGTACTCGGATGGCTCGGGTATGGGTGCGTGTTCGGCTCTGCGCTGTTTTTTTACATGGCTACGGCCGTGATCCGATGGGCGGCTGCCGAAGCATCCATTGATGCGTCTTATTTCAGCTTTTTCCGTTTCCTGCTCGGGTTTGCAGTGATCTGCATCATCATGGCCGCAAGGAAAAAAGGCCCGGTTCCCCGGCAATATAATCTGTTGATCGGCAGAGCAATTTATAACTGCATTGCGGTATACTGCTTTTATAAAGCCGTGGAACTGACGTCTGTGGCAGAAGGCAATATTTTAAACATGACTTATCCGATTTTTTTATCGGTTTTGTCCTGGATTTTTTTAAAGGAGCAGCGGGACCTATTGGCTGTTGCCATGGTATGTGTTGCGTTTGCAGGGATCTGGCTCATTCTTTCGCCGGGATTTACCCATGCGAGCTTAAACAGCCTGTGGGGGCTTGCTTCGGGTTTTTCAGCAGCCTTTGCCATTTTATATTTAAACTTAAGCCGCCAGCGCCATGATTCAGAAACCGTTCTGTTTTATATGTTCGGGATTGGGTGCATTGTCATGTATGGGGTGTTTCATGACAAAATTTTTATGCCCAATGCAAAAGAGTTCGCCTATCTGATGATATGCTCTCTGTTCGGCACCGCCGGTCAGTATCTGCTGACATTCGGGTTTAAATATGTCACAGCGGTTGAGGGCAGCATCATTTCATCCTCCAGGATCTTAATGGCGGCGCTTCTGGGCCCATGGATGGGTTTGGACCCGCCCCTGGCTTTATCGGGATGGATCGGCGCTGTATTGATATTTTTGGCCAACGTGGTATTGGCGATCAGGAAATCACACAAAATTTCCAATGAATAACTATCCGATGACAATTTTATTCCGGCTGGATGCCTTGGCTTTATAAAGCGCTTTGTCTGCGGCTTCCAGCAGCATATCCGCAGACGTCATGCCCTGATGAATTTCCGCAACACCGCCGCTGACAGTGATTCTTAACTGGGTTTCATTATATGTGAACAAGGCTTCTTTTGTACTTTGCCGAATACGTTCGGCGAGTTCTTTGGCCGGGGCGATTTTGGTTTCCGGCAAAAGACAGCAGAATTCTTCACCGCCGTAACGCGCCAGGATGTCTGTGCTCCGGATGGAGGATGCCAGCAAGGCCGCAAAAGCTCTCAGGATATAATCGCCGCATGGATGACCGTATGAATCATTGATGGGCTTGAAAAAATCAATATCAAACATAATCAGGCAGAACGGATGGGCATAGCGCTTGTATTTTGCAAATTCTTCAGATAGCCGGGCTCTGAGATACCTTCTGTTAAAGATATCCGTGAGCGGGTCCTTGTTGTTTAATTCTAAGAGTTTCTGTTCATAGGCCGCGATGGCGGTGACATCCTGCACAGTAATAAATACGTGGCTGATCCGGTTGTTTTCGTCGCGCAGGGGCCCCATGGTGCAGTTTTGTTGCATGAAAGTGAAGTTGCCGCCGATCACATTGGACGTTTTGAAAGGAAACAGATAATTATGAAGTTTCTGGGAAAAAAAAGAAAAATTGCCGAATGCGAGCACGGCTTTAAAATTGCGGTGAAACCGCGGGGTGTTGATGTTGGGAAAACAGTCCAATAAAGACCGGCCGATGATACTGTTTGCCGGCAAATTGCTGTGGGTTTCCATCCACCGGTTCCAGAATTGAACTTTTAGGTCTTTATCAAGAATCACAATTCCGATATTGACCATTTCGATGATTTGGGAAAAATTCATCGATATTGTTCCAGAAATGCATTCAGCGCCTTTCGAAGCCATGATATGGATTCCTGGTTGGTCATCAGCAGCAAAAGTCCGTTTAAATCATTTTTTTCAAATGTAAAAACCGTTCTCATGATGATGGCGGTTTGAAACGGGTCAAAGGATTCAATAAATTTTTGGGGATCCGTGATGATTTGATTGATGATCTGGGGCGGGGAATATGTGACAACCGTATTGAGCAATTCGGAAATTTTTCCCACGCATGCGCCGATCAGGATGTTGCCGATTTCCAGCAGAATATCTTCTTCAAGGGTGGCCAGCGGCATGGTGGATGCGCTTTCAGGGACATCGCTGATCAACAGCGACATCAGCTCCTTGGCTGCCCGGGCAGGCAGCACCAACAATCCTGAACCGGAAAAATCCCCCCAGAATTCTTGTTCGATCAGGCTGATTTCATGGTAAAAAACCACTGTTTCCTTTAAATACCCGGGCAATTGCCCGGCAGTGGTCACCTGAATATTGGGCACGCTCAGCTTCACATAAATGTCAATGACTTCAGCAAGGTCGGCAGTGGCGCTGCCGAACGCGATATTCATGATTTCCGCCAACGTGTCTTTTTCGGTCTCGGTAATGATTTCATGGGAAGCCGATGTCATTATGGCGCCTTTTGCTGAGCGAGTTTTCTATTTACATCCTTGATGATACCCTGAATAATTTCCGGTTTTGGGGGTTTTTGAACCACGGCAAATGCTCCCAATTCCGTCACCCTTGAAATGGATTTGGCTTGAATATCTGCTGTCAGTGCAATGATAATGGCGCCTGGCGAAAATGAACGGATCTGTTCAATAGCGGTAAATCCGTCCAGCTCCGGCATGGTCAGATCCATAAACGTCACATCCGGAGCAAACTGCTTAAACTTTTCCACTCCCTCCTTGCCATTGACTGCCACCAGTATCTCATAGCCCTTATCCGCAGGAATGCTGTGCTGGATAATCATTCGGGCCACCATGGAGTCATCCACAATCAATATTTTTTTTATCATGTTGATTGCCCCGTTGACGTTACATCGGAATTCAAAACAGAATTTAAAAAAAAATGGTTTCAGCGGAACCTAAAAACAATTCAGCGGCCAGGGCACTGTTTTTAATAAAAATATTTTTGTCTCTGCAGGAAGGCATGGCCTTTTCCCCCTCTGAAAGCCATGAAATGCCGGGAAACATATTTATTTAAAAATATGGCTGAAATAAAAATAAAAGTCAATAACCTTCCCAGTGTTTTAGATGATCTGGAAGGTTTATTTATTTGCCGCGTCAAGCGCTTTTATAAACGGGAAACAATATTAATTATTCGTTTGAACAACTGAACCTATCATTATATATTGCACCATCCTTTACGGATAAGATCGTATTGAAAAATCGTTATATATAAACCCAAAATTATTCAAAATAAGCCATCAAAGCAAAGGGAAGGAACGAATGGTATGATCCGTTTTCACCGCAACATCCTCATGATTACAATGAGTTGTATTTTTGCATCAGCCCAAACTGCAGCAGCATCTTCTCTGACGCAAGTTCTCAATGACGATGCGAATACCCCACATCAATCACTTTTGCTGGCTGCGGACCAGGGAGCAGAACCCTTTGCGTATGGAACCATGAAAGAAACTCCGGAGATTTGCTGGATAAACACAGGCAAAGCCCATAAATATCTCGGATACGGCTCATTGTTGATGGCCGCTGCAGCCGGTGTTTCCGGGGGCGACAATGGTTTTCATAAAGGCGCCGGTGTTGGGGCTGCAGTGTTGGGAGTCGCCGCCTGCGGCACCGGTTTTTATGAATATGGCCATTATTTTGACTTAAATGACGGCTTTTCAAAGCACAACATTCATATTGTTCTTGGGACCATTGCCACGGCCGGTTTTGTGGCTGTGGCGGCGTCGGCCATCAGTCAAGATGATGACAGCCATGCAGGGCTTGGGATCGGCTCCACCGCATTAATGGTGATCCCAATAATCGTTCTAAAATTTTGACGGATATGGAAGAAGATAATCAGACAGCGCTTCAGCTGCTTTGCCGGAAAAAAAAGAAAAATATCATCCGGGAAATATATTTTTATGACGGGATGATTGTAAAGCGCTTTGTCAAATTGGCGGCGCTGCCGGACACCCGGCGGGTATGGGCCATGGAACATGCGGCTTTAAAGCGGCTGGAGGGTCTGCCCGCGCCTAAAACCTATGGGTTTGTTGAAAAAAAAATCAACGGTATAAAAGAAATTATTTACGCGCGGGAATTTTTAAACGGCGCACCCATTGAAAAATTCCGACAAGAAGATATCCGTCCCCTGGCCTGGATCATGGCCCGGATTCACCGGCAGGGCGTGCTCACCCGGGATCCCCATTTGGAAAATTTTATCCGCGCAGACGATGGAAAAATTATATTTTTTGATTTCGGCCGGGCGGTGGTGGTTCATCGAAAACAACCGATTCTGCCCTTGCTGATCGGCAAAGAGCTTGCCCGGATTCTGGTTCATACCGGATTAAATGCCACAGGATTCCAGGATATTTTTCTGGATCATTACATAAATTTTTTCAATCCATCCCCATTGGCCCGGCGCTTAATGCTCAAGGTTTGTTTCCTGTGGCTTAGGCGCATCCAGAAAAATAAAAAACCATAAAACTTCCGATGGTCACCGCTATCATTTTTTCAGTGTTTTGATTTCCAATGAAACAATTTCAACCGCCAAGCAGCTGAATCGCGAGGGAAGGAAAACGATGTTTAACGGAAAAAAAATCATTGTCATTATGCCTGCATATAATGCGGCCGCAACCTTGCGGCGCACCTATGACGAAGTTATGGCTCAAAACATCGTGGATCAAGTGATCGTGGTGGATGACGCCAGCTGCGACGACACGGTCAACATTGCAAAAACGCTCCCCCATACCCTGATCTATGAGCATGGAAAAAACAAAGGATACGGCGGGAATCAAAAAACCTGTTACCGATTGGCGCTGGAGCAAGGAGCAGACATCGTCATTATGGTGCACCCGGATTATCAGTATACGCCCAAACTCATTCCGGCCATGGCGTCTTTGATCGGAAACAATCTGTATTCATGCGTGCTGGGTTCCCGGATTCTGGGCGGCCATGCCCTTAAAGGCGGCATGCCGGTATGGAAATATATTGCCAACCGATGCTTGACCTTTGTGGAAAATCTGCTCACCGGCGCCAAATTATCCGAGTATCACACGGGTTATCGGGCATTCTCACGGGAACTGCTCCAAAAACTGAATCTGGAGCATAATTCAGATGATTTTGTATTTGACAATCAAATGCTGCTTCAGATTCTGTGGGCAGGATATATGATCGCCGAAGTGAGCTGCCCCACTTATTATGCTGAAGATTCCTCATCCATCAATTTCCGCAGAAGTGTTCAATATGGGTTCGGTTGTCTGGCCACTGCCTTAAAATTCCGCCTGGCGAAAATGGGACTTATCCACAGTTTGCTTTTTCCCAAGCAACGGCCATAAACATGTGTGGAGAAACTCATTTTGGATTAAATAAAAATATGGAGGTGTTTTTTCAGTGAAAATATCATTTAATAACCAGGATCAACAACCTCCTTACGGCGTGTTCTGCTTTAATAAAAGCAAGCGGCGCAGGTTGTTTTTGGCCGAGATATTGTCAGGATTGAGGTGCAAAACCGCTTTAAAATTTTTGGCCGCGCCGTCGAAATCATTTTTTTGAAACAGCGCCAGGCCCAGTTTGAAATAGGCTGCTTCATAATCCGGCTTTAACACAACGGCTTTCTGAAAATGGGCAATGGCTTTTTCAATTTCCCCTTGTTTTTCATAGACCAGGCCTAAATTATAATGAAGCCCGGCATTTTCCGGTATACGTTTTACGGCCTGAAGGTATTGTGAAAGGGCTTCGCCGGTTTGACCCTGCATTTGATACACATTCCCCAGATTGATGTATGCATCCGCAAAATCCGGGTTGATTGAAATGGTTTGATGATAATGCAATACCGCTTCCTCCGTACGACCTTGTTTGGCCAATACATTGGCCAAATTATAATGAGCGATAAAATTACCCGACGTGACTTCCAGGGCATGTTCAAACAGGGGGATACTGTTTTTCCAAAACCCCGCTTGGCGCCAAGTGAGCGCCATGCATAACACAATTACAAGCCCGGCGATGAAGGCGGTGATTTGATGGGAAAAACGTCTTCTGCTCACAAAATCCTGCCATCCCCAGGCCATCCACAGGAATATTCCAAGCAGCGGGATATACGTGTAACGGTCGGCCATGGCTTGCGATCCCACCTGCACCAGTCCGATCACCGGCACCAGGGTGCCTAAAAACCAGAACCATCCGGTAAAAATATAAGGATTTTTTTTTATCTTCACCACTGCAAGCACGGACAAAGATGCCAAAATCATGATAGCGCCTCCCACTTTCCATCCAGGAATAACGATGGGATGGGGATAAAGAAACGCAAGGTCAAAAGGCATCAGCATTTTGGCCAAATATCCCGTGTAGGCGGTGAGCGCATTGGCTATTCTTGATGAAAAAGGAATAAACGCCAAAGATTTTATCGCTCCGCCGTGCTGCTGGGCATAAAAGGTAACGGCGCTTGAAACACCGGAAAGGAAAAAAAAAGGAATTTTTTCCGCCAATAGCCACCATACGGATTTGCGGAAAATGGCATGGGAATCTTTCGGGGAATGCGCTACGTCTGCCCGTTGTAACGGCCAAACATCCAACAGCAAAAGCACACCCGGGAGGGTTACAAGCATGGGTTTGCTCATTAACCCCAATACAAACAACAAGATCACGCCAAGATATCGTCCTGCTGTTGGATGATACACGTAGTTATGATAAGCCCCCAACGTCAGGAAAAAGAAAAAAGCGCTCAACACATCTTTGCGTTCCGACACCCAGGCCACGGATTCCACGTGAAGGGGATGCAGCGCAAACAAGGCGGCGGTAAACGCGCTTGGCCACAGGGCGCCGGTCATTTTTTTAAACACAAAAAATACAAGAAGGGTATTGGCAATATGAAACAGCAGGCTGGTCAGATGATGGCCGCCTGGATTCAGTCCATAGAGGGTAACATCGAGCATATGGGACAGCCAGGTGAGCGGATGCCAATTGCTGGCATGGATGGAGGTAAAAGCCCATTTGATTGATGCTGAGGTGATTCCGGCTTTGACCTGAGGATTTTGGGTTACATACTCCGTGTCGTCATATTGGACAAACTCAAATTCCAGGACCTGTCCGTAAACCAAACATGTGGCAACTATTAAAAACAGGCTGATAGCCATGTATTGTGAATTGATAAAAAATATTGAAATCTTTTTTTGGGGGCTCATGGATCAGGGTTATGATTTTACTTCATGGCGATTGAATGATAAGGACACGATAGTTATGGATACTTAAAACAGTTTGTTTATTGAGGCAAGAATTTATATTAAAAAAAGTGATTGCGTATTCACTTTAATGGACTATTTTCATTTAATATGAATCATAAAAACGTGTTTTTATACACTTCAACATACATACCCGCCACAACTTCCCAGCTGAAATGCTCTTCAAGCCGTTTTCGGGCCATTTTCCCATATTGAGCCCTTAAAACAGGCGAATCCAAAAAGGTTTTTAAGGCTTTCCGAAGGCCTTTTGTATCCCCCGGGTCAACCAATAACCCTGTGTCGCCCACCACTTCCTCGCATCCTGTGTTCTTGGTGGTAATAATTGCAAGACCTGCGGCCATGGCTTCCAGAAGGACCAGGGGAAAGTTTTCAGATTCTGAAGGGAACACAAATATGGAGGCGTTTTCAAGGAGTTCTTTGAATTTTTCAGATCGGTTGTCTAAAAATCCGTGAAAATAAATGTTCGCATGTGTTGTTTTTGCCAATTGTTTTAATCTATTCAAGTACGGACCGTCGCCCACGATATGAACTTCTGCATCCATGTCTAACTCCTGGATGGCTTCTAAAACATACTGAACCCCCTTTCTTTTAAACATCCGGGTGATGATCAATATGTTCCCGGTCTTTTTTCTGTCTGCACTAAACCGGCGCATATCAAATCCGTTCGGTATGACGATGGTTTTGGCAGAAGGCAACGCGCTCTTAACTAAGACTTCAAGAAAGCGGCTAAGACAGACAATCTTTTTGCTTGAGCCCGCCACCATTCGCCATAATGGGGACAATACTTTGTGCATTTGAATAAAACGGTCGGGATTATACCCGGGAACATCCGAGCCATGGGCGGTGATGAGATAGGGCAGACCGGTCATTTGCCACAATAAAAAGGCAATGATCCCGTCCGGAAAAATAAAATGCGCATGGATGAGATCATAGCGTTGCTTTCTGATCATCTGTAAGGCTTTCGGCAGTGCAGAAATAATATAGATCAACATTTCCGGAGCATGGCATAGAATAGGGCTTGTCCGGATGCAGGGTGTGCGGTAAATACGCAGATTCCCGGTTTTTTCTGTTGTTGGCAGATTCCTGTAGGACATGGTCACCAGATCCACCGGATGCCCCATGAGCGCCAGCTGCCGGGAAAGTCCGTCGGCCACCCGACCGCCGCCGCCGCCGATGGGCGGAAATTCATAACAGAGTTTTAGAATTTTCACGTTGAATCAATCAAATACAAAAAATAAAGATACTTATAAAGTCTCGGCTGAGCAACCCTTAACATTGAAAGGAACCGATTGCAAAAAATAAAAATAAATTATAAAAGTTTATCCTCATGAATATTTTAATTGTCAATTATGAATTTCCGCCTGTCGGCGGAGGCGGCGGAAAGGCATCTTTTAATCTCGCCAGGCAATTGGCGGGCCTGGGGCATCCATCATAGTAAACAGGGATATTTGTAATTGGCTCGAAAAACCAATATCGGCTTACGGTGTTTATATTCACAACTGGATAAAAAAATCAACAACACCAAGACTTGTCATCCATCATCACATACTCTATGATCATCAAAAAATCATTCCCATGAGCAAGAAAAAAAAACTTTCTCAAAGAACCGCTTTCAAGGGGATTGCACCCCAAAAACATAAGGGTTCCGCTCTTACTGTTTCTTGGATAGGGTTTTTAGATCAAATCAGGGGGGGGTACATCTTTTTATTTCTGGTTTTGGTGATTCAAGGAATTGTTTTTAAAGATTTTATTTTTTTAAAAAAGCTCTATTTGTTTCTGGATATCGGCAGCGATTCTTACAATCTTTTTTATCCTGCATTTGTGGAGTGCGCGCGCTATATCCGAACCGAGGGCATCCCCACCTGGTCGTTTTACAGCGGCATGGGAGAATCGATTTTTCCCGGCGGACTGAGCAGCCCCTTTGTCTGGCCTTTGTATATGCTGGGTCCTGAAAAACTGGCATATGGGATTGTTTTTGTAGAACTGTCCAAAATGCTCCTTGCGGGCATCTTCGTTTATCTGTATCTTTGCATTTTGAACTTTTCAAAATACACCGCCGTATTGGGCGGTGTTCTGGCGTCGTTTCTGGGATATATGGTTTTGGGGAGCACCGGATGGTTCGGCCATTCCACCAATGTGGTCTATTTTTTTTTCCTCCTTTACGCCTTTGAATTGTTTTACAAAAAAAATGTTCCCACCCTATTCCCCCTTGCGGTTTTTTTTGTGGCCACAGAACCGTTTCGACTTTATCTATACGGCGTCTTTCTTTTTACCTATGCATTGTTTCGCATGGCCTCCGACACTCGCGACAAACACTTCAGCATGTATGGCAGTTTGATTTTTTTATTGAAATTGGGAGGGTTGGGGCTCATCGGCGTCGGAATGAGCGCTGCGTTTTCATTGGGCAGCCTGATTGAAAAAATAAACAGTCCCCGGGTGATCGGTGACGTAAGAGCTGTTTCAACATTGACATCGGTTCCCGTATTTGCACTTCCGGACCTCCAACAAGCAGCTTCAATTCTGCTTCGATTTTTTTCAAATGATATTCTGGGAGTGGGCAGTCAATATAAAGGATATTTAAATTACTTGGAAGCCCCGATTTTTTACTCCGGATTGATTTCCCTCATGCTTGCGCCCCAGGCCCTTGTTGGAAAAAGCCGGCGTGTCCAGATTGCCTTTGCTGTTTTTTTTGGGGTGTGGATGGTGCCGCTGGTATTTCCTTTTTTCAGATATGCCCTCTATGTGTTTATGGGAAATTATTTCAAACATGGATTGTCCATATTTATCCCCGCCATCATGCTCCTTTACGGATTAAACGGCTTGGAAACCATCCTCAAACAAAAGAAAATCCATTTCGGCGCATTGGCAACCACATTGATTCTACTGATGCTTATACTTCATTTTCCCTATTTTAAAGAATACATTGAGCCAGGTCAGGAGTTCGTTCAAAAACAAATCCAAACATGGGTCGTTTGCTTTTTGACGGTGTATTCTGCCTTGATTTTTATGATGCGATTTCCCAACGCCCATGAATTTTCCAAAGCAGCGTTGATGGTGTTGGTGTGCATTGAATTGACATGGTTTTCATATATTACGGTCAATCATCGAACGACCCTCACCCGCGAACAATTTACAGAAAAAATCGGATATAAAGACTATACGGTTGAAGCGGTTTCATTTATCAAATCCATAGATACCGGCTTTTATAGGATCAATAAGGATTATTCGTCATCCCTGGCAGAGGTCAACAGCATCAATGACGCCAAGGTTCAAGGTTATTTCGGAACGCCCTCCTATTCATCATTTAACAGCAACGACTATATCGATTTTTTACAGGCAACGGAAATCATCCCCAAAGGCCAGGAAACCAAAACCCGCTGGGCCATCGGTCTGATTCAGCGTCCTTTTTTACAGGCGGTCGCCAGTGTGAAATATAATTTGCTCAAAAATGAGGATTATGAAAGACGGGATGTTTTTTTCAAAATGATTTATGAAAAACTCGCCGATTTCGGCGATGTGACCGTGTTGAAAAATAATTTTTTTCTGCCGTTGGGCTTTACCTATGATCAATATATACTGCGTAAAGATTATGAATCCCTGTCCCGGCCGCATAAAGACATGGCCATGTTTTGCGCAGCGGTGATGGACGAGGACACCCCGCCATTACATCCTGTTTTGGCTTCAGATATAACCGTTCAATTAAAAAATTATAAATTATCGGATTTTTCCCAAATCGTGGATGAAAAAAAAAACCAGGCCTTAACCATCACATCCTTCACCCAAAAAAAAATCAAAGGCAAAATCATGGTAACGTCTCCCAAAATGCTATTTTTTTCCATTCCTTTTGACACAGGATGGCATGCATCTGTCAATGGGTCGCCTGCAAAACTAATTAAAGCCAATATTGGTTTTATGGGACTATTATTAACCCCAGGCGATTATGAAGTGGAACTCACATACAGGGTCGATCATCTTCAAGCGACGGCTCCCATCAGTGTATTCTTTTTATGCGTGTATCTGTTGGGTGTGATGCGAAAAATGCATCCAACTTGTTTGTGTTTCAGCCTATTTTCACCAACCCCAAAATCCCGCTTTCAGCAAAAAAAGAATAATATCATATGATCAAATGGATGATCCACCAAGCTAAAGAAGGCAAAACCCTTTTATCTTATGGCGGCATCAGAATCGGCGCGCATATTTCCGATTTTCTGGTTCCGGTCATCCTGGCCACGCAATTTCCTCCAAAAATGTTTGGGGCCTATTCCCTGGGGATGATGTTGGTGTTTTTTTTTAATTCTTCCCTGATTGTTTCATCATCAAAACCCATGGTGATTTTAGGCAGTGAAGAATTTAAAACCCGCGGCGGCATTCAACAGACAACGGCGTCCCGATTGATTCTTCTATTGTCGTCGTTGATGGTGTTTATCCTTTGCCTGATCTTGTTTAAAAATCAGGTGGCCCATTTTAGCGGCCTTGACGCGCACCAGATATGGTTGCTGTTTTGGGTGCTCACGGGATACGGGGTTTTAAACTTTTTTAGTTCTCTGTTTTTAACATTAAATCAAAGGATTCTTGAATCCACCTTTCTGCTCACCAATGCGGCGATCTCCTTGTGTTATCTTCTTGGCATCTATCTATGGACTGGCTTATCCATTGAATCCGTGTTCTTTATGTTTTTTATATCCCCGGTGGTTTCTGCATGCTTTTTTTTGCCCAAACTGGAGTTGAAAAAGATTCTTCCATCGGCTTTTGACAAACAGAATCTAAGCAAGATGATCCATTTTACTAAATGGATGATGTTGGGTGGCGCAGGAATTTATTTTCTCAATTGGGGGGATAATATCATTTTACGACAATTTGTTTCTTTTGAAGATATCGGAATTTATAATCTGGGATACCAATTTTTTAAAGGGACATTAATGGTGATCGCCATCGTGAAATTATATTTTCTTCCTTTTATTTCCCAGCAACTGGAACGCAAAGAGAAAATTTCCGCTTATCTTTCAGTGAAACGGACCAGACTTTCGTTGTTGGGCGTGGTGTTTTTGGGCGCCTTGTTTTTTCTGATCCCCAAAATGATGGCGGTCCTGTATGCACCGCATTATCAAAAGGCGGCGGTGGTGGTGCAAATATTGGTTTTTGCCTCCATATGCGCATTATACACCGGGTTTTACGATCCCATCATCGACAGCCTGCAACGCTATCGTTTTATCCAATTACTGACGGTGGCCGGCGTATTCTTCAATCTGGCAATGGATTATCTGTTGGTCCGCCATATGGGATTTATGGGAGCCGCCTATGCCACAGTCATCACATATTTTCTGCTGGCCCTTGCCCGTGAAATTTATTTTCGGAAATATTGCGCCCCTCTGCTTTGAAAATATTTTTTTGATATGATAAACAAGATCATAATATGGAGAGTGATTCGCATGATATAATCCTTCCATCATGCGGCGCCAAAAAAATTCAGCCAAAGGGGGTTTGCCATGAAAAGAGTGGTTGTCACAGACAGCACTGCAGATATTCCATCCAATGTGGCCCGGGATTTGGGAATCGAGGTCTTGCCGGTCAATGTCGTCATTGACGGAAAGACGTATAAGGACGGCGTGGATATCAATATCATGAAATTTTACGAAAATTATGAAAATTATAAAAGCATGCATACAGAAGCCATTCCGTATCAGGAATACGCCTTAAAATTCATGCAGCTTCAGGCCCGTTATGATCAAATCCTGATTGTTCATTGTTCATCCGCATTGAGCGAAACCTATCAAACCGCCGTAAAAGTATATGAAGAATTCAAGAACAACACGTGCAAAGTGGAAATTATTGATTCCCGATCCTGCAGCATGGGGTTTGGAGTGGCGGTCATTGAAGCCGCCAGGGCATTTAAAGCCGGCAAGGAATTCGGGAGCGTGGTCTATACACTCAACCAGATGCTGGCGGGCACCACATCATACCTGGCGATCCCCACCCTGAAATATTTACGAAAAAGAAAAAAAATCGGAGGGTTTAAATCATTGCTCGGACTTACCCTGGGCATCAAGCCAGTGCTTGGCTTTGAAGATGGAAAATTGGTCGTGAAAACAAGGCTTTTTGGCAAACAGCCGAACATGATCCTTTCCATGCTGGATATGATTAAACAGGATATTGGCACACATCCCATCACCCTTGCCATTGCCCATGGAAGGGATTTAAACATGGTGATCAATTTAAAAACTGTTTTTGAAGAGACCTTTGATTGCAAAGAGGTTTTTAGAACCTATTTCGGCCCATCCATTGCCATCAATGCAGGCCCTGAAGCCATTGGCGTGATGTATTACAAGCATTAAACCCTGTGCATTGTATGTGGGCGTGACGTGATGGAACACAAAATACTCATTGTGGATGATGATGCAGAATTTCTGACCTCACTGGTCAGCCAATTCAAAGACTCCCAGAATATTTTTGACATGATCACAGCATCAGACGGCGCGGAGGCATTGAATATCTTAAAGACCACCGCTATATCGTTGGTGGTATCCGACGTGCAGATGCCCGTGATGGACGGATTTATTTTATTGGCCTATATCTCCGGACTTTATCCAGACATTCCGGTGATTATGATCAATGACCCCGGGGAAGTCGGGGCAGAAGAAGCAGCGTTGGAAAGCGGCGCCGTGGCTTATTTGGAAAAACCATTTACGCCGAAACAACTCCTTCACACCATTTCCGAAACATTTAAAAAAATGTCCGACGGCGGCCAGCTGACCAATGTATCCCTGGAAATGTTCATCCAATTGTTTGAAATGGAGCAAAAAACCTGCACCATTCGCGTTCAGGACAAAAAAACCAATAACATCGGAACCCTGTTTTTAAAAAATGGAGAACTCTTAAACGCGCGGGTCAATGAAGTGGAGGGCAATGAGGCCGCTTATGAAATTCTTTCCTGGAAAGATAATTTCGTAACCATCAGCGACTCCTGTCCCATGGAAATCCGGCTCATAGACGGAGACAATCAGGCGATTCTCATGGAGGCTGCACAAAGAAAAGAAAAAGCCCTTTTGGAGGGAAAAGTTGCAGAATGGGATGAAACGGCCCAGATCCGAGAAATCTTGGGAAAAGACACCCATGGCACGGACGGCGACAAAGCAAAAGGCGGAAAATTGACCCACGTGTCCTTGGAGACGTTTATTCAACTGTTTCAGATGGAAGAAAAAACATGCACGCTGATCATTGAAAACACGGAAAAAAATTTAAAAGGGATTTTGTATTTTCAAAACGGACAATTGCTGGACGCCAAATTAAATTATATTCTTGGCAAAGAGGCCGCGCTGAAAATTTTATCCTGGGATAAGGTGAACATCGAAATCGGCTTTGACACTGAAGTGACGGAAAAACGGATTGCCGAAGACCTTCAGGAGATTCTCCTGGATGCCATGCGGTTGCGGGATGAAGGGGAAATGCAAGCAGAAGATTTTGAAGAAGACATTGAAAAAACCCCCATCCCTGATGCTTCCATTGAAAGGCTCCTCACACGGACCGGGAATCAGACGCTGACAAAGGAGGACTTGCCGCGGCCTCCTGCAGAAACCCCGTCCTTTTCTGATGTAAAATCCGAAAAACACAGCGGCGTCTTCAAACGAATCTGGTCCAGGATTTGGAACAGAGAGTCTTGAATCCATCCCCCATGAATGGATTAAAAACGCCTTTATCTCATGATTTCCGGCCGAATGCAGAATCGCCGGTCAAATAAAACAGACCGGCTCACTGGTAGTGCAAACCGGCGGGAAATATATATTGGCGGAGAGAGAGGGATTCGAACCCTCGGTACAGGTTTTCGCCCGTACACTCGCTTAGCAGGCGAGCGCCTTCAGCCTACTCGGCCATCTCTCCAAGGATTTCAATGACAGGACAATTCAAAGCGTTTTGCGCCGCATGAAAATCAGGATTTGTTGATTTCCATGGCGGAGGGAGTAGGATTCGAACCCACGGAGCTTTCGCTCAACGGTTTTCAAGACCGCCGCCTTAAACCACTCGGCCATCCCTCCTTGAATTTACGTGAACCTATAACAAAAATAAAAAAACCAGGTCAACATTATTTTTTGAATCTAACTTAACGTAATATCCGTCTTTTTTCCGTGATATTCTATTGACGCCCGATATTTTCTTGGGATATTGACATGAGGGTTTTATGGCTTATTTTAACTATTAACCTTTAAAATCTGTTTGCCCCGGGCAACAGGACCGCGGATAAAGATTCTCTGCGGCATGAATTCATGAGGGGAGAAAGTTCGATGAAGCAAAAGTACAGCATTTTAAGAGACAACGCCACCGGCAATCTGATGATTCAAGAATTTGCGGAATTGGATAAAGACATATTTTCATTGGTTTGTGAACAAACCTATGACATGAAAGATATTGAATCCGCCGCATCATCCGGAAAACTTAAACTTATCGCAAAACTCAGAACACCCAATCTGTATCCCATTGCCGAATATGCGGACAAAATTGCCGATGCTGTCATGGAAATGGTGGAAAACAAGCAAACCGCCGATACGCCCGTGGAGCTTGTATTTGACGATATTAAGATCCTGCGCAGATCCGATGCCGTTTATGCAGAACATGAAAAACCGCCGGTGGCAATCATTGATGACCTTTTGGAGGAAGAGGCGTTTGATGAAATCATTGAAACGGATGAATTCGACGAAGAAAACGATTTAGACATGTTGGATGAGGAAAAAGATGAATAACCGCCGGCAAGCTGCCGCAACCTATTATCCATAATAAAAAGGATGACATTTATGACGACAGAAACAAGAGAAGATGTGCTGGAGCGCATACTTTCTCAGAATAGGCCCCTGTGCCCGCACTGCGGCCAACAAATGAGCATCTGGGAAGTCCCGCTGATGACCTTCAGCGACGGCCTGGGGTGGGATTCTCCCTATATGTTTGTGTGCTTTAACGACGATTGCCCCATGTACGTGAGCGGATGGGACAACCTGATGGAAAATTACGCTCAACGCGCTTCCTACCGCTGCATTAAAAGTCCCAACAATGACAATTACGACGCCATGCCGGTTTTCAGTCCTGTGGGCGCAAAAGGCCAGATTATTGACAGTCAAATTATGGCTGAACGCGAAGCCATGAAGGAAGCCATTAAAAAGGGGTTTTCCATTTTGGCGGAATGCTATGTATCAAAAGACGAGATCACCGTGGTGCAGCTGCTCATGGATCCCACGCAACCATCCCGGGTGAGATTAAAAGCTGCGGAAATGGCCGGCGACATTGCAGGGGTCGACGCCATTGATCTAATGAGCGCCCATACATTCGGCAACGAGCTGTTGCAAAAAGCCGTCACAGACGCCATTGCCAAAATTCATGAACGTCATTTTACGCGTGAATGCCCTTTTTGCGCTGAAATCATTAAAAAACGCGCCAAAATCTGCAAACACTGCGGTAAAGAAGTGGCTGGCGTATGATACGCCCATATCGGATGGTTTCTCCTTCAGGGTGCGCCCCGTGGCTTTCATTGATTCCGTGATGGATTGAATAAAACTGTTAACCTCAAGGGAATATCAAACAAAGAAACTTCTTTTTCAAAGCAGCAAGGTTGTTTCTGCGGCGGACGGGTTTTATGTATGATATTCCAAATTTCAAATTTATTTGATTAGACTGGATAATAACGCGCGAAACGCAACATACCGCATTGATAAGGAGGATGTATGAGCCAGACAGAAAAAAATTTGATGGATGCCTTTGCCGGCGAATCCCAAGCCAATCGCAAATATCTTGCCTTTGCCAAAAAAGCCGAATCCGAAGGATATCCGCAGGTGGCAAAACTTTTCCGTGCTGCAGCCGAGGCGGAAACCATTCATGCCCACAGCCATTTACGGGTTGCGGGCGGGATTCAGTCCACGGCTGAAAACCTCAAAGCGGCCATCGCCGGCGAAACTCATGAATTCAAGAACATGTATCCGGAAATGATGGCAACGGCTGAAAAGGAAGGCCATGCCCAAGCACTTCGCAGTTTTACATATGCCAATGAAGTAGAAAAAGTCCATGCAGCCCTTTATCAAAAAGCCTTAGAGAATCTGGACGCCAAAACGGATGTGGATTATTATGTGTGCGGCGTGTGCGGATACACCTGTGAAAATCAAGCGCCGGATGAATGCCCGGTATGCAAATCCAAAAAAATGGTGTTTAAAAAAGTCGATTAATATTTTATTTTGTTCCCCCTTGACCCGTCATCTTGGGATCAGCCGCAATGCCCATGGGGCATGCGGCTGATTCTGCATGGGGATTCCCGAGATCTTAAAAAAATTTTTCCCATAAAATCTCCCATTATAAAACCCCATATCAATAGGCCGGCGCCACACCATGGACCGATGACGTCATCTAAATTGTCTTGCTTTCATTTATGAAAAAGCAACACCGCATGATGGATATATCTGTTGACAGAACCGGACAGAAGTGAGTAATCACTCAATGGATTTAACAGATTCCCATGGGATTTGAAAAAATCGCATCTTTTCAAAAATGGCAAAAGGACGCTTAAATGGCGAATCAATCAATAAATCAGATGGGTTCAACGAACGCTTCGGTGAAACATTACAAGGAGGCGTTTGAAAAAATCTCCCCGGAAAAACAAAAAAAAATCCTTGACGCCGCGGTGACGGAATTTGCCAGTAAAGGCTTTTCACAAGCCAATATCAATGTGATCGCCAAAAACGCCGGCATCAGCATTGGTTCCATGTATAATTATTTTGAATCCAAGGAAAATCTTTTTTTGGCCGTGGTGGATTACGGATATACGGAGCTGGAAGCCGTATTATCCACCGTTGACTTGGAACAAGGGGATATTTTTGATAAATTTGAAATGCTGATCCGTATGGCCCAGCGGTTTTCCAAACAGCATCCTGAACTCAATCAGATTTATTTGGATCTGGCGTCCCAGGGGCTTCTTCACCTGTCCCAACGATTATCCCGACAAGTGGAAAGCATCACGGCGTTCTTTTACCGATCCCTGATGGATGAGGCAAAAAAACAAGGACGCATTGCCCATGACATTGATGCCTATGTGGCTTCATTTTGTTTGGATAATCTGCTGCTCCTGCTTCAATTTTCATATTCATCTGCCTATTATCAAGAGCGCATGAAAATCTTTGCCGGCGACGATGCGCTGGAAAATGACGAAAAAATCGTTCAAGGCATGATGCGGTTTATCCGGGGAGCACTGTCGCCCATCACAAATTGACTATTTTTAATTCAATGGGTTGCCCGGCCTGCCAGGGGTGGGGATGCGGGTGTATCATTTTTAACCCTTATTCCCGTTGGGCGATTTTCACCACGGTGCGCTGGACGATTTTGCCGGAATCAAGGGGATAGGTCATTTTCACCACATGGAGCCGGTTTTCGGCAAATAACCGGATGCATTCCGGATACAATTGCCATTCCAGGGCAAGCCCTTTTTTCCGAACAGAGTCCAGGGTATCGTTTTCCTCAATTGGAAAAGCGCGCTGGCCGATGATGGGGCCGGAATCTTCGCCGTAATCAATGAAATGCACTGTGCATCCGCCCACTTTACACCCGTACCGGAACGTGTCGCCGTATCCGTCTGTGCCGGGGAACGCCGGTAAAAGCGCCGGGTGAATATTCATAATTTTGGGTTTGCCGGGCACTGTGTTCACCCGGTCGATAAAATACGGGGTCAGGTTTCGCATGAATCCAGCCAAGACCAAAAGGTCATAGGCATATGCCTGTATTTTCTCAAGCAAAACAGCCTCGGCCATGGCCCGTGATTTTAAAAACCGATTCACGGTGTCCATGTCCGCATCGGGTTTAAAAATGGACTGTTTGGACCGGATATCCGGCAAGTCAAAATCCGGGGGCACGCATGAGGCGTTGGGATGATTCTTAAATTCACGAAGAATCTTGGCATAATGGACCACAAATGTGGGGATCCCTTTTTGAGCGGCTTTTTCAAGCCCCTTGGCTCCCGGGTTATCCGACCCTACAAACACCACTTCCCCGGGGATCACCCCTTGTTCACATGCACTGATGATGGCGTCCATATTGGTGCCGGACCCGCTGATGAGAATCCCGATTTTAATTTTTTTGCTCATGGATGGTTCTTATGCCCTTTTTTCCCCATGCGTCCAAAATAAAAAACTGTAAATCAAAGGGGTTAAAATCAGTCAGAAACGGCTGTCCGTCAAACGTCATGTTGGGTGCGATGATTTTGACCCTGATTTTTTCTCATCTCCCGCCGAAATCCAAATTCAGATCCTCCGGATAGGAAATGGAAAATCCGTACTGAATTTCGGTTTTGGTTTTAGGTTTGATTGCAAATCGCCATTTCAGAAGAGTATTTTCTTTTTCCGGTGTGATCCCAGAAAAAGATTCTTCAATCTGGATGCGTTCATCCTGCAATTGGGGATAGGCATCTTCCATAAGCACGTCTATATCATGGACTTTTAAATTGTGAACCGTCACATTCCATCCCCATGTATAGGTTTTTTTCCCGGCAAAAAATCCTTTTTCGCCGGATTTTTTTGCCCGCACATCCATTTTCACAGACACTTGGGGATCCGATCCGAAAAAAAGTTTTTCTTCAGGATCCACCCAAGAAAACTCTCGAGAAGACACCATGGCCGAATCAATGAGAAATACGGCCATGCCTTGAGGAAGCTTAATGAATTCTTCTTTGGCGCTGGAGAATACCAATTGGGCGAACAAAAACGCCCCCTTGGATTCATAGGGCCGGACCAGATACTTAAAATCTGCTTTCCAATTCTGTTTGCGGATGTCAATCCTTTGGGTTTCTCCGGAAAAAACCGTCTGCCGACCCAGATCATAGATGTCAAAGGCATATCCTTCCCATCGCCGGGGCTCGGCGGTTTCTGGGCCTGTAAGATCCCCCGCCGCATCCCCTGGTACACTCGCGCGCATCTGTCCTGCCAAGGGGGCCAGGGCTGTTTTCCGCTGGGGATAGATTTGCATTGGCCGAATGATCCAATCCTGCAACACCGGAGGCTCGGGCTGAGGCCTGGCCTGGGCCGTGGCCAGAGTCAAATCCACATTATCCCAGGATACCCCTGTGGTCTGAGTCACGTCCGCATACCAGACAAATTCGATCTCGGATTTGCCGGGATGGGCATTGAAAGTGTATACCGGCGTCCACCCGCAATTTCCGACAACATATGAATACATGAGGTCAATGACGTCGGCTGTTTTTTTATTTAAAACCACCGCAACACGCCATTGTGTTTCCGCCTGACCGCTCAATTGATCGATCTGTTTCTGCACTTCATCAATTTTACTATTCAGAGGCTCCAGGGATTGGGTGAGTCGAAATATTTGATTGGAACCCTCTGTGATGCTTTTTCGGATAGAATCCGCCAGATTGTTGATGGCATCGGTTTTCTCAGGAAGATTGTTCCCCAGATTCTCCCAAAATGAAATATAAGCGGTATTTGCTTTGATTCGGGCTTCAATATCTGCTTTTTGTCCCTGAAGTTCTTTTAAGCTGTTTTTGAGGGCTTTGAGTGTATCCGATTCGCCTAACTTCTGGATTTCCATTTGAATGGATGTTGCCAGCATACCGGATTCCGGGGAGGCATTCACCGTCAGCGTGTCTTTTGCCGCATGAATGGGAACAGCAAATCGCGCCACAAAACGATTGCCGTCCTGTTGAATCGGCGCAAGCGTTCGTTCCGTAACCTTTGCGCCATTGGGATATAGTTCTACTGAAATGGGTTTGGCCCGGGCATCCACCGCCAGTGATATGAGAATCCACACACTGAAGAAAACAATAATCCATCTTGGCGCGTTCATGATGGGCTCCTTTTTTTAATGGGTTGATCCAGCCAAACCCTCTTTCTATTCGGGATTGCGCCTATCTATAGATAGTTATTTGAATTTGTTCATAAGATCATCCACTTTATATTGCGGCAACATAAAGGGATATTCATTTTCCGATGAAATTGCCGGATGGGCATTGTCCTCTTTGTTTACCTTTTCAAAAACCGACAATTCGTATGCTTTATCTCCCTGGAGTTTGAGCGTATAAATGGGCGCTGTAAAATCGGCTTTGGTTTTGTCTTTGATAAATTCCTTGCATTTGAGTTTGGAGACGCCGTCTAACAAGGAACTGACATCCGATTCCTTAATTTCCGCGCCGTCAGCAGCTTGCCAAACAGGCTTGGGGGGGGATTGTTTGTCGGCCGGCGTATTTTCTTTTTTCGATTCGGTTTCTTCGGATTTTTTCTCCGAATCATCGGTTTTCTTTTCTTCGGGTGTGATATTCACATCCACGGGTTCTTGTTTTAAGCTTAAAACCAAAGGTTTTTTGTCCTTGGATTGGATTTCAATCTGCTGGATCTGGGTTTTGTCAAAGGCCAGAACCGTTAAATCCCTCAGCGAATCCGCTGTGACGTCAAACTTGTATCTAAAATTTTCCCGGGCATGATACACCCGCTTGTCATCGGGCAGTTTAATGAAGGTATGCTGGCTGGAGGGCGCGGTTTTTCCCATATCAAAAGATCGGACGATTTTATCCCCGGCCTGGGCCGTAATGGTGATTTTTTGGGGATCATCCAATTCATAGCGGGGGTAACTTTCGGTTTCAGAAACCATGGCGGTGACCGTGAGCCCGGAGATGATATCCAGCATGGGATCGACTTTGGCGGCATCCGCCGGATATTTTTCCGGAAGAATCAGCCATTTGTCGTCTTTTTTCTGAAGCTCAATGGTTTGATCTGCCTTGGCGATCTTTAACATTGTGATGTCTGCTTTTTTGACTTCCGGAAGTTTGGGAAGCTCATAAAAGGTCCGGTCTTTTCTCTGATAAACCAAATACAGCGCCAGCAGGACGATAATTCCGCCGAGTATGAGATATTCTTTTTTCGATTTCATTTTTTCCTCTTTATCTTTCAATGGGTTATAATTTTTTCTGCAAGAAAAAATTATTGGAACATCATCTGGATCCGTTTGCGCCGGCGGTTTCGCGCCCAAAGGGTGAAAAGTCCGAAAACAACCACAAGCGCCGGCAGGCCGGCGATGTTAAAAATTTTTATGGCGTTTTTCACCATCACATCCGTTTCCTTCAAGGGGTTATAGGCCTGGGTTTTACTGCGCATGACCGCAATATTTTCCCGATGATTAAGCATGTCGATCACATTGAGCACAAACGCGGCGTTGGGGCTTGCCCCGTCGGCATCAATCATGTTGTCTTTGAGCAATGCCGAGGAGCCGATGATGCAGATTTTGGCGGGTTTGCCGGTTTGAATGAATTCCGGTTTGCTTTCGATTTTGGACAAATCCACGTCCTGTTTTTTGGATTTTTTCGAGTCTGCTTCCGATGCATCGGTTTCAATCATGTTGGATTCATCATCGGTTTTCTCGGATTCTTTTTGCTCTTTTTGGGGGATTTCTTTTCCGGTGAAATAGCTTTGAAATTGGCCTTCAATCATATATCCCAAAGGAAAGCTCTTGAAGCTGTCCTCTTTTTCCGGCGGCTGAATAAACATTGGATTTAAATTTATCTTTCCCGTCATTTCCCAGGATTCCTTAGAGGATGCAAAGAGCCGGTGAGCCTTGAGATTGCCCTTCTTGAGAACCTCCTCATCCACGGTCACAGGTGAATTGTTGATGGTGACCAGGCCTTTGATATTTTTTAAAAAATCAAATTCATGGTTGATGTTTTCATTTTGAATAATGGGCGCAAAATAAATGGGCCGTTCCCCCATGCCCCCGGCCCGGGTGTTCATGGTCTGCTTAAAACAATTCTTGTCCATCACATAAGACGTCTTGACTTCGACGCCATAGTGTTTGAGGAGTTTCTCAAGCCCCGTGGCCAAGGGCTGATAACTCGGCCCCATATTGAAAGAAAACTGCTGTTGGGGCGGCTGGGGGATTTCCTTGAATGCATCCGTGAAAATGGCCAGATTGGTGCCCCGCATCAACGCCTGATCGATTTGATACAGATCATAGTCTGAAAATGATTCCGTGGGCTGGGCGATGATGAGGCAGTTTAAACTTTCAGGGATGGTTTCATTGCTTAAACTTATCTGTTTGAGGGTGTAATTTTCAGACACCAGGGCCTGAAAATTGCGGATTCCGTCTTGCTGCTGCATACCAGCCATGGGGTTGGTGATTTCCAGGGTGCCGTGGTCTGCAAGATAGCCGATATCTTCATTGATGCCGATGAGCGTTTCAATGTTTTCATTGATCATTTCTTCAAGCGTTTCCGGCTTGGTAAGTTCATACCGGGTGCCGAAAATGGGAATCCGAATAACGTTTAACAAGGGAACGGATGATTTTTTTTGATTAAATTCCATGCAAAGCCCGATAACGCCCATCCCTGCAGAAATATTATTTTGGGGAATATCCGGCCATTTTAGCGACATCACCTGATACTGGGTGGAAATTTCTTCCAAATTGGCATCCGGCGGCGGATCCAAATACTGGTAATTTAATTTGCCATAGTTTTTTTCATTGAGCTTGGCCACGGTTTGCTTAATGGTTTCCGGAAGCTGGGGCAAATCGTTTAACCCCATAAATGGCGCCACCTGATTAAGGGATGAAGACATGATGAGCTGGACATTGACTTTTTCTTTCAGACTCGCCAGTTTGCTGATCTTGTTGGTGAGTTTTTGAATATTGGTGGTCAATTTATATTCCAGACCGTCGGTGGTGGTAATGGCGGGAATCTGCTCAATGAGATCGCCGTGGATCATCACCAGTCCCATATAGGCTTTTTTGAATTTGACCTCGTCTTTTTCAAGAACCCGGATCTCCACGGGATAAATTCCATAATTTTCCGCAAGCTTTCTGTTTTCAATGGCTTTATCCGTGACCCCTTCTTCCTGGGGGCTCACATCAAAAAACCGGTAGTTGAAATTTTTATTGGCGTAAATGGCATATTCTTCCAAAAGGTCTTTGAGATAGCGTTGGGTGCTGTTGTGGGGGGCGGGCAGGTTTTCCGTGAAAAAAACATTGATGGTCAGGGGCTCGGACAGGTTTGCAACCGCTTCTTGGCTTGCCTTGGATAACGAGTATATTTTATTGGCCGTCAGATCCAGACGGAAAAACAAGGTCAACCCTGCGATGTTGATCAGCACGATGACTGCAAAGTAAACAAGGAATTTAATATATGCATCCGCTTGAAAATTGCCTTTCATGATCATCTCCTTATATGACTACTCTTTTTTCATCAGGGAAAGATAGGTGGCATACAGGCCCACAAACATCACGCTGATAAAATATAGGATATCCCGGGAATCAATAATGCCTTTGGATATGTTTTGGAAGTGGGCGTCTGCGCCTAAATATTGAATGGTATTCAACGTGATCTCCGGGAAAAAAAACAGCATTTTATCCAGGAGCGTCAATGTAAAGCAGATGGCGGCCCCGAAAATAAACGCAACAATTTGATTTCGGGTGGTTGACGAGGCAAACAGTCCAATGGCGGAAAATGTGCCGCCCAAAAGCAATGCGCCCAGATATCCGCCGATGACCGGCCCCCAGTCCAGGTCGCCGATGAATGAAATACAGATGGGATACGCAATGGTGGGAAGGAGCATGGCTGCGGTCATGGACAATCCGGCGGCGAATTTCCCCAGGATAATATCCACATGCGTCACCGGCAGGGTCAGGAGGATTTCATAGGACCCCGCATGAAGTTCTTCGGCAAACAGCCGCATGGTGACCGCCGGGATCACAAAAGAAAAGACCAGGGGGAGCAAAGAAAAAAAGTTGCGCATACTGGCCTGATTATAAAGAAAAAAAGTGGAAAAGAAAAACCATCCCGTTATAATCAAAAAAATGGATATGACAATATAGGCAATGGGCGATACAAAATAATCTTTGAATTCTTTTTTCAGGATATGGGTGAACTGGCGCATGATTAATTCTCCTTGCGGCTGTTTTGGGTCAGGTCGCGGAAGATGTTTTCAAGGGTTCGGGTTTCCTGTCGGAACTCCAAAAGCACCCAAGGAAAGGCTTTGATCCTCTGGTAGATGGGCTCCCGAAGGTCGGTTTCTGATCGGCAAGTGACTTTGAGGGTTAAGACGCCGTCATCCGTGCGGCCTGTTTGTATGACCTTTGAAACGCCGGGGATGGATTGCATTTCTTTTTCCACGGCTGAATAATCGGCATGCAACAATGAGATATCAATAACGGCCTCTTTGCCCGCGGATTGTTTCAAATCCTGGGTGGCGCCGTCCGCCACAATTTTTCCTTGATTGATGATGATGATGCGGTCGCAGGTGGCCTCTGCCTCGCTTAAAATATGCGTGGAAAAAAGAATGGTTTTTTGCTTGCCAATGTTGCGGATGATATTTCGAATTTCCACAATCTGGTTCGGATCAAGGCCCTGAGTGGGTTCATCCAAAACCAGAATTTCCGGATCATTCATCATGGCGTGGGCCAAGCCCACCCGTTGATTTAATCCTTTGGAAAGCTCCCCGATGGATTTATGCATAATGTCCTTTAGCCCGCAGAGTTCCGCGAGATATTTTAATCGCGAAAGGCGCGCCGATTCGTCCACGCCGCGGATTTTGGACACATATTCCAGATAATCATAGACCAGCATGCTCTTATAAAAAGGAGAGGATTCTGGCAGATATCCGATCATCTGTTTGATTTCAAGCAAGTGGTCCTCGATGGATAAATCCTTGACCCGGATTTGACCAGCGCTCGGCTGAAAATACCCCGTGAGCATTTTTAATGTGGTGGTTTTGCCTGCGCCGTTTGGGCCCAACAATCCAACGATTTCTCCTTTTCGGATGTCAAAACTGATCTGATTCACCGCGCAAAAATGATCATAATACTTGGTGAGATTCTCCACATGAATCATCATTTTCTCCTTGTCGGCTTGAATGTGGATAAAATTTAGATGTTGAGGCAAACCATTTGAGCTGAAATTCAGTTTAAATATGATATTTCCGCTTTTTTAAGTTGACCTCCATACAGGGGGCACTATAAATTGAATTCCCCCTTGGGTAAAGGGGGAATTCAGGGGGAGTTTATGAGACAGCGAATAACGTTGGCAATGCGTTTTCGCCGTCGGTGAGCAAAATAGTCACTCACATGGGTTTTGTCAATATTTTTCAAATATTTTTTTATCTGTGCATTACGGCTGCTGAAAATCCGGCTCAATCCCATGGCCGAGTAAAATTATATTCAACAAATTCAGAAGGATCAAATAAACCACATGGATGAATTCGACCGATTAATCGCCATCATGGATAGGCTTCGGGGGCCGGGGGGATGCCCCTGGGATGCTGAGCAGGACCATAAAAGCATCCTCCGGCATCTTATTGAAGAGGCCTATGAACTGGCGGATGCGGTGGATTCCGGTGACCCGGAATCCATGATGGAAGAACTGGGGGATGTGCTGCTTCAGGTGGTGTTTCACAGCGCCATTGCAAAAGACCAAAATCAATTTACCATCACGGATGTCATCTGCGGATTGTGTGAAAAATTGATTCATCGCCACCCCCATGTGTTTGGCGATGTCCGGGTCCGGGATTCCCAGGACGTCATCCGTAATTGGGAAAAATTAAAAAAAAAGGAAAACCGCAAATCCGCGCGGGACTCGATTTTATCCGGCATTTCAAAATCCCTGCCCGCTTTAATTTACGCATTAAAAATCCAAACCGCTGTGAGCCGGGTGGGATTTGACTGGGAAATCCCCCAAGAAGTCATGTTAAAAATAAACGAGGAGCTGTCGGAATTGGCCCTTGCCATGGAATCGGGCGACATGGAAAATATTGAAGGCGAAATCGGAGACTTGCTTTTTTCAGTGGTGAATCTGGCCCGACTCCTGCATGTGGACCCGGAAGCCGCCCTGCGCAGAACAAACCAGAAATTTATCCGGCGGTTTTATGAAATTGAAAAAACCGCCAAGCAAAAAAACCTCCGTCTGGCGGATATGCCTCTGGACGAAAAAGACGCCATCTGGAATGCCGCCAAAGAATCCCCGTAAAATGGTTTTGATTTTTACAATAGATGGATCGTGTTTTAAGATGCAATTTATATGCAATGAACAATTCACCATTGGATGACAATAGATGGAGCCGGTCTTGCTGTGTATTATCTTATTGTATCTGTTGAGCGCCATGGGGTATGTGGCGTTTCTCTTCAGCCAGAAAGCCTGGTTTCACCGCATCTCCTATGGCATGCTTTTGGCCGGTTTTCTGGTCCATACCGGCGTTATCTTATATAAAATAGCGGTGATTCAAACCATCCCGGTGTACAACCTGCATCAAACTTTGTCTTTTGCCGCATGGACCCTGGCCGGCGTGTATCTGTTTCTCAAATACAAATTCCGTCTCAATATTCTTGGGGCCTATGTTGCCCCCCTGGTGACCGCCATTATGGCAATTGTATTTTCGCTCCCCGAATCGCCGGTACACCATGGGACCTTGTTTAATAACCTATGGCTCATTTGCCATGTGGTGTTTATTTTTATCGGTGAAGCCGCCCTGGCCCTGGCCTGCGGCGCAGGGGTCCTTTATTTGATCCAGGAACATGCCATCAAATCCAAAACCAGCCGGTTTTTCCGCAAACGCCTCCCCTCCTTGGAGTTTTTGGATACCACAGGATATGTGTTTATTTTTACTGGGTTTACATTCCTTACTATTGGGTTGATCACCGGTTTTATTTACGCCCAGCAGGTGTGGGGGAGATTCTGGAGCTGGGATCCCAAGGAGATCGGGTCGGGTATTACCTGGCTGATTTATGCGGCCTTGCTCCATGAGCGCCTGGTGGCGGGATGGCGGGGCCGACGGGCCGCCATAATGGCCATCATCGGGTTTGCGGCGGTTGTATTTACTTTTTTGGGGGTCAATTTGTTATTGGAGGGACACCATGAACCCTTTACAAAATGGTGATGAAACGCCCATATCCCTCAACAATAGATCTTTGGAACTCCCGGAAATTTTGCTCATCGGGGTCAACCATAAAACGGCGCCGGTGGAATTCCGCGAAAAATTGGCATTATCGGCGGATGAAATCCCGCTGTTGCTGGAAACCCTCCGGCAGAGACCCCCCATTCAAGAAATCATCCTCATTTCCACCTGCAATCGCGTGGAAGCCCTCATGGCGGTTTCAGACCCCATGGCTGCTGTTGAATCCGTAAAACAGGTGATATCGGAAGTTAAATCCGTTCCAGAGCTCCCTTGGCCCCGTGCGCTTTATCAATATTCCGGCGCCCAGGCAATCCGGCATATCTTCCGGGTGGCATCTTCATTGGATTCCATGATCATCGGCGAACCTCAGATTTTAGGGCAGGTCAAAAATGCTTATAAGACCGCGGTTCAAAAAAAATCCACCGGCGTGATTCTCAACCGGCTCATGCACAAGGCCTTTGCCGTGGCGAAAAAAGTCCGCACCGAAACCGGTATCGGCGGACATGCGGTTTCCATCAGCTATGCAGCGGTGGAGCTTGCCAAAAAAATATTCGACCGGCTGGAGGACAAAAACATCCTGTTGGTGGGCGCAGGAGAAATGGCGGAATTGGCCGTGGAGCATCTGATGCGTCACCGTGGATCCGGCGTCATGTGGGTGGCCAATCGAACGTTTTCCGTGGGGCTTTCCCTGGCCGGCCGTTTCGGCGGAACCGCCATCCAACTGGAAGAAATTCCTGAATATTTAAAAACCGCCGACATCATCATCAGCTCCACCGGCGCGCCCGGCTATATCATCACGCGGGATCAGGTCAAACCCATCATGCGCTTGCGCAAGAACCGACCCCTGTTTTTCATCGATATCGCCGTGCCCAGGGATATTGATCCGGAAATCAACCGTCTTCCCAATGCATATCTATATGATATTGATGATCTTCAAGGGTTGATCCACGACAATTTGGAAGCCAGAACCCAGGAATCCATCAAAGCCGAACGGATCATCGAAGAAGCGGTATTAAGATTTCAGCAATGGTATGAAACCCTGGATGTGGTGCCCATCATCATTGCTTTACGCGCCAAGCTCACCGCCTTGGCCGAAGCCGAACTGTTTAAAACCATTGGTTCATGGAACCATTTGTCGGAGCAAGACCGCCAAAGCCTAACCCGAATGATCGAATCCCTTGTAAATAAAATTCTTCATGATCCCACCCGATTTTTGAAAAATCCCGGCGCCCACCGCAATAAATCCGTGTATCTGGATTTCACCCGAAAGCTTTTTAACTTGGATGAATAATTTTTTTGTGTAAAAAATCCCCACCGGGATTTATCCGTGAAAAATCTGCTTTACATTTAAAAAATAAGTATGATATGCAAAACAACCTTAAACGGCTTCAACGCCGTGCGCAACGTTCGATGACAATCGAGACGCTGTGGATATCGAAAGGGGGCTCCATGAAAAAAAAGGATCTGAAATATTTTAAAGATTTGCTGACAAAAAGACTGGAAGAATTATTGAGCCAGGCCAATGTGACCGTCTCTGATATGCATACACCCAAAGGGAATTTTCCAGACCCGGCGGATCGGGCCTCTTATGAGGCGGATCGTAATTTTGAACTTCGCATCCGGGATCGGGAATACAAATTGATCAAAAAAGTCAAAAATGCCTTGGAGCGGATTGAAAACGGCACATTCGGCATTTGCGAAACTTGCGGGGGCGATATTTCAGTGGAACGATTGAAGGCCCGGCCCGTCACCACCCAATGCATTGAGTGCAAAACAAAAGAAGAAGCATTAGAGAAAGCCCTTGGATTATAAATCCGGGAACATCGATCTTCATGTTCATTCCACAGCTTCCGATGGTTCCCTTAAACCATCAGAAATTCTGGTCCTTGCTCAAAAAATCGGTTTGGGCGCTCTGGCCCTGACCGATCATGATTGCCTCGAGGGGGCAAAAGAGGTGCTCCGCCGCGGGCTTCCTGATTCCATGGGATTTTTAACCGGAGTTGAAATCAGCGCCCAACCGCCCGCGACCTTCTCCTTA
>FWPV01003898.1_pt1 | contig 32882 bp, 28 predicted proteins | sample 2228371 | NCBI WGS metagenome assembly FWPV01 (sample SAMEA103939776, study PRJEB20133) | metagenome
TTGTTCTTAACGGATGGGTGCACAAGTGGCGCAATCACGGAGGAATCATATTCATAGATTTACGCGACCGGTACGGTATAGTTCAGGTAGTGTTCAATCCTGCCGATGACCCAAAGCTTGCCGAGTCGGCTGCCTCATTGCGGCATGAATATGTTATTGCGGTAAGAGGAAACGTTCGTTTGCGGCCGGCAAATATGGCAAACCCGAAAATGGCCACAGGTGAAATAGAGGTAGCGGCATCGGCGCTAACGGTATTGAATGAGGCCGCCACGCCTCCTTTTCATATCAATAGTCCCGATTCCTCCGAGTCTGAGGAATTGCTCTATCGTTACAGGTATCTTGATTTACGAAGACCGAGACTAAGAGACAATATTATTTTCCGTCACCGCGTGACTGCTGAGGTGCGCAAGTATCTCTGGGATAAAGATTTCATAGAAATAGAGACCCCTATTCTAATGAAAAGCACTCCCGAAGGTGCAAGGGATTTTCTGGTTCCGAGCCGTCTGAATAAGGGTAAATTTTATGCATTGCCCCAATCGCCTCAGACGTACAAGCAGATTCTCATGGTTGCGGGTTTTGAACGGTATTTCCAGATTGCCCGCTGTTTCCGGGATGAGGATCTTCGCGCCGATCGTCAGCCTGAGTTTACGCAAATCGATGCCGAGATGTCGTTTATTGACGAGAATGACATATACTCCATATTCGAAGGTATGATGGCTTCGGTCTTCAAGAAATGTCTTAATATAGAGCTATCTTTGCCTTTTGAAAGAATACCATACGATACCGCTTTCCGTACTTACGGAAGCGACAAGCCTGATCTAAGATTCGGAGTTCCTATAGTGGATGTGGGTACGGTCTTTACCAATTCACACTTCGGCGTTTTTAGAACAGTTTTAGAAAGTAAAGGTTCGATAGGCGCTGTTGCCGCTCCCGGATGCGGCAATCTAACCCGTAAACAGATCGATTCGCTTACTTCTCATGCAGCCAAATACGGAGCCAAAGGATTGATATGGCTTAGATATACCGAAAACGGACTGGAAGGTCCTATAAGAAAATTCCTTACAGATACTGAGGCGGATACACTGATTAATATGACCGGCGCAAAAGAAGGTGATATGCTGTTTATTATAGCCGCTCCGGATCAAATATGTTTTACCTCGCTCGGACAAATAAGACTGGAAATCGGACGTATGAAAAATCTTATTGATACGCAAAAGTTCCGTTTTGCCTGGATTACCGAATTTCCGCTTTTTGAGTTCAGTGAGGAAGAAAACCGATTCGTCTCTGTACACCACCCCTTTACCGCACCGTCGGTTGAGGATCTCAGCCTTCTTGATACGGCGGATTTCCATAAAGTGCATTCTCGAAGCTACGATCTTGTACTTAACGGTTTCGAAGTAGGAGGAGGAAGTATAAGAATTCATTGCAGCGATCTACAGAAAAAAATTTTCAGACTGCTGAAGATAAGTGAAGAAGAGGCGGAGAGAAAATTCGGTTTTTTATTGAAGGCTCTATCTTTCGGCGCTCCCCCGCACGGAGGGCTTGCTTTCGGGCTCGATAGACTGGTAATGTTGATGCTTGGTGCCGAGACTATTAGAGATGTGATAGCTTTTCCTAAAACCATCAACGGAATTTCCCTGATGGATAATGCTCCCGATACTGTTGATGATATTCAGCTGAAAGAATTGGGAATAAAACTCGATATCTGAGATTGATAAAGAAAAGAAGCGATTAAATTTTCTATCTTTTAATTATGTGGAACATTAATTGTTAAAATTTTAATTATTATTAATTTTAATTATTATTTTATATTGAATAAAAAAGAATTTATAAGGTATAATGCATAGGAGGTATAAATGTCAATGATTCTAAAAGGATGGGTAAGTTTACTGGCAGGTGCAATTATTCTTACTATTCCTTTTTCCGGATGTACGCCTAAGCCAAGTTCCGAAGAAATGGGAAAACTTGAGGAAGCGAGAGCTGCAGCCGAAAGCGCAGAACGTAAACTTTCGGAACTGCGGAAAGAACGAATGAGGCTTGAGCAGGAACTCGAGAATGCAAAGGCTAAAGAAAAAGATGAGCAAGAAGAAAGTCAGGAGTAACCACGCTGTTCTGGAGAATTTTTCTCCCTGCTACCTATACTTATTATAGGAAATACATAGAAGATGGAATGGCGATTTATTGTTATTACTTTGCTAATAGTGATTTCTATTCCTGCAGAGTCGAATCTTTCATATCCTGAATTCAAAAAACGGATTGCAGATTACCAGAATCGAAATAAATTTTTGAGAGAACAGATAGCTCAGGAACAGGCTGCGATTGAAGATCTGAAAAAACGCCTTGGAGAGACTGAAAGAAGAATCGAAGAAATCAGAAAAAAAAGGCTGGATGCATTAGGTATTAGTTCCGAAGACGTCACTAAAGCATATGAGGAAATAGAAGCTCTCCGAAGGGATGTTTTGTCTTTGGAAGGAGTTTCGGATGAGTTATTTATCCGCGACTCTTCAAGAGTTCATTATTTTGGGGACCGCCTTCATCATTTAAAATCACAACCCGTATCCAGACAGCGTAAAATATCGGTTATGCTCTCTGCAACTGAACGGCTGATAGATAAGTGTAAAAGAAGGCTGGAAGAACTTCTTGCATCATCCGTAAAAACCGCTGTAGATAAAACTGCCGACGGCCCACAGGAAACGGGAAATATAGAATCATATACTGTAATTAACGACGACAAACATGAGTCGCTTTTCAGTATTGCAGCAAAAGTTTATGGAGACCCTCTTCAGTGGCCGAGAATATATGAGGCAAATAAAGAGGTAATCGATCGAAATTTCCGAAGGTATAGCCGAAATACAAAATCCTCTGCTTATTCAACCCCTGCAGATTTAATTTTTCCGGGACAGGTTTTGAAAATTCCGAAATAATTGACGGCATTTAGCATATAAAGAATAAAACACTTCGAGGTGCAAGGCTTTTTGTTCTTTTGCAGGGCGAAATTATATTTTCTTGAAATAGTCTTAGATATGTTATCGCTCCGGGTGAAGATGACGGCTTAATCGTTTTTTAAGTAATGCTTTTAATATAGATTTTCTTAATAAGTGAATCGATTTAATTCGAATGAAACACTCAGAAAGAATCCATAAATTTTTTCATTTCATCCAAGTGCTTGGAGGGGTGAAACCTCTTCGTAGATTAGTATTGATTTTGATTAATTCACCGTTTTTTATTTTAGTCGGCGTGATTATTTTTTTTGTTCTGATCTTTCCATACAGGAAGAGTGTTCAACAGTTCGATCTGCCCAAAGTAGGTGAAGCGGCAAAAGAGACAATAATATCCCCCATAACTTTCGATATACTCCGATCTCCCGAAGAAGTCGACCGCGAGAGGAAAAAAGCAATGGATAAGGTTCTACTCGTACTCGATCATAATCCTGATATCAAGAAACAGGTTATGAACAAGCTTTCCGATCTTCGTCGGGATATATTGAAATTATCCGATAACACATTCCCCGATTCCATCAAAGACTCCATCCGCCATAAACTTTCACGGGAACTCTCCGACAATGCGCTTAATGCTTTAAGAAAACACCCCTCTCTTATTGAAGAGGTAGTTGTATTTGCACGTGACATGCTCGACAAGGGTATATCCGCGGTACTGTTGGTTCCTTCTATGGAACGCCTTATTGAACTGCGGGCCCTCTACAATACCTCATTTGATCAGCATTTGATTTACGACCGACGGTTCGTAACATTAAGAAAAGACACTTCAGAGATAACAGTAAGTACTAATGATCTGCCTGTAAAAGAGATTGCCCTGGAAAACATAATCAAACGTCTCAGAGATGAAAAGAAATTCAATGACGAAGTGCTTGCCGCCCTATATGAAATACTTTTTGTTTATGTAAGGCCGAATGTCGTTGTAAACGGCGAGGAGACTATGGAGCGGCGCAGGAAAGCTTCTCAGAACGTTCTTGTAATCAGCGGGAAGGTAATCAAGGATACGGAAATCATCCGTAAACACCAGGAGGTTACGCCGGAAGTGATACAAAAACTGCTTTCTTTGCGATATGCTCTCTACCGTATGGAAAATGTCCAGGAAAGACGTAAATTGACCGCCAATAATACCGGCCGTTTACTAATGGTACTTATTCCGCTGCTTTTCGCCGTATATTTTATTGTATACCATAAAAAGAGATTGGTGAAAAACCGTAAGCACCTTACGGCTCTATCAATTATCCTGTGCCTGCAGATTGCATTTATAAGAGGAGCGATGTTGATTATTCCGAGATTATTTGAGACCACCGGCGAAGTAACCTCTCTGGCGCCGGAATACCTGATACCTCTTTCTATGGGATCAATACTTAGTGCTATACTTTTCGGTATGGAAGTAAGTTTTATCTTTTCTCTTTTTGTAAGTATATTTTTCGGTGTAGTCATGGGGTTCAATCATTATTTTTTCATTTTTTCTTTATTGAGCGGTATCATTGCCGGATTTTATTCAAGGAATATCCGTTATCGTTGGCATTTCTTTAAGGTGATACCTTCCGTATTTCTCATTAATTCGATAATTATAATTTTGTGGTATCTAATCTCTTTCAAACTTTCGTTGATGACACTATTTCTTAATTGCGGTCTTTCTCTTATAGGAGTTATCATTTCGATTCTTTTTGCAATGATGTTTACTCCGGTTTTCGAACATCTTTTCGATATTACCACCGATATGACGCTTGTAGAGCTTTCGGATCTGAATAACCCTATTCTGAAAAGACTTTCTATAGAGGCGGCCGGAACTTACAACCACAGTGTTCTTGTTGCCAACCTTGCCGAATCGGCCGCGCAACGCATCGGCGCCAATCCTCTCTTTGCCAGAGTCGCCTCATACTATCATGACATAGGAAAAATAGAAAAAGCCGATTATTTCATCGAAAACTGTCTTCCGACCGATAAGAGCCGCCATTCGAAGCTGGCGCCGTCGATGAGCGCTCTCATTATAAGTTCTCATGTAAAGGAAGGAGTAGAACTGGCGCGAAAATACCGCATACCCAAAGCCATCCAGGACGTGATTATGCAGCATCACGGCACAAGCATGGTCTCGTTTTTTTACGAGAAAGCGCTTGAGAATGACCCCTATAAGCAGATAAGGCAGCAGGAGTTCCGGTATCCAGGTCCTGTTCCTCAAAGTCGCGAGGCAGCCGTAATAATGCTTGCAGATTCGGTTGAGGCGGCGTCGAGGAGTCTCGGCTCAAGTTCGCCGAAAGTTCTGCGTGACCTGGTAAAAAAGATCATCAGAGATAAATTCCTCAACGAACAACTCGACCAAAGCGATCTAACCCTTCGTGATCTTGATGAAATCGTTGAAGGGTTCATGCCGATTCTGAGAGGCATTTTTCACTTCAGAATAGAATATCCTTCAAAAGAAAAGGAGGACAACCGTGCCGCGGAAAAACAGTAATACCGGTTTCAGCCGAACCCATTTTTTTATAGACAGAAAATTCCAGGGTCGCTATATGCTTACCGTGCTTATACCCATGCTGATTCTTCTGGGTTTTATGCTGTTGACGCTCTCTATGGCTACCCAGACACTTCTATCTACAACGGTCCGCCTCATTAAGAATGATATAGAAAGTAAAATAGCAATCGAACTACAGGATCAGCAGTCGCCTTCCATCGAAAGATATACATCCCTGCTCAACGGAATCACCGCTTATTTGAGGGATTTTTCGGGAAATAAGGAGTTCAGGAAAACTTTGACGACCTCTCTGTTATGGGTGTTCGGAAGCGGCGTGTTGCTTGTAATAGTCCAAATAGGACTGCTTACGATCTTTTTCTCCCATAAAGTCGCCGGACCGGTTTTCCGCCTTGAAAAAACATGCCACGGAATGATTCAGGGAATTTACAATAACGAGATACATCTTCGCAAAGGGGATGATCTTAAAAACCTTGCATTGCTGCTCAACGAAGCTAATAAAGCAACCTGCAGCCGCATGCGCGCTCTTATAAATGCCCAGACAGCGGAAGAAAGACAAGGAATAGCTAAAGAACTGCAAATTTGATGTTGACTAATTATGTAGCCTGATATAATTTAATAAACCTTTAAGGATAAATATATAATGAACAATCTACTTACTACTAAAAATATTTCCTTATTGATTACGGGAATTGTTGTGTTGATAATCGGATATATCTTACTGGCACAAGGACCGTGTGATAATCCGTTATCTTTGAATGTGGCGCCTTTTTTTTTAATAGCGGGTTATTGTGTGATTATACCGCTTGCAATCATCATTGGAGATGATAATAAGAAAAAAGAGAAGTAACGGGCGTTTAGCTCAGCTGGTATAGAGTACCTGCCTTACACGCAGGTGGTCGTAGGTTCGAATCCTACAACGCCCATTGAAACTATGGAAAATAGCCGAAATCGTCGGTTAAAAAAAAAGAGAATTTGGACCGGTAGTTCAGACGGTTAGAACGCCGGCCTGTCAAGCCGGAGGTCGCGAGTTCAAGTCTCGTCCGGTCCGCATCCAAGAACCCCGCATAAATGCATGCGGGGTTCTTGGTTTTATTTGCCCTCTAAATAAGATGAAAAAACTCGTAGTAATAAATTTATATCGATTCTTGAAAAATAACTATTTTTTAATATATCTTGCGATCGGGACAGATACGATTCAGAATACAATAATGAGGGAGATAAAGAGTGATGGTAAACCGGCCCAAAGAAGAGAAAAAAAGTAAGTATGCCCTTTCCACCCGTTCGATTCATGCCGGAGAGAGCAGAAAGAAGTATGCGGATTCGATAACCACGCCGATAGTTCAGACAGCCACCTTCACTTTTTCCAGTAGTAAAGATATAGAGGAATATACAAAGAAAGGCAAAGAGCATTTCGAGTACGGGAGATACGGTAATCCTACCGCATCCATTGCCGAGAGGCGGCTTGCAGATCTTGAAGGAGCCGAGGATTGCGTAGTATTCTCCTCCGGAATGAGTGCGATCACAACAACTATACTATCGCTGGTAAAAAGCGGAGATCACATAGTTATAACCGACGATTCATATAAAAAGACACTTGAGTTTTGTCGTTCGTACCTTCAACGTTTTGGAATAGGAGCTACTATAGTTTCGTTCGATGATTACGAGGCGCTCGATAGAGCAATACGGCCTAATACCCGTTTTATTTTTTCTGAATCGCCCACCAATCCTTATCTAAATATTTTCGATCTGGTTAAACTGGTCGAAATAGCCCGAAAACATAAGGTTCTTACGCTTATCGACAGTACATTCAGTACGCCGCTCAACCAGCGGCCTCTTGAATTCGGAATCGACCTTGTGCTTCATAGTTGTACAAAGTATATCGCAGGTCATAATGACATTCTCGCCGGCGCCGTACTCGGAAGAAAAGAGCTTGTCGACCAGATAAGAGCTTTGCATAAATCGATGGGCGGCGTTATAGATCCTCATTGCTGCTATTTACTGCTTCGGGGAATGAAGACGTTCCCTTTACGTGTGCAGAAACAGAACGAAACCGCACTCAGGATAGCATGCTTTCTTGAGCGGCATCCTATGGTTAAAAAAGTTTATTATCCCTTTCTGGAAAGTCATCGTCACTATGCAATTGCCCGCGAGCAGATGTACGGAGGCGGCGGGGTGGTCACTTTCGAGATAAAGGGAACTATCTCGACAGCCAAAAGGTTTCTTGATTCTCTTAAACTCTGTTTCATCGGTCCCAGCCTCGGAGGAGTGGAGACGCTGATTACCCACCCTGCTTTGGTAAGCTACTACGATTATCCGCGTGCCAAAAGGATTGAACTCGGCATAACCGATACGCTTTTCAGGCTGGCTGTCGGCATCGAAGACGCCGACGATTTGATCGACGACATAAGCGGTGCGCTCGATGAATGCGGCAAAAAAAACTCACGGCGAACTACCGGGTAAAAAATTATTTATTATTACTGCCGTCCGGAGAGTGGTGGACATTAGTTGTATTTGTAAGCAATGAATCTTTACAAGAGGGAAAATAATCTTCCAAGTGATTAAGCAGCCATAGCGCCTTCCTGCGGTTTAAAATATTGATGAGGCGGTATTCATTTCTTTCCTTTATGTCGACTTCCATGGCTTTGTTAAGCAAATCGACGAATTCCTTTTTATCCCGGTTTTTAAGCGATACGGAAACGGCAAGCGAAACGTATGGGCCGGCTTTTTTCCCTTTCGACAATTCTACCGCCTTTGAAAAATGTTCCCGCGCCTTCTGTTCTCCACCTCCGGTCGAGGCTGGCGCATTGCCGTAATAAGAAATGTAAAATTCGTGTATCGCTCCATGGCCGAAGCCTTCGTTTAACTCGGAGACCTTATCTATAAGGCCGACCGCCCGTTTAAGGCTCAATAACATTCCTAGATCCGCCCTGTCGGCCAGAGCGGCTCCGGCCCATGCCACTCCCGCCCAGTAAAGAGCGGCCGTATCGTCTTTGCTTATACGGCAAAGAGCGGAATCAATCGATCCGCTCTTTATCTGGGCATTAAAACCAGGATAGCGCCTATCCAAAGCATCCAGAACATAGTTGCGTCCTCTTATATACAGTTTTTTAGCTCGAATCGATTCACTCTTTTTAACATCTGCAGCATCAGATGCCGGCTGTTCGGCAGGCAGTTGTACAAAAAATGAAGCATAGAGAACAAATGCCCTGCATGCGGCGACGGCAAGATCCAGATTCTCTGGTGCTTTTTCTAAAAGAGTTTCGTAAAGTTTAAGCGTAAAAGGCAGGGCATCCCTTACAAGCTCCGGATCGTCGTCGGAAACAAAGGCCAGGTTCTTATCGGAACCGAGAATATCGATAAATGAGCTAATAGCGATTTTACTTGCCGAACAGCCGATAAAGACTAGTGCAGTCGTTATGAAAAAAATAAATAACTTATCCCGCGGGTGCTTGCTCATAAATATCATTGCAAGAACTCCATACTCTTATAATGCCTTTTATTTGAGAACTTAAATATAGTATAATACTATTGTATAAAAGACACTCCACAACTTATCTTTAATAAATCTAATTTTATCGTTAAATAAAAAAACAAAGATTTATTTTTTTGCGGAATAAGGTATGTTTGAAGACCTTGCACGCCGTTTAGATGCTGTTTTCAATAAACTTCGCGGTCGCGGTAAGTTAACCGAAGAGAATATAGCCGAGTCGGTACGCGATGTAAAACGGGCTTTGCTTGAAGCCGACGTCAATTATAGGGTAGTCAAAAAGCTTACCGAAGAGATACAGAAGAAAGCTCTGGGCGCAGAGGTGCTCCGGAGTATTACTCCGGGCCAGCAGTTTGTAAAAATCGTTCACGATGAACTTACCCGTCTTATGGGGGGGAGCTGCCGTGAGGTAAGATTTCATACCAATAGGATGAATGTAGTTGTTATGGCCGGTCTGCAGGGATCGGGCAAAACAACCGCTTGTGCGAAATTGGCGTTGTATTTCAGAAAATACGGTCATCATCCTCTTATGGCGGCGGCGGATATTCATCGTGCGGCTGCTATTGAACAACTGGAAACACTCGGTAAGTCGCTTAACATTCCGGTATACTCCGATAGGGCTTCACGAAAAGCCGTCGACATCGTCAATGGCGCTATGGCGTACGGCCGGAAGGAAGGAGTGTCGCTGTTGATTATAGACACTGCAGGTCGTCTTCATATCGACAATGAGATGATGGATGAGCTTAAGGATATTTGTAGTTGTGCGAAGCCTGACGAGATCTTTTTCGTCGCGGATGCAATGACGGGTCAGGACGCGGTTAATGTCGCCCAACAGTTTTATCGGGAGATTCGCTTTACAGGTTCTATTCTTACAAAAATGGACGGCGACGCCCGCGGAGGCGCGGCTTTATCGATTCTCGATGTAACGGGGGTTCCCATAATTTTTATCGGTGTCGGAGAAAAACCCGACGCCTTTGAGCTGTTTCATCCCGAACGTATGGCTTCCAGAATCCTGGGAATGGGCGATATTGTTTCTTTGGTGGAAAGAGTCCAAGAAACACAGGACGCGGAAAAAAGTCGCATTCTCGAAAAGAAACTACGGAAGAACAGTTTTACACTTCAGGATTTTCTCGAGCAGCTTAGACAAATTAAGAAGATGGGCCCGATCGGCGATCTGCTGTCGATGATACCCGGTATGGATAAGGCTATGGGGGAGACGCAAATAGACCACAATGCGCTGAACAAAATCGAGGCAATAATCTGCTCGATGACTATTGACGAAAGGGAGAAACCTCATATAATAGACGGAGCGAGGAAAAGACGTATAGCCGGCGGAAGCGGCACTACTGTGCAGGACGTCAATAAGCTTCTCAAACAGTTCGATTCGGTAAAAACTATAATGAAAAGAATGAATAAGATAGCTCTCAGACGGGGTTATACAGCTGCAATGCGCAGCCTAAAGATATAGAAACAGTATTCTTTTACATATAAATAAAAACTTTTTTGCAAGGAGTGCAACTTGCCAGTAAAAATAAGATTAGCCCGCATAGGGAGAAAAAAAATTGCCAAATACCGTATTGTAGTAGCCGACAGCCGTATGAAACGCGACGGCAGATTTATAGAAACGGTCGGATTTTATGATCCTCAGACCGATCCGAAGACTTTTAACTATAAGGTAGAACGTGTAATCTACTGGCTGAAGAAAGGCGCTCAAGCCACTCAAACCGTTTCAAATCTGCTTAAACAGGATCGTTTTTTCCTCAAAAAGGAAGGAATAGAAAAAGGACTTAACCTGGAGCAGATGAATATAGAACGAAAACCGGAACGGAAAAGAAAACCAAAAAGAAAGAAAGAAAAGAAATAAGCGGAAGATAGAGTGTGCATCCGGAACCACCGTTTGACGTCTCGAAGATTGCCGTTGGTTTCGTAAGTAAAACCATGGGCCGGGAGGGTGGATGCTGGGTTACAGTTTTCGGATCGACATTGAAGCATATAGTCCCGCCGGTAAAGGTTTTCATAGGAGTTTCGGAAGCGGATTGTAGAGAGATAACAATCGACAGGGTTGAATTTAAGCCAAAGGGGCCGCTCTGTTTTTTTAAGGATGTTACAGACTCAGATAAAGCGGAAAAACTTCGGGGGTTGTATATATTTGTCGATAGAGATATACTCCCTGATCTGGCGGAAGGAAATTTCTATCAATTCCAGCTTATCGGGATGAAAGTTATAAGCGAAGGGGCCGGAGAAATAGGTTGGGTATGTGCTGTATACAATTTCCCAACTATAGACTCGATAGAGGTGAATCGACCGAATGGAGAAAAGGTTATGCTTCCGTTGTCTGCCGAGGCAATAGAAGAAGTGGATATTAAAGAGGGAGTGATTAAGGCCCATTATCGGTTTATAGAAGAGATGTTATAAAAAACGGCATTATATATGGAATTTTTATTATATGTTCTTTGATATTCTTACGCTCTTCCCGTCGATGTTTTCCGGGGTCTTTTCCGGGAGTATAATAAGGAGAGCGAGAGAGAAAGGCTTGATAGCGATAGAAATACATAATATTCGCGACTACTCGGATGACGATCGCCATAAGACCGTCGATGATTATCCTTATGGAGGAGATGCGGGAATGGTGCTTAGGCCGGAACCTGTAGCACGTGCAATTACGGCCGCCAGAGAGCGGCTTAAGGAGTATCAGCCAGTGGTAATTTTTCCAAGCCCTCGCGGGCAGCTCATGCATCAGGAATTGATAGAGGGGTTGCTCAACGAAAAAGCACTTATTATACTGTGTGGAAGATATAAAGGCGTAGATGAGCGTATTGTAGAACGGTATGTAGACAGGGAGATATCTCTAGGCGATTTTGTGCTTTCCGGAGGGGAAATCGCGGCGATGGCACTTGTAGATGCGGTAACAAGGTTGATTCCCGGGGCGTTGGGAAACCGGGAAAGCGCGGAAGCGGACTCTTTTTATCATGGCCTGCTGAGTTACCCGGAATACACACGGCCCGAAGAGTTTGAAGGTATGAGGGTTCCGGAGGTCCTTTTAAGCGGAAACCATGCAAAAATTGCTGAATGGCGCCATTCGACGGCAGTTCTATTGACAAAAAATAGACGTCCTGATTTATGGAAACGGTATTGTGAATTAAAAGGGATAAAGGAATAAAAACATAAAACGACCTAGACGGTCTAAAGGGAGGTTGACATGCAAGAGATAATAAGAAAAATCGAAAGAAAACAAATCGGCGAACGCAAATTCGATTATTCGCCCGGCGATACCATCTCTCTCTCTTTTCGTATAAAGGAGGGCGACAAGGAACGTATACAGCAGTTTCAGGGCGTGATAGTACAGAAAAGAGGTACAGGCAGTACGGCTACGGTAACCGTACGCAAGGCTTCCGGAAATGTTTATGTCGAGCGTATTTTCCCTGTATATTCACCTTTGATATCTGAGATAAGATTATTGAAACGCGGAAGAGTAAGGAGGGCAAAACTGTTTTTCCTCCGTAATTTAACCGGCAAATCTACAAGAATCAAAGAAAAAAAGTAGTTCGGTGTTTTATTATTATTAAGAAAATATCCGTTTAAATAATTTATAATTGTGTAAAAGGAAGATTTTATATTGTTATTTATAGTAAAACCATAATTTAAACATTCGCCTCATATCACGATATGATTCAACCCTTACGCGATGAGCTTAAAACGGGTAATCGGCCTGTGGTGCAGCAACAGCGGGTATTCAAAGCCGGAGAGACGCTTTTTACCGAAGGGTCGACGGGAAGGGAACTGTTTATTATACAGGAGGGGACGGTAGGTGTTTATAAGGAGGGACAGGAAGGGAAAATAGAGCTTGCCAGACTCGGAGCAGGTAGTATTGTAGGAGAAATGTCGCTTTTGGATGCGCTACCCCGCTCCGCAACCGTTATCGCTGTTGATGAAGTAAAGACTCTTGTAGTCGGTTATGCTCAATTTCAGGCGTTTATGCGTAAGGTTCCTCTATGGCTGCAGAGTCTTATCAAGATTGTGGTGTCGCGTTTGCGGGACGCCGACCGCAGGGTGGAACAACCCGCGTTGAGAAACCGTGAACGCGGCCTTGTCGCATTAATCAAGCTGCTGTTGCCCGTGTTCGGCCGGGAGATCGATACTATGACGGCGATTCCGCGTGATACCGTGCTTACCGAAGCCTATTATGTATGCAGATTGCGTAAAAAGGCGACCGAAGAAATATTGGAAAACATGGAAAGACGTTCGATCATAACCGATATTACGAGCGGCGATATAAGGTACATAGGGATTCCGGATCTTGCGGTATTAAATCTCTTCGAGGAACATTTAGTGCTCAAAGAGAAGGGGCAAACCTTCAAGGAACTGACCATACCGCCTGATACGATAAATATGCTCGGCAACATAGTATATATCGCCCAAAAGGTCGGCCGGGAGACCGACGAAGGAACGGTACTTCTCAAAAGTGCGCTGGTGGAAGACCTTTCCTCGAAGGATGCAGATACGGTGGATAAACGGCTTTTGGATTTACGGCGGAGGCGTCTTGTAGATCTTCTCCCCGTCGAAAACGATGTGGAAATCCTTTTCCGAAAAGAAACTCTGACCAGAATAAGAAAGATTCAGGAATGGACGCCGCGTTTTATGATGGATATTGGCTGATCTTTTAGGGGGAAATTACGAATAGTAAAGTAGGCGCGGGAAAGAGCATAGTCAAACGGCACGAACGATTCTTCCGCCGAGGTACGTTGATGTTCATCGAGGGCGAGTCGAGCACCGAAATGTTCATCATCAAATCCGGATGTATACGTATCTTAAAACAGGAGGGGCAAAATACTGTAGAACTTGCCCGCCTGGGCCCGGGAAGCGTTGTAGGCGAGCTTTCGCTTCTGGATAAACAGCCGCGAAGCGCTACTGCCCAGGTAATTGAAGATACCACGGTGACCGTAATAGATGAAGAGCTTTTCAGACGCACAATGGAGAGTATTCCTCAGTGGTTGGGTACATTGATAAAACTTGTAGTAAAGCGGCTCCGTGACACAATGAAAAAAACGTCGGATGATATTGTTCTGAAGAGCATAGGTGGGGTGATACAAATAATACTTCTGCTTACCGAGAAAGAGACTCATAAGGATAATATATCTCCAGAGATACCCTCTGCTTCGGTGAAAGAGCATGTGTATGCAACAATAGGACTTGGAGAAATGGAGATCGAGAATATATTCTTACATTTGATCTTAAAGAACTTCATATTAATCCAAAAAAAATCGGAGGGGCGGGAATATATTATCATAAAAGACAGACCTGCGCTGCGGTTGTATATGCAGTATCTGCGGATTCACCAGCGAGGAGGAGAACTTATAGGCGAGTCGTTTACAGATAGCACATTTGTTCTTATCGACGCCATGATCGAGGCTGGTAATAAAAATTCGGTAACTTCAAAAAAAATAATTCGGGTCGAAAAAACACAGGTGGAAATAGAACTGCAGCGGCGAGGCCTCGGCCGATATATAGACCGCGATTCGCTCGAGGCGCTTATAGACGCCAAATTGATTGCGCCGGCGGACCAAGATGCTGTTGTTTCTAAACACTCACAAACCGAAAAAGAGTCGTGGATATTCAATCCTGAGGTTATGCAGAATCTGCTCTTGCTGAAAAACTGGTTGCCTACTTTCAGGGAGGAAATCAAATTTTAAGACCTCTCCGATGGTATAGAGCCCTTTGTCGTGCCAGGGGACGGCGCGATGAAGGTTTTTTTCTTCTGGAAGGGCCTAGAGCCGTAACTCAGGCGGCATCCATGCACCCTGAAGCCATAGAAGAACTGCTTATTTCCGAAGATACAATAATTCCCCGCGAATGCAGCGATTTTTTTTTACGTATACTCACCAGGGCGCAGTTCGAACGGATTGCCGCATCTGTAAATCCGCAGGGAATAATGGCGGTCGTTCGTATACCTTCCGACAGTTACAAAACGAACATTCCCTCCGATCCGGGTAAGCGTATTTTACTGCTGGAAGATATCCAGGATCCGGGAAATGTAGGCTCTATGATTAGAAACGCCGCAGCCTTTGATTGCAGTGGGGTGATTCTCTCCGCCAGGTGCGCCGACCCATTCGGTTCCAAAGCGGCTCAGTCTTCCGCAGGCGCAGTACTCGAACCATGGATCAGATGGGGGGAGGGCTATATGGATATCGTCCGGCTGTTGAAAAAAAAAGGATATTGTGTCTACGGCGCGGATCTGCGAGGCGATTCTTCGGTTGACTTTTGCAATAATAAGCCTTCGGTGCTTGCATTCGGCAACGAGGGATCCGGCTTATCGGAAAACCTGCTTAGCCTTGTCGACGTTCTTTTTTCAATACCGATGAATCGTAACGCAATCGAATCGCTCAATGTTGCGGCAGCCGGAGCAATTACGCTGTTTGCCGCGTACAAAAACTCAGGATGGGGCAGGTAGGCCGCTTTTCCTCTATGCCAGTGTTATACGCGAACGTCCCTCTCTTTTGGATCGGTACATTGCTTCGTCCGCCCGTTTGATAAGGCTTTGTTCCTCCTCATCGGGAAGAGCTTCAGCGATTCCGATCGAAAGGCTCGTATTGCCGAATTTAAAAGCGCTGAACTGTTTCTGGATACGGTCGGCGGCAACCTTAGCCTGATCTTTATCGGTATCCGGAAGTATAATCACGAATTCGTCTCCGCCGTACCTGAAACCCATATCCACATCTTTACGGATGCAGACTTTGATTACCTGGCCTAGAGAGCGCAGAACGTGGTCGCCCATCTGATGGCCCTCTGTATCGTTAAGTTGTTTGAAATGGTCGATATCGAGCAGTATCAGAGAAAGTTTACGGCCGGGATTACGTCTTATACGGGAGAGCTCCCGTTTTATCTGGTCGTAGAAATGGCGTGAGTTGTATAAGTCGGTAAGACTGTCGGTTATAGCTAGTTTCCCCAACAGCTCGTTCTTCTTTACAAGTTCCATCTCGAGTTTCTTTTTCTCGGTGATGTCCTTGGCCGTCACCACAAGCCCTATGATCTGGTTGTTGTCGTTTTTCATCTCCGACATGCTGAGATTAAGCAGAATAACGTTACCCGAACGGGTTTTCATAGGAATTTCTTCGTTAACCGATTTGCCCGAAAGAAGGACAGTACTTAGAATCTTTCGCTCATCGGTATCGTTGACAAAAAGGTATGCAAGCGGCTTTCCCACAATCTCTTCCTGCGAGTAGCCGAAGTGAAGCTGGGCGCCTTTATTGAATTTAAGAATATATCCGTCGGTATCCACAGAAAAAATAATGTCCGAGGAATCCTGCATGATGCTTTCGAAATATTTGGATATATTCTGGAAACGACGGGCAAGTTGCTGAGCCTTGGATATCCTATGAGCATACCTTTTAAAGTGTGAGAATATCCAGTAGATGTTAAAAATAGTCCAGCATGTCCATAAAAAAAACGAAAAAATAAGTACGATCAAGAAACGGAAAAAAAAGAGACATAAAAAGGGTATTACGCCCGAAAGAAATATGATAATTCCAAGAGTCAGCGTTTGTTTTTTGCTTAATCCTTCGGAACCGTTACTGTGACCGACAGGGATATTGATCTGCATAGAAATGTCGCTTATATGCGCTTCCGTTAAAACTTCTCATCCGTTTTCTGGAAATAAGAAATAATTAATTCCGGCTTCGGATTATTAAATAGAGTATAAATTATATTCTGGAGCCTGTAAAGAGCGATAAATTTTAATGTTTTTCGTCCGATTCAGGTTTTTTGTCGATTAAACCGGCGCGGGAAACCATTTTTAATGCATAAGTTTTTCTTTTCATAGATTATTTTTTAATGGTGTTATGGAGTAACGGTTATGATGATGGGTAGGGCTGCCCAGAAAAAAAGCCGTAAGCAATTGGAAGCAGAAGTATCCGACGCGGTCAGCCGGTTTGAAAAAGAGCACATGGGAAGAGGAACGCTCGAAACCCGTACCTATATTATCGACGATATGGTGATAATAAGGGAGAAGGGAGCTCTGACCCGCGCGGAACACTCGCTTGTCAAATCGGAGCGTAACCATCGCGCCCGCGAGCTTATAAAACAGGTAAGGATAGAACTGATCGAAAACGGACGACCGTTGCTTGAAGATATGATAAAAACCATCCTACGGAGGAAGATAAGAAGTCTCCATACGGATGTAAGCACCGTTACAGGGGAAAAAGTGATTATTTTCACACTCGACAAGCCGCCGGAAATGGAATGAAACGTTGATAACAGAGTGATCTTAAGAAACTTTGTCAATTAAAAAAACACCCTGTAAAGAGTTGAATAGCTTATTTAATAACTTTTTTCAGCAGCTCTACCATAGGGAACAACTGTTTGAACCTGTCATGCGATTTAATACGTAATTTTTCCATTTCTTCCGGATTCTTAAGATAGTATTTTGCCTTATCGGCAAGTTCTTCATAGGGTGCAGTGCATAAATCGATTCCCGGATAGGGATTTACAGGCGATTCCTCGGAAAGTACAAAACATCCGTTGTTAAGCAGATAAGAGATACGAACTGCTTCGAAGATAGCCGCCGAATAGAAATGAATATTAAGGATTATTTTCGACCGTGCTATCCATTCGTCACGTTTTTCTCCGTAGACGCCGAAAAGATATTTTAATCTGATTGAGGGATCAGCAGCCAGAGTTTCTATTATCTTTTTGCGCCTGTCGCAAAGACTGCCGTAAAACAGTATATCGACGTCTTTATTATTTACAACAGGTACACGACATAACCCGGAATGATAACCTATAGGCAGATACTTTGCTTTTATGCCGTGCTTATGTAGAAATTCTATGTTTTCGACGGAGTAATCCCATACTTCAAAGGCGTTCGATAAAAATGACTTTATGTCAGACGACCATACTCCCTCAAAGGAGCTAAGTTGTTCGAGCTGGTATACAATATATCTATATTTAAAAATTTTATCATTCCTGGCCAGAAGATGACCGCCGAGGATAATATTTATTCGCTCCTCAGCCGGCTCATTAATTTTTATATCGCATGCTTTACCGATCGATTCAATCGACAACTTAAGCAATAATGCGATCTCTATAAAGCATGAGGAGTGTATGTATCCCTGCGGCACCGTAATGACGATTCTGTAAGAATCAGGCATATCTCTTTTATCAACCCCATATTGCGGCTCAGACGGCTCTTGAATTTCGTATGGCTCATATAATTAAAACCGTCGGCCGTTACAAAAATGTTGCAGCGGAACAATAATGTTCGGTTTTTTCCGATACAATAATGTCTGCCTTTCCAATTATAATTATTTTTCAAGTTTTGTTAAATGGCATACTGTTTGTTTTATATTATTTATTACGGTTTACTCGATAGGCAGGTAGACCATTTTTCTAGAAAGGAAAGGATTTTATGAATACCAGAAATGATGTTACCCTTCGTATAAACCCGATCGATCTTCCGAAAAAGGGAAATCTGCTGCCGGTTTCCTCTTATTTCGGCGAGAATACATTCAGTGAAGCAAAGATGCAGAAAATGGTATCTGAGAAAACATTCAAAGCGTTCAAAAAATGGCAGGAGGAAGGAGAGATAATAACTCCGAACCAGGCGGACGAGATTGCTCAGGCAATGAAAGATTGGGCAATAGCAAAAGGCGCAACCGCCTACACTCACTGGTTCCATCCAATGACCGGTTTGACGGCAGAGAAACATGACTCCTTCATTTCCGTTACGGGCGGCGGTAACATCATCGAAAAATTTACAGGCAATCGCCTTATTCAGGGCGAACCGGACGCCTCTTCTTTTCCTTCGGGCGGCATTCGGGCAACGTTCGAAGCTCGTGGGTACACCGCATGGGATCCATCCTCTCCTGCGTTTATTACAGAGGTCGAAAACGGAAAAACACTCTGCATACCGTCTATCTTCATTTCGTATACCGGCGAAGCGCTCGATAAAAAGCTGCCGCTTCTCCGGAGTGAAGCTGCAATAAGTAAAAGCGTGGCTGAGCTTCTCAAACTTTTCGGCAATTCCGATGTTAAAGGTGCCTACTCCACCTGCGGGCCCGAACAGGAATATTTTCTTATCGATGAGCAATATTATAATCTGCGTCCCGACCTTATGCTTGCAGGCCGTACTCTTTTAGGCGCCCCTTCTCCCAAAGGACAACAGCTCGAAGACCAGTATTTCGGCTCCATAAAGGAAAGGATGCTGAATTTCATGTTTGAACTAGGCGAAGAGGCATATAAACTGGGGATTCCGCTCTGCACCCGACATAATGAAGTAGCGCCTCATCAGTATGAATTCGCTCCTATCTACGAGCGCTCGAATCTTGCAGCCGATCATAACCAGTTGCTTATGGATTTGATGAAAAAAATAGCACGGCGCCACAAACTCGTATGCCTCCTGCATGAAAAACCCTTTGCAGGCGTCAACGGCAGCGGGAAACATCTCAACTGGTCCATCGCCGACGATAAGGGAAATAATCTACTCAATCCCGGTGATACACCTGAAGAAAATCTTTTGTTTCTGACTGTACTCTGCGGCGTAATCCATGCCGTATACACGCATTGTGATATACTCAGGGCCTCGGTTGCATTTGCGGGAAACGAACACCGTCTGGGTGCAAACGAAGCTCCGCCGGCAATCGTAAGCATCTTTCTTGGCGAGCATATAGTTAAAGTGATCGACATGATCGAAAGCGGAAAGATTACAAAGGCAAAAAAACAGGATCTTGTGGATCTGGGAGTTAAACTTTTACCTAAGTTTGTTCGCGACAGCACCGATCGCAACCGTACTTCTACATTTGCCTTTACAGGTAATAAATTCGAATTCCGCGCGGTCGGGAGTTCTATGAATATCGCGACCTCATTGACCGTTTTAAATACAATAGTAGCAGACTCAATACAGATCATCTGCGAACGGATAAATGCGGAGAGAAAAAACGCCGACAATTTCAGCACTGCAGTACTTAAGGTTCTTGCCGGCGTAATAAAAGAATCGAGGCCGATTCTTTTCGAGGGCAACAACTATTCCGAAGAGTGGGTTAGAGAAGCGCAGAAAAGAGGACTTCCCAACGTGGCATCTTCGGTAGAAGCATTAAAAGCCTTCGTTACACCTAAGGCAATCGATCTGTTCGAACGTCAGGGCGTATTCACAAAGATAGAACTCCAGGCCCGATATCAGATATGGCTCGAGATGTATGAGAAAATAATAGATATCGAAGCGAAGACACTCAGGGAGATGGTAAATACACAGATTCTGCCAAATGCGTATAATTATCAGAGGGAGATTGCTGAGGGATTAAGCAAACTCACAGAACTCGGCACATCTTCAAAAGTAAATCTGCTACCCGGAGTGCTTGATGACAGAAGAGAGCTGCTGGAGTCGCTGAGTTCCGATATCTTTTATATCAGGAAAAATTTAAAGGAAATGGATCAAATGCTCGAAAAGGCCGAAAAAATGGAACTGGTGCAACGTACAGCATTTTATTACGAGGTGTTGAAACCTCAGATGGCGCATATAAGAAAGCACGTTGACGCTTTGGAGAAAGTAATGCCGGATAATCTATGGCCTTTACCCAAATATAGAGAAATGCTTTTTATTGCCTAAAGCGTGGGAGCTTTTCAGGCAACAGTGCAGCGCCCCCGAAAGGGGGCGTTTTTTTTAAGCCATGTCTGCAGTAAAGACTAAGGAAGTCATCAAATGCCGGTTTTTTATTTTTCGGAAACCGGATTTCCGTTTTTAAATCCAATAGAAAGTTATTATTAATATGAGAAAATAAGATTTTAGATAAGTTTGTATGTTTTCCCTTAAAAAACAAGATTATGTCTCCAAACCGCAGAAAAAAATATCAGCCGATGTTTGAAAACTATCCGAATAGAGAAGCCGGGAGCGCTATTCTGTTTGTTGTAGTCCTTGCATTCATCTGCAGCCTTGTTGTGGGATCGGTGTCTTTTACAAGCAGATACTCATTAAGGAGAAGCGGGATACGCAGAGAGAGGGTAGCCGCGCTCAATATGGCGGAAGCGGGAAAGGAGAGATTTTATGCCAGGTTATCCGATACATCATTTCACCTTTCTCCTAATACTGATATTTTTTATCCCGATGAACCTTTAGGTAAGGGTTTTTATTCGCTGAGATGCAGTACCTGGGCCGATCCTAATTTTATGACAATTTGGTCCAATGGTAGGGAGGGATCCAATGTCGTAAGGCTTGAAATAACATCTCACAGAGATGTTGGTTTTTTGCTGGGAGGATTGGCCGGCCGGGTAAGAGGAGCGGTAACTGCTCGATCGAATGTGGATTTAACAGGTAATATCAATATTGACGGGAGAAATTACGATTCGCTGTTTAATTTAGTCGGCGCCGGCACTTTCGGAGTATTTACATGTGGTACTATGGATTTAGACGGCAACGCAGCCGTAGGCGGCAATAATATTGCACCTGTAGATAAGAAAAACATCAATCCGGTACGCAGTCAGGTATGCCGCGAAAATGCCCAGGTTCCTCCGGAATTGGCCGGCCCTGAAGCATTATTAGGATTTGCCGAAGGAAGCCTTGACTGCTACGACACAACGGCGGAGGAATTTAACCCGCCGTTCGAAGGTATTGTATACGTCAAGGAAAACCTGGGACCTGTCCATTTTGGCAACTCGAGTGGCATACTGATAGTTCATAATCCAAACTATACAGCAAAGCTTCATATTAATAAAGGAACATTCAGAGGGCTTATTATCTGTGATGTAATGGATAAGAGTAACGGTAATGCTACCATACTGGGAGCGGTTGTCACCCTTTCACCAAATGCAGCATCCACTTTCGGGAATGGAAATGCCAATATTTTATATAGTTCTCAGGTACTTGATAATATTATTAAATATTGTAAGAATTTCAAAATCAAGGTAAAAGAGCTTTCCTGGCGCGAATTGCCTTAAAAAGTCCATTTTTTAATAATTCCTTTTCCCCACTCGATAAATACATTCCGGTTTACAACCGGCTCTTTTTTCTTTTGTAGACAGGTATGATGGTATATTATGTTTTATTAAATACATTTTTCCCGATTAATGCTTGTATATGTGGAAAAAATAAATGTTGATTATTTTTATTTTTTTTATTTTTCTTATCCCTTTCGCCGCCCGAAGCGCTTCTTTGGCGCCGGCGGCGCCTGCAATGCAGCGGCTTTTCCGTCCTGTTGACACAGTTAAAACAGATACCTCTATAACATACACTTCCGACAGCGCTTTTTTCAAACAGCCCGAACCCCGCAAGGTTATTTAAGAAAAAACTACTCCGGTTGATTTGGTAACTATCTGTACCGGCGATTCGGTTTATATCTTTGTTCGCCATTCATATTTACGCTGCGATACAATAGCTCGCCTTTATCGTCCTCCGTATAGTTTCGAATGGGATTATTCCGGACTCCACGATCAGGATCAGCTGCATTTTCAGTTTGGTTACAAAATTTTTAAACCTGACGGAAAGATCATTATTTCAAAACCGTTGCCGAATCAGTGGGTAATCGACCGTACGACGAAAAAAAGCAGAAAGACCTATCATTGCAGGCAGATAGTGAAACCGGACACGGTTATAATAGACGGAAAACTTGACGAATGGAGAGGGGTATACAGGGGAAAGGCGGGAGATCATGCGACTTTTGCTTTATTATGGAGCAATACAATGCTCTATTTTGCGGCTGAAGTGAAAGATATTGACATAGGATACAACGACATTATTGAGCTGCATCTCGATCCGTACCGTACACGAAGCAGTTTCTCCGACCAAACCCATCGTTCGGTTCGTTTCGGCTTTCACGGCGGCTGTTACTGTATTGTTTCGTTCGATCAAAACGGAAGATATATCCAGTGCGACAGCATCTCATCTTTACTTAAGGAAGGGATGAGCTGGCGGATATCGTCGGATGGTAAAGGATATTATATCGAAGCGGGGTTGCCCTGGTATGCGCTTTCGGACCTTAATTTCCCTAAACTTCGGTTCGGTCTCGATGTTACATTCCGGTATGGAACATCTCCTGCGAAATTCTATGCCTGGGCCAATAGCCGGGAATTCAACCGTTACAATCCGAGCGAGTGGGGAACAGTCGTTCTCCATCAGGCAATGCTTCATATCAAAATAGCCCTGATGATAGGTGTTTTTATTGTCGCAATTGCTTCGGTTTTCATTGCAGTGGTGGTGATACGCCATTTTTTTCTTTCGGAAACATTAGAACGTAAAGAAGCCGGAGGCGGGTCCGAAGCTTTGCAGGCAATCGAAAAAAGCATTAAAGACCATATTTGCGACAGGGAACTGACAATAGAAAAAGTCGCCCAATACGCCGGGATGACGGCAGATGCTTTATCGCGGACCCTTTTGGAGGAACTAGACTGCACTTTTCAGAGATTTTTATGCTTCAAGAGAATCAGTGCCGCAAAGGAGTTGCTTTGGGATTTCAACCTTTCAATTGATGAAATCGCACATAGGTGTGGTTTTTCGTCGACGTCTGAAATGAATATGCTGTTTAAGGAGTATCTCAATACCGACCCGGTTTCATTCAGAGAAAAAAACAAAGAAACGGCTCTTGGCGAAGATGACATTTCTCCATCGGCGGCGAAAGATAACAGACATTGATTGCTTTCACTCTCTAACTATATTATCTTTCTTTTAAAACATTCCCTTCAATAATAATTCTTAAATCCGGTAAATAATAAATAAAAGAGCATTGGAGGGAGGAGGTTGAGTTTCGTCCGCATGCACTGATTTCGGGTATTCGTATCTGAGGAGCCTTGAATCAAAATGACAAAGCGTCGGTATGGAATTGGGAGAAGCGATCTTGAAAAAAAGATCCGCTTATTGGAAGCTGAAATCGAAAGCCTGAAAGATGAACTGGCGAAATCCAAAGCAACGGTTGAACGGTACCGGAAGCTTGATGAGGAAATTGATAGCCTTCGAAAAGACCGTTATATGCTTCGCCTTCTTCTCGATCATTCAAAAGATGCGATTTATTTTAAAGATTTAAACAGCCGCTACCTTTGTATCAGTCGGGCTCATCCCGCGCTCCAGTATGTCGATTCTCCCGACGAAGCGATCGGTAAAACCGATTTTGACTATTTTCCACTCGAACATGCTCAGCAGGCCTTTGAAGATGAGATGCATATTATTGCTACAGGGGAACCGATTCTGGGGTTCGTTGAGCGTGAAACCGCCTCGGGTATGCCGGAAAAATGGGTGTTTACTTCCAAACTACCTATTTACGACGATAACGGAAAGATTATAGGCACATTCGGAATATCACGGGACATTACCGAGATAAAAAAATTCGAGAATGAACTTCAGAAAACAAAAGATGAGTTGGAAGAAAGGGTGCGAAAACGTACAATAGATTTACAGACTATAAACAAAGATCTCGAGCGGAGGATCGCTCAGCTCGATTTTCTGACGTCGACCTTTCATAAAATGGCTCAATGTGCGGGACCACAGGAACTATCGACGGTCGTTTTGAACGCGTTCTCTTCCATGCTGAAACGCTCCGCGGCAGCGCTTTGCATATTCACAAACAGAAGGTTTTTCTGTATTGCCGCAGACGGCATTCTAAATCAACCTCTGTATCGTAAAGTTTGGGCGGAAGCGATCACCATCCTTGGAACCGATAATCTGAATTCTCCGAAAATAATCGGTAATTGGATAGACGCACTACCGGATATCCCGCCATGGCGCGAACTTAAGGATTCCCCCCTCTGCATTGCCGTTCCTCTTCTGGCCGATAATAAGCTCGTGGCCGTTATACATATTTTCGGAGACGATGCCATGGGGGAGCGTTTCAAAGAAGAAGAAAAGGTGATTCTGACGCTTTCGGCACATGCAGCGGTATGTATAAGCAACGCGGTCTACCATAAAGAGATGGGCGAAAAGGCGCAGCTTCAGGGTGAGCTTGAAGCAGCCAGGAGCATTCAGCAGCGTCTGACTCCTAATTTCAACCCATCCATTCCCAGAGTATATTTGAAGGGGCTTTATTCTCCGGCCTATGAGGTGGGCGGAGATTATCTTGACTATTTTAAAAACGAAGTCGGCTGCTGGGTGGTGGTCGTAGCGGACGTGTGCGGTAAAGGGATACCTGCAGCTTTGCTTATGACTATGCTTAGGAGCGCGTTCCGCGTAGAAGCGGCTAAGGAAGTGTCTGCAAAACGGCTTCTTTGCGCGGTGAACTGCGCGATGCAGTCGAATCTTGACGGACGATCTTTTGTTACCGCCGTTTGTCTTATTATCAATCCCGAAGGTACTCAGATGTCGTATGCCCGCGCGGGGCATCCCCGTCTTATACGTATTGCCGGAGGCAGTAACAAAGCCGAAACGTTCGAATCGGACGGTATTGCATTAGGAATCCTGGCCGATAAAGAATCTTTTGCCCGGACAGTCGAAGAAATTTCGATTCCTCTTAATGAGGGAGACCGGTTTTTTATCTATACTGACGGGCTAACCGAGGCTTTCAACCCTAAGATGCAGACCTATTCTATACGCAGATTGATGAACCTTCTCGAAAGCGGTATCGGGAAATCTCCTGACGAGATGATCGGGACCGTTTTTCGCGACATTAAGGAGTTTACTGAGGGTGAACCGGCCCATGATGATTTGACAATGATTGCAATGGAGGTCAGGCCTGACCCTATCGAGCAGTCTTCAGGATAGATATTTGAGAACAAGCGATCGCAGCCCTGTGACGCCTTCGAATCTAAGAAACCTGAAATGAAGCGAATCGAGAATATTATTCGCAGCCTCAGATAAATCGATAATGCAGGTTGGAGCGGCGCCGGAGTTTATATATCCCGGATCGCAACGGATAGGATCGGAAAAACTCACATAAATCCGGCATGTTATCGGCCTTACGTCGTAAATCATACAATAACCCTTATCGGAAAGCAATGGGCAGGGACGCCGCATTTGATAGAAAACGTTAAGCAACAGATCGACGGGATCTATCTTTTCGTCGGTAGAAACGGTATAGTGCTCTTTTATTTTTAGGTCGACAAGTGTGTTAAGCCTTTCGAGTTCGCTGCAGTCCGCCTTACATTGTATGATAATTGCCGGGATTTTGTGGGGGTAATTTCGCTTGATAAAATCGGCTATGATTTCAGCTTCGAACGAATTGACGTCCTCAACCCAATGATAACAGCAGATACTGCATCCGGCCCTACATGAGATGTTATAGCCGGAGTTGCCGATAATTTTTGTCTGGTATTGTTCGAAAAGCCTCCAGACTCTCCCTAAAGTTGTAAGGAAACGTTCATCAAGGGGCGAGGGAAAACAGTTTCGTTCCAGACACATTAATTCTTCTTCGATGCTTTTCATTACGCACAAAGCTTCCTTTGACGGAATAAGTACGCTGTCGCCGACTCTTCTGTCCGAATCCGTAAGATCGAGCATAGATTTTTATGGAAGTTTGATAAAAAATCCGCTGAAATGAACCGATAGTTCTATAGAAGTTTCTAAATCGAATCCGTATCCAACAGAGTAAATATTATTGCGGTTCTGTATCCGGCCCAGAGACCCGTTCCATAACAGATGAATAAAATCTTTGAAATACCAGCATGATTCGACTCCTGCCGCAAAGCGCCGCTGAACGGGTTTATTGCTCTCGACCGGCAGACCCGGAATATTTTCCGAATCATTCCACCGGCTGCGTTCGTTATTTCCGCCGCGCATGAAATACCCGAAAAATATTTCCGCGGCGCCCAAACGTTCGGGAACAGCCAGTATTCCTAAACGCAGATTCATACCGTCGTTGAACGGCAGCCCGAGACTCTTTCCTCCGTAAATATACCGTTCGCCTTTATCCGCGTTATGGTCCGGAACCGTATAAAGCCACTTCGATGCGTAGGTAAGTTCCAGCTTAACAAGGTGCCGCAGGGGTAAGCCGGCTATCGGATCATACCAGAATAATCCGGCGTCGATACCCCAGTGTGTCGGTTCTTTGTCGGTAATAAGCTCATTGTCGACCTGGAAATCGTCCAGAACGATCTGGCCTCGAAACGAAACCTTTTCGGTAAAAGGACGAACGTTCCACTGAAAACCCAGCATAAGATTCCCCTCCGCCTCCTGGTTCGTATTGACAACAGAGTAAATTGAGACTGGGTTGACATATTGGAGATAGGGAAACCCGCCGTCGCGAGTGAAAAGAACGGTTTCGGTAACGCCGACCGTAAACCATTTGCCTAAAATAAAGTTCAGAGAATGTGCCGTCAGATAGCGATCCTGCGGCGTGCCGTCGTCTGCATCCCAGAAACAACGGTTAAACGACAGAGGGGAGAACAGATGACGGAATTCGAAAAATTCGCCACGCAACTGCCACTCTACCGCGTCGTAACTGTACGGATTGGATGAGAGAATACAGCTTCTGTCCGGAAACGGTCCCCAGGAACGCTGCTGCCTCCCTATACGGAAAAATCCGTTGTTCCAGCCGAGTTGTATGAATGCCTCTTCAATCCTTCCCCGCGTAAAACGATCAGGGTGGCCGGGGTAAAATTCGTCATCATCGAATCGGCCGTCAACGTCGAGTGATTGGCCGACCAATATCCTGCCTAATTTTGCCTCGTGGTATATGTCGCCGTGTAAGAAAAAAGAGGAGCGGGGCGATTCCTCCGAAAAGCCGGATACTCCTCCAGACACTGCCGGTTCCATCATCCAGTAATTATTCCGACATTGTTGTCTCGAATTCCAGATCGACGAATCGAACATCGCCGCCGATTCTATGATATCCCAGAACATTCCGCTCGGAGAAGAATGTGACAATTCGAAATCGGAAGCGATCTTGAAAAAAGCCGTTCGCCAGTTGCCTAGCGGCATTGCATCTGCCCCAGGACCTATTATTGTTAATAATATTGTAATCACACGGGCAGAAGATGTCCGAAAAAAAATCTCTCTTTTAAAAGGCATACTCCCGCTTGAATAGTGTTGGAATCGTTTTCAGAATAATTAAAAAATCGAGCCAGATGCTCCAGTTGTCGATATATTCGAGATCCAGTCTTACTATTTCATCGAAAGACTTTATACGGTTTCTGCCGCTTACCTGCCAAAGGCCGGTCAATCCGGGCAGTATGCTTATTCTTCTGTGATGCCATTTCTGATACTTAGACACCTCGTCAGGAGTGGGAGGTCTTGTGCCTACAAGAGACATTTCTCCCTTTAATACATTTATAAACTGAGGCAGTTCATCGAGACTGAATTTACGGATGAATCTTCCTACAGGCGTTATCCGGGGATCGTTTTTTATTTTGAATATCGCGCCGTCAAGCTCGTTGAGTTTTCTTAGATCATTTTTCATTTCTTCGGCGCCCTCGACCATGGAGCGGAATTTATACATTATAAACCGTTTTCCGTTTTTACCTACCCGTACCTGTTTGAAAAATACAGGCCCTGGTGAAGAAAGCTTGATAGCCGCCGCCATAACAGGATAACATATAACAAGAACGGCAATTCCTATCAACGCTCCGAACAGATCGAAAATCCTTTTGAAAATCATCTGATCGGGATCCAGTTCCGCGGTATGCGAAATCAACGTCTGTCGGTTCATAAAACGATGATATTCCCATCGTGCAAAAAAGGTCGCTCCCGATATGTTGAGAAAAACCCTTGCCGGTCTTCCCATCTCTTCACAAATCTTCAGATACTGATCTATCGAAAAACCTTTGTTTGTCAATTTCCGGGGAATACAGAAACAGACCTCCTCGACATAACAGTTTTTAAGTACTTCCTCGAATTCACGGGGAGAAATGGATAGGTCAAGCTTCCTTATAACACGGAAACCCCATTCCGGATGACGCCTGATTTCCTGATGAATCTGCGAAACGATTCTTCCCCTCCCGAAAAGAATGAGAGTCGTTATATTGCGGTTGTTTTTTCTGATACGGATGATAATCTGTTTGACGAGGAATTTTTCGGCGCCAATGAAAATGAAAGAAAAAAACGTAAAGGCCAGATACAGATAGCGGCTATTTTTAATCTGAGGAAGTAAATAGAGTATCGCGGCGCCCAGAACGCCTACCGATAAGAAGATCATTATTTGCCGACGGAATAAGCCGCTCATCCAGTTAAACTGCAGAACCGAAAAAAGAGATCTGGTCCAGGCAAAATAGAGATAAAAGATCGTAAATCCAATAAACATTATCCAGTATTCCAATTCCTTCCGGAACTCGAAATTTCTTCCGAAAACCGCCACGTTTGCCAGATAAAAAGCCAAAAAAATAAGAATGCAGTCTATGGCCGCTATGGATTGCTTGACAAAAGATGAGTGTTCCTTCAGCATAATCTCAGGGTTTCTTTTTATACTTAAAAATAACTTAGATTACATTTCCGGGTAAAATTCAAAGGGAAAATCGAACGACATTAAGCCTATCTTTTCGGGTATAGGTTTGAATCGCATCGTGCGTACATAAGACAGCAGGGGTTCGAGAAATTCCTTGTTGCTTATGTCGGAGGTTTTTATTTCGGCTCCCGCCACCGACCCTGCAGCCTCGACCCGGAAGGTCAACACCACCTTCCCGGCCATCGAAGGATTCGTTTTGAGATGCTTTTTGTAAAGTTCCCGGAGGTTTGGAATATGTTCGTGTATGGAATCAAGAATCGATTGATAGCTCCGGTAACGCAGCGCCTCCATGGAATTATCGGATTTTAAATCAATTCGCCGATCCTCCGATCCGCCGCTTTTACCGGCCCTAATTTTTTTATTTCCCTTCTCGAAGACTGAAGGGGAGGACACCAGACCGCTTACCATCTCTTTTACCTCTTCCAGGGCGACGGAAGACTTTTTTTGCGGCGTCTTTTCCGTAAATTCGACGATAAGTTCCGCAACCTCCCACGACACCCCCAGGGCCCATGCCGCAAAGCCGGCCTTTCCTCCGGTCCGCAAAATATCCGCCGTGTCGCAGGCAAACGACGTCCATCTGTCGGATGTAAACGGTTTAACTATAGAATTCATCGCAAGCCGTTTCAGAGAATCTGCTATAATAATTATTGAAGTGCATGACCTGTCTTCCGCCTCTTCCACTCTCCTGTTCAATCGTTCCGCAGCCTTTAAAAGAAGATCTGCCGAGACGTTATTCCATTCGACTCCGGAAACCAGAAGAAGCCTCTCTTTCAGAATATTTATCACCGAATCGTTTTTTGCGCCGCCAATTCCTCCCGCGCACGCAACCCTCATTGCAATGTTACGCGCTCTTACAGAGTCGTTGCTTCCTGAAGGATCCAATGCCGCAAGTTGTGAAACCACGATCGTATCGGAGCCTGCAATCACGGCCGCTTTTACTTTTTTTGCCTTCATACAGCCCGTTAAAGCGCCCCCAGTCAGGACAGAGGCTAATAAAAATATAATTATTAACCTTTTTTTCATATCCATATCCATATCCATATCCATATCCATAAAAAAAGACTTCTTTACTATAGAAAATATCCTTATTTTTAAGACATTAACTCACTTATATACGAAATAACCGATTCCTTCATACGTTCCGGTTCCTCTTCGTTTATAATATATTTCCACGACGAAGGCGACGGAGCCTTAAGCACTGATTCCTGTATACGCATCCGTCTTATTATATCTTCTTTACTTAATTTAGTCATTTTCCGCGTCATACGTTTAAGCCGAGCTTCAAACGAGGCGTCGATCCAGATTCTTATGTTGAACCACTCGTCGATATTCCATAAGGGCAACAACGCCGCGTCGACGACGACAACGCCGCTTCTTTCTTTACTAAAGATCGTTTGGCGCAATCTTTCCAACAATCGAGGATGAACAATTTCATTGAGCCGACGCAGTTTTTCCATGTCGCCGAAAACTATTGATCCCAGATTTTCGAATGAAATATTGTTGTCCGAAATTACGCTTTCACCAAAAGCCGCGACAAGTTCTTCCTTTATCGGTTCTGTGTTGATCATCAGCTCCTTTGCGCTCCTGTCTCCGTCGATTATCTGGAATCCGCCGCTGTCTGCAAGCATACGGCAACAGGTTGTCTTGCCCCCGCCCATGTATCCGGCTATGCCTATGGTGATTGAGTTCATAAGTAAAACCGAATCGCTTTCATCGATAAACGCAACCAACCCGCATTATAATATCTAACTTCATGTCGTAAGGGATATTAAAGATTTACATTTTTTATCATTTAATATTTTTTATTCGTATCAAGTGAGTTTAATTCTATAAAAATATCCGGTAAATCAATCATAAAATATATTTTTTATTTTTACTTATTGTCGATTCGTTGGATTAATCAGATATAAGGAAAAAATACCATGCTTGCCAAATTGCGATCAATGGCGGTGCTGGGGATTGACGCTTACGAAGTGGAAATCGAAGCGGATATTTCGGAAATGCTTCCCAGCTTTACCATTGTAGGTCTTCCCGACGGAGCCGTACGCGAATCGCGCGAACGTGTGATGTCGGCGATTAAAAACTGCGGTTTCGAATTTCCTTCTCGTAAAGTTACGATAAATATGGCTCCCGCCGATGTGAAAAAGGAGGGTAGTTCCTTCGACCTCCCGATTGCCATCGGCCTGCTTATGGCTTCGTCGCAGGTTACTATTAAGGGAATCGACCGTTTTGTAATCCTAGGGGAGCTTTCGCTGGACGGCGCGGTCAAACGGGTAAAGGGTGTGCTTTCGATGGCTATACGGGCCAGGGAGATGGGTATTTACGGAATGATAGTACCCAGGGATAATGCAATGGAGGCTTCGGTTGCCGAAGGGGTTGCTGTGTATCCGGTGGATAATCTCGTCGATGCTCTTGAGTTTCTTCAGGGTAAAAGAACGCTCGAGGCATATAAAACCGACCTTAAAGCGCTGTTTAATAAAGCCCGTAATTACCAGATAGATTTTAAGGACGTTAAAGGCCAGGAACACATAAAACGGGCTCTTCTTGTTGCAGCGGCAGGAGGGCATAATATTCTTATGGTAGGGCCGCCGGGTTCCGGTAAAACCATGCTTGCGAGACGCCTGCCTACGATTCTTCCCGACCTTTCACTCGACGAGGCTCTCGAGACAACGAAAATTCATTCGGTAGCCGGCCTTCTGGATCCGGAAACGCCGCTTCTTGCAACAAGACCCTTCAGGTCTCCGCACCATACAATAAGCGATGCAGGACTTACGGGCGGAGGTTCATATCCGAGACCGGGTGAGGTCAGTCTCAGTCATCATGGGGTACTATTTCTCGATGAATTGCCGGAATTCAATAAAAATGTTCTTGAAAATCTGCGTCAGCCTCTTGAAGACGGTAAAGTAACGATATCCCGTGCATTGATGTCTCTATCGTACCCCGCCCGTTTTATGCTCGCGGTCGCCCTCAACCCATGTCCATGCGGATACTTTACGGATAAGCGTCATAAATGCACCTGCAGGCCCGAACAGATACAGAAATACATGGCTAAAATATCCGGCCCCCTGCTCGACCGTATCGACATTCACGTGGAAGTTCCGGCGCTTTCATACGAGGAACTCGCACAGAAACAACCCGGCCGCGATTCTTCGTCAATGCGTGAGGAGGTAATCGCCGCACGTGAACGTCAGAAAAGAAGGTTTGCATCCGAAAAGAAGATTTACTGCAACGCCCACATGGAATCGCGGCACCTTAAAAAATATTGCGAACTTGACGAAAACAGTCAGAACCTTCTCAAAAACGCTATCGAAAAGCTGGGACTTTCGGCAAGAGCATACGACAGGATTCTTAAGGTGGCGCGGACAGTGGCTGACCTGGCCGGAGAAGACAACATCCAGACGTCACACATCGCAGAGGCAATACAGTACAGAAGCCTCGACAGGAAACTTTGGCTCGGCGGTTGATTGGAATCAAATATTTAATCATTTATTTTTAAATCAATTACAAAAAATTATCATTGAATTTATTTTTTTTTTTTTTTTTTTATTCTTCTTCTTTTTTTTTCTTTTTTTTTTTTTTTCTAATTT
>FWPV01003382.1_pt1 | contig 32880 bp, 29 predicted proteins | sample 2228371 | NCBI WGS metagenome assembly FWPV01 (sample SAMEA103939776, study PRJEB20133) | metagenome
GTGTACCCCGGCTTCAGGTAGCCCGGTCCGTTGAACCGGTAGACCAGCTTGTCGATGATGCGGGCGTGATCAGCCCACTTGGCGCCTTCCGGGGGGCGGGGCATACCTTCAACCCGGGGCAGCTCCTCCGGCACGTGCATGGTGAAGGCGATCCACTTCCCGTCGGGCGACCAGGCGATGGAGTCCGGCGGCTGGGGGAGGCGTGTCAACTGTTGCATCTGGCCCTGTTCCAGCCAGTAGCGGTGGATCTGCGGCGTTCCTGACCGATCCGATACGAAGATCAGCTCCCGCCCGTCCCGGGACCAACGAGGGCTGTGGTCGTTGAAGCTCCCGCTGGTGAGCGGCCGGTGTCCGGTGCCGTCGAAGTTGACAATCCAGAGATTGCTCTTGCGCTGATCGGTCTGGATGTCGGCGAAGCGCCGAACATAGACGATACGGGTGCCGTCGGGGGAGATCTGGGGGTCAGCCACCAGTTCCAGGTTGAAGATGTCCTCCGGCACCAGGCGGTCCGGTGAGACCGGCGCCGCCAGCAGGCCGGCGGCCAGCGCTGGGGCCCACAAAAGGCAGAGGCTGCGTTTCAGCATCGGGGGACTCCGAAGGGTCAGGACAGGTTCAAGGGTTCAAAGGTCTAAAGGTTTAAAGGTTCAAAGGCTTAAGGGTTTGACCCAACCTCGAAGGTGAGGGTCGTCCAGTAACTCTCATAACTGTGGTCCTGGGTATCGACGCGGAAAAGGTGGATGCCGCGGATGTACCAGCGTCCGGCCTGGGACAGGGGGATGCGGGCTTCGCCGGCAGCGTCGGTGTCCACCTGAAACGCCTTGCCGCTTTGGCCGGCAAAGCCGGCGTGCAGGGTCAGGCCGGGCAGCGGCGCCCCACGAAAGAGCACACGCACCGGCAGCGTGCCGCCCGGGCTGAGGCGGTACGGGTTCTCCAGAGGCAGGATCTCGATCTCCAGGCCCAGGGGTCGGGAACAGTCCCGGGCGGCCGAGGCTCCCACCTGAAACAGTGCCTTGACGTACTTGCTGTACTGCTCCACCTCGTCTCTGTCACTGATGCCGTCCCGCTCCCGCTGCTCGAGGACGGCAGGAATCCCGTCGTGCTGAAGGTACTCGGTGAACTCCTGGCCGCTGAGCCGGATCTTGTTGGGTTTGGTGGCGACGGCGAGCCAGTAGGTCCCGGCCGCCTGCGGAGTGAACGGGAGATGGAGCCAATCACCATGGACTTCCGGGGTTGGGGCGGCGAGGGGGTTGCCGTCGGGTCCCAAGAGGAGGAGCCGGGCCAGACGGGCCGGAGCGACCGCGTTTTCAGAATGGGCGTAAATGGTACCGTTGCCGGCCCGCACCACGATCAGCTCGCCCGGACTTGGAAGACGGAAGGCGTCCGCTTCGAGCCACAGATCGTGGGCCAGGAGGGGAGAGAGGAACAGCAGCAGGAAAACCGGCGCCAGCCGGGCAGCATGAGCGATCATGAGGGGATTATCGCCCATGGAACCGCCGGACCCAAGGGGTGTCGCCTTGATTCAGGCCGTCCTCCCCGGCCGCGTGTACCGAGTCAGGCTGGAAGCGTATGCCGTCGTCCAGTTCCACCGCACAGATGTCCCGGAACGCCGCCTCGACATATGGGATCTCGGCCGGGCAGAAGCCCAACAGATCGGCGTCGCGTGTCGGGCGATGTGGGATGTCGAACCACAAGTCGAACAGCAGCGCGCCCTTCAGTAGGAACTGGTCGGCGTGGGGGAAATGCTGAGCCGGTGAAGCAGGCGCTCAAGCGCATAGCGGGTCAAGATCAGAACGATGGCCTGCGGGTGCTTGCGTGCCACCTCGGTGAGTGGGCCGTGTTCCGAGACGGCCCGGTCCGGAATTGCGTACAGGCCCCGTCCCACGCGCTGGAGCAGCCCTTGCCGCACCAGCCGCGTGAGGGCGATCGTGGGCAGCCCACGCTCATTGAGATCGCGTGGGCGAATAAGGCCGCGCTGGGCGGCAAGATCCAGAATGCTCTGGTGCGAACTGTCCATGTCGTCATAATGTTGCGAAACGTCGGTAGCTGTCAAGAACTACCGACAAAACACAACGGCCATGGTTTCCTTTGCCTGCCGATGCCGCAATCCAACCGTTTGATTCGTCAGCACGTAACCCATTGATCTGTATAGGTCCACGTTGCGGCCTCTGCGGACTTCGGCCCTTAGCCGGCGAGCGAGGCTGGAGAGAAGAATGGCCAGGAGAGAGCGAAATGGGGCCGAGATGGGCGAGACGACCGGAGGAAGGAAGTCCGCAGGAATCCGCAGGAGTCCCCGCGAACACGCGGGAGCGCGCAAGAAAAAAGGCCAACAGCGAACTGTTGACCTTTGTGTATTGGTGGTGGGTGGCTGACCACAGAACCGGGTCCTCGGTCAGCCGTTTCGGGCCGGTGCAAACCCGTGCGAACTCCCGTAAACCTGCGGGTAGGCAACTGTCCGGAATCTCCGGAGGGTTGCGGGTGTGGGGACCAGTTATCCGGGATTTTCGGATAACTGGTGGAAGGCATCCGTCTTTGCCGGCACCCGCTCGGGTCATGCCTTCGGGGCCATATCGCCCGACGACCGTGGGCCTCGGGGTGAGAGCCGCTCATAGACCTGGCTGCCGAGCCATTTTGATACCAGTTCCTGCATGTCCGGCTTGCCCATGTAGTCGGTGAACAGCTCCTCGTTCAACTCCATCCGCTCGATGAACAGTGATTCCAGCACCTGCCGGAACACCAGCTGGAACTTGTCCAGCGAGTTGACCTCGGCGGCCTTCTGCAGCGCTTCGTTCTGGCTCGCCGCCTCCGCAATCTGGTCGAAGAACAGCTGATCCGCCTCGTTGAGTTCGCCGCCAAAGCGCTCGTTGATGATGTCGATCAGGCGCGAAAGTGAAACGTGCTCTTCCCGCACCAGGCCGGTGCCCACCTCGCGAGGGCCGTCCAGTGGTTTGGCGTAACCCTCGTTCAGGCTGATCGAGCCTTCACTGATTTTCTGCAGGCGGTAGTAGTCGAGTTCGACCTCCTCGTCGAACTGGTAGCCCGGCCCGCTCTTGCGTTTGGGCAGCTTCAGCGCGAGATGGCGCAGATAGGTGAACAGCTTCTCCAGATCGCTGTCCTGATAGGGGATCACCTGGCTGAGGAAGCTGTAGAGATTGCGGAAAGCCTGCAGCTTGCCGCGCCATAGCTCGGCTTCCTCTTCTTCCGTGTTTTGCAGCTGCACGAAGCGCGCGACCGCCTGATCCAGAATCGCGTTCATTGTCTTGTGATCGCCGGGGCTCTGCCGGCGCTTCGGCGCAAAGAATACGCGCGCGAACTCGGCCACCTCGGTTTGCAGGTAAATGCCTGAGGCATCGAGCTCGGCCTTGATCTCATAGAGCTTGTCGGGATCGACCTGCTCGCCCATCACCGAGCCTTCGTAGTACTGGCGGAAGGCCTCCTGGATCTCGGCGGGATCGTTGACGAAATCCAGCACGAAGGTGTCGTCCTTGAGCGGGTGGGTGCGGTTCAGGCGCGAGAGCGTCTGCACGGCCTGAATGCCCGCCAAGCGCTTGTCCACGTACATGGTGTGCAGCAGCGGCTGGTCGAAGCCGGTCTGGTATTTCTCGGCCACCAGCAGCACGCGGAATTCCGGCTTGGCGAAGGTTTCGGGCAGCTCCTTTTCCTTGAGGCCGCCATTCATTTCGACCTCGGTGTAGGACTTCTCCGGAATCTTGTCGTCTTCCACCGTGCCCGAGAACGCCACCAGGCTCTTTATCGGGTAACCCTTTTCCTGGATGTAGCGGTCGAACTCCTGCTTGTAGCGCACCGCCTCCAGCCGCGAGCCGGTGACCACCATCGCCTTGGCGTGCCCGCCGATCTTGTGGCGGGTGAACTGCTGGAAGTGCTCGACCATCACTTCGGTTTTCTGGCCGATGTTATGCGGGTGCAGGCGCATGAAACGTGTCAGCGCCTTGGCGGCTTTTTTTCGCTCGACGTTGGGGTCGTCCTCGGCCTTCTTGATCAACTTGTAGTAGGTCTTATAGGTGACATAGTTCTTCAGTACGTCCTCGATGAAGCCTTCCTCGATGGCCTGGCGCATGGTGTAGCGGTGGAAGGGTTCGCCGTTGCGGCCGAAGATCGCCAGCGTCTTGTGCTTGGGCGTGGCGGTGAAAGCGAAGAAGCTCATGTTCGGCTGCTTGCCGCGCTTGGCCATGGAACGGAACAGGCGCTCCAGCTCGACTTCGCCTTCTTCCTCGGCCATCTCCTGGGCCTTCTTGCGCAGCTCGGCGCCGCCCAGCACGCCCTTGAGTTCAGTGGCGGTTTCACCCGACTGCGAGCTGTGGGCCTCATCGATGATCACGGCGTACTTGCGCGTGGGCAGATGGCTCTTGCTGCCTTCCCCGCGCTCCTCGCTCAGCTTGGCCAACTGCCCGGACACGAACGGGAATTTCTGGAGCGTGGTGATGATGATCGGCACGCCGGCTTCCAGTGCTTCGGCGAGCTGGCGTGAATCCTCGTCGATCTTCTGCACCACGCCCTGGCGGTGATCGAACTGGTAGATGGTGTTCTGCAACTGGCGGTCGAGCACCACGCGGTCGGTGATGACCACTACGCTGTCGAACAGCCGCTCGTCACGTTCGTTGTGCAGGCTGGAAAGGCGATGCGCTAGCCAGGCAATGGTGTTGCTCTTGCCGCTGCCGGCGGAATGCTCCACCAGATAGTTGTGCCCCACGCCCTCGTGGGCGGCGGCCGCCACCATCCGGCGCACCGCCTGCAACTGGTGGTAGCGCGGGAAGATCAGGCTTTCCTTGCGTACCTTCTTGCCCTCGTCCGTGATCTTCTCTTCAACATCGAGATGCAGGAAGCGGGCGAGCAGGTCGAGCAGGCTGTCGCGCTGCAGCACCTCTTCCCACAGGTAGGCCGTCTTGTAGTTGCGTCCTTGCGCGTCGGGCGGGTTGCCGGCGCCGCCGTCCATGCCCCGGTTGAAGGGCAGGAAATAGGTGGATGAGCCCGCCAGCCGGGTGGCCATGTGGGCCTCTTCGGTGTCCACCGCGAAATGCACCAAGGTTCGCTTGGTGAACATGAAGATCGGCTCACGCGGGTCACGGTCGTGGCGGTACTGGTGGATGGCATTGGCTGCCGTCTGGCCGCTCAAGGGGTTCTTCAGCTCCAGCGTCACCACCGGAATGCCGTTGACCGACAGCACCACGTCCAGTGACTTTTCCGACTTCGGGCTGAAGTGCAGCTGGCGGGTGAGCCCCAGCCGATTGGCCTGATAGCGCGCCTCCAGCTCCGGATTGAGGCCGTGCGCGGGGCGAAAGAAGGCAATCCGCAGCGTGCGCCCGAAGCATTTGAAGCCGTGGCGCAACGTGGCCAGCGCGCCATGGGTATCCAGCCACTTGCACAGTGATTCCAGCACCCGCGCGCCGGTCTGCTCGCCGTGCAGGGCTTCCAGCTTCTCCCACACCTTGCCCTGGGTGGCGCGGATGAAGGCCAGCGCCTCGGCGGGGAAGATGGCGCGCTCGCGGTCGAAGCCTTTGGCATCGACCCGCGTGTAGCCGTCGTCCAGCAAGACCGCCTCGATAGCAGTTTCGAACGCGGATTCGGACGTTCGCTTCATCTCAGATAATCCTTCGCAATGGATTCGATTACAAATGCGAATTCAGGCAGCCTGCCGTTGACTGGCATCTCCATGGCTTTAGCCACCTTCTCGAAGTCGTCACGGTTCTGAATGACCTCTGGATCCAGCCAAACTTCAATTGCAGACCTCCTCCAGCCTTTGAGGGTGTCATGATCCAGTCCGAGCACGGCGATGCTCTGCACTGCATCCTCATTCACTCCCTCTATGCCGCCATCTGCCTCACGAAATTTGAAGCACTCATCGCAGTTCTCCTGCGTCGGCAAGACTGGAAGAGGTAGATCTTTCTTTCTTACTGCTCCGAAGTGTTCGCTCTCTGCACCGCGCACCTCAATAGCAGCAATCATGTTCAGGTAGCTGAGATCTTCACCCAGATCCCTGCCAGGTTCGAGGCCAGCATCGATCAACTCCTGCCGGCATTTAGCCTGACACTTCAAATGCTCAATATGGCTTCTGAATTTCGCTTGTCCGGAAGGACATGTAATGCTTGAGATTCTTTCGTCGACTGGAGCCCCCGTATAGCCGCACAAGCCGAGTTGCTCGGCGGTCAGAATGGCCAGCAATGCCGCCTTGCCTTGGAAATCCCTGTAAGTCAGATTGACTGGAGGCTCAATGGCAAGTTGTCCATCAATGAATGTCTGTAGACACTCGGGCGCTCGGTTCTTCACAATCCTTCTCATTTACCCAGTCGCTCAATCCGTTCAAGAGTCGAAACAAGCTTTTGGATCGCTTCGGTATTACCGACCTCACCCCGAAGATCATCGACTTTTTGTCTGGCCTCATTCAGATCGCGTTTCGAGATGAGGCTTGCGATTTCATCGAGAGTCTTTTCAACTTCCTCGTTCATCTCATCGGCACCCATCAGAACACTCAATATCCAGTTCGAGTCAGCGCCGTAAGCCATGCCGGGAGTTTCGCTGATGACTCGACCATCTCTGATGGAAAGCAGCCTGACGCACCGCGCCTGCACCTCGCCAATAACCTGAGGCGAATGGGTAGTTATTACAAACTGGCAGTTCTTGAAAATTCCCGGAAGCCGTTTAATTACGTCCCGTTGCCACTTGGGATGAAGGTGCAATTCAATCTCATCAATTAGCACCAGCGCAACGCCCTCGGCGATGGGATTGTCGCTGTCCGGATTGGCGATGGCCAGGCGCCGGGTGAGATCGAACACCAGCGCCAGCAGGCCGCGTTCGCCGTCGGAAAGCTGGTGCAGGTAAAACGGCTTCCCGCGCTTGTCCACCACAAAGCCAAGGCGCGGCTGCTCCTGGATGCGCAGGTTGCTGAACTCCGGCACCAGTTCGGTGACCACGGTGCGCAGTGCATCCAGCACCTTGAGGCGGCGCGGCTCGCTGGCCGCGCCCAGCTTCTCCTGGGTGCGGAACCAGTGCATGAACTCGCGCAGCTCTACCTCGCGTTCCTGCAGGGCGTTGCCGTAGGCGATAGACGGGTCGAACGGCTTGGCTTCAGGCAGGCTGCGCGGCTGGCCGGGCAACTGGCGCTTGGGTGAGAAATACACCGCCAAGCACTCGTTGGAAGTTTGCTCGGAAACCGCGCCGAGCAGATCAAACTTCTTTGTAGCTCGTGAGCTCGACCGTTGCGAGTACTCGGCTCGAACCTTTCGACCAGCAAAGTCCATGGTTGCGGTCAAACGAGCGACTTCGCTGCCGATAAAAATATCATCCGGCTTGAGGGACGACGGGCGACTTCTCGTGACACCGATTCGACGCTGCGTGCGAGAGAGGATCACGCCGAGCGCTCTGAGCAGCGTGGATTTGCCTACGCCGTTGACGCCAGCAATCAACGTCACATCGCGTTCAAACGCGATGTCAAGCCGCTCGAAGCCACCACAGTGCGCCAGGGAGAGGGCCTCTAGCTTCATTCGGTCATCTCCTCCAGCGAGATCTGGCCGGTGACGGCGGCGGTTATTAACGCGGCGCGGCGCTCCCGTAGCAGATCGATTGAGCGCGCAATTTCTGCTTTCAATGCGCTGGTCTGGGCGTTTGCATGTTCGATACTTCTGGTGATCGCCTTCTGCTCGTCAACTGGGGGCACTGCCATCGGAAGATCCTTTTGCTGCCCCTCTGTAAACGAAGGGATAGCGCCCGGATTTACGAACGCACCAAAGTCAAGAATCGAAAGCCATGCATGCGCCCACTCCGAAGTGACAAGGCCAGGGACAAATGCAGACATGTTGTTGTCGACGCACGCTTCTCTTTGCAGTATTCGTCGCTTATTAAGAAGCAGCGCAGCCCCAATCTTTGCGTAAACGACTGCTCCTGCCGGGAGCACGGTTGCTGATAGTCCGCGAGCTACCTCCTGGGAAACGGTGTTGTTGGATGCTGAGATCCGATACTCGTTGCCGGGAAGGCTCATATCGGAAACTTTCAGAAACAGCAGCTCGCAATCCTCATTCCCCTGAAACTCATGAGGAAAACCGCTCCCGCTTTCTACTCGCCCCAGATGTTTCAGTCGCCATAGTTCCCAATGCGCCGGAATCTCGCCCAGCCATTCCTGGCCGGAGGGTTTGAACGGGGCGTTGGGGTCGAGGCCGCGGGTGACGACGCGGCTGATGAGGGCGGCGCGCTTTTCTTCCAGCAGCGCCAGCATGCGTTCCTTCTCGGCAATCAGCCCGTCGATGCGGGCGATTTCGCGGTCGAGGTAGTTGGCAATTGACTCTTGGACACCAAGGTCGGGCTGATGGACCTTCAGTTTGATTATGTCGCTTGGATTGACTCTCGCATGGCTTCGGGTCGCCGATTCTGAGAAGGACATCAAGTGCTGAATCGTCTCCTCGCTCTGGAACACGTACTTTAGGTATCTCGGTTCGATCCCCGTGGGTACAAACGGAACGAATTCGGTCGACGAAACCAAGGGAAGATCATCGTGACGCTCCACGATTGCGACGCAGTTCTTGTGAACGTTCAACTTGGAGACCAAGACCTCGCCTCCTCGCAGGCTCCACTTGTTGCTAGCAATTTCGTTCGCTGGTTCGATTGCTGGCCTGCCGGTCTCCTGAAGTGCAGGTATTGAGTAATGAACTACTTCAGCATCGCCGAGGTCTGCAGGATTGATCTGCCATGCGATGACCTCAGTGGAGTACTGAACACGCTTCAAGGTGGCTGCACTCACTCCGTCACCTCCCGCAGCAACTCCAGAATCCGCTGCTCCACGCCGGCAAGTTCCGCATCGATTTCAGCCAGCGGCCTCGGCGGCTGGTACTGGAAGAACACGCGGTTGAAGTTGATCTCGTAGCCCACCTTGCCGATGCCGCCGTCCTGCTCGTCCAGCGTCTCGCGGTCGATCCAGGCATCGGGCACGTAGGGCCGCACCTCGCGCAGGAAGTAGCTGACGATGTCTTCTTTCAGCGGGATGTTTTCGGCATCCTTCAACGCCGGGTCGGGTTCGTACTCGATGTGCTTGCCCTTGCCGTCGGCGTACAGGCCCAGCAACTCGTACAGATCATCCTTGCCGAAGTCGGCGGGCAGGGTCTGGCCGGGGAACAGGGCGGCCGTCTCGTTGAATGAGGCCAGCGACTCGATCTTGTGGTGTTTGGCAATGACCGGTGCGGCTTCGGGATCCACGGTGGTGAAGCAGTCGCGGAAGATCTTCTTCTGTGCCGTGCCCTTGGCGCCCCTGGCCCAGCCCTCGACATCGTCGGGCAGGGACTTGAATACCTGCTGCACGGTCTCCCAAGTGTCGTTCCAGTCCAGCAACGGCTCGCTGCCGAGTGTGTCCTGCACTGCCTGCAGGGCATCAAACAGCTCGGGGCAGGTGTTGAGGAAGCGCTCGCGTGCTTCGTCGGTGATCTCAAAGCGCAGGCGCAGCGGGCGCAGCACGGTGATGCGACGGTAGCCGAAGTCGGTGTTGTCGAAGACGCGGCTGGTGACGCGCTCGACCCACTTCTGACCTTTGGGTGCTTCTTCCAAAGGAGCAGACTCTCGCCACTCCAAGGGCTTTCCATCCTTGTCCTGTCGCACCCAACGTTTGGACTCCGCGGATGCGCCATGCTCTCGCGTCACTGCCTCGATGGCGGCCTGATCCAGGTAGCGGCGCTTGTCGCCCAGGCTGCGCTTCATCGGTGTGTAGCGCTCGCGGGCGTCGATGAGCTGGATCTTGCCCTTGCGGTGCGCGGCCTTGCGGTTGGTGACCACCCAGATGAAGGTGCCGATGCCGGTGTTGTAGAACATCTGCTCGGGCAGGGCCACGATGGCCTCCAATTGGTCGCGCTCGATGATCCAGCGGCGGATCTCGCTCTCGCCACTGCCGGCGCCGCCGGTGAACAGCGGCGAGCCGTTGAACACGATGGCGGTGCGCGAGCCGGGCTTGTCACGGTCGCCCGCCTTGTAGTCCTGGAACTTGCTCATCATGTAGAGCAGGAACAGCAGCGCGCCGTCGTTGATGCGCGGCAGTTTGCCGGCGTAGCCGCGGAAGTTGGGCCAGCGGTCGATGGTCTTCTTTTCCGCCTTCCAGTCCACGCCGAAGGGTGGGTTGGCCAGGAGGTAGTCGAAGCGGTGTTCCGGAAACGGGTCGTCGGTGAGGGTGTTGCCCAGCACCACCTGGCCATCCTTGTGGCCTTTGATCAAGAGATCGGAGGCGGCCACGGCATAGGAGCGCGGGTTGTAGTCCTGGCCGAACACCTTGACCGTGGCCTGTTCGTTATGGGCGCGAATCCAGTTCTGCGCCTCGGCCAGCATGCCGCCGGTGCCGCAGGCGGGGTCGCAGATGGTGACGATGACGCCGGCCTGGGTGAGCACGCTGGTGTCGGGTTCCAGCAGCAGGTTGACCATGAGCTGGATAACTTCGCGCGGGGTGAAGTGATCACCCGCCGTTTCGTTGGCGGCTTCGTTGAAGCGCCGGATCAGGTCTTCGAACACCAGCCCCATGGTGATGTTGTCGACGCGCCTGGGGTGCAGGTCGATCTCGGCAAACTGGGAGACCACCTGATACAGGCGGTTGGACTCTTCGAGTTTTTCGATCTCCTTGTCGAACTCGAAGCGCTCGAAGATCTTGCGGATGTTCTCGGAGAAGCCGGCGATGTAGTCGGCCAGATGGCGGCCGATGTTGTCGGGGTCGCCCTTGAGCTTCTGGAAGTCGAGCTGGCTGTGGTTGTGGAAGCCCAGCGGGGTGCCGTGTTCATCCTTGGCCAGGTTGTTGAGGATGGCGTCGATGTTGGGGATGCCCTTGCTGCTCAGTTCGGCATAGCGCTTGAGCACGGCGTCCTTGCTGGGCGCCAGTACGGCATCGAAGCGGCGCAGCACGGTGAGCGGCAGCATCACCCGCTCGTACTGCGGCGGGCGGTAGGGACCGCGCAGCAGGTCGGCGACCGACCAGATGAAGTTGGCGAGTTGTTGGAAGCTGGCGCTCATGCGGTGGTCCTGGAATGCGATGGGTTCTGTTTTGCCGCTATCGACCATGCCGCACCTACGGTGATCGATATAAGGCTTTGATTTATTCGATCTGCTCTGGCGTATCGCCCATTTTCTATCGCCCGGCTATTGCCGATAGGGCGCAGTTTGTCCGATAGCCCGTTCATGACACCGCCCAGTAGCGTCGCCAGCGCTTGTCACCTTCAAAACGCACCTCGCCCTTGTCGACCAGGCCATCCAGCGCACGCTTGACCTGCCTGGGGTGGATCTCGCTGCCGATGCGCTGGCGGATATCGCCGATCGCCGATTCGGGGTAGCGCTTGAGGTCTTCCAGAATCAGGGCCGCGAGGCGGTGCGGCTCGATCCGCTTCAGGGTAGTCTCCCCGGCAAAATCGAGATGGCGCAGTAACCCCGGATCGACGAAATAGCGCGTGGCTTGCGTGCGCCCTGCGCTCTGGATCAGATCCCACTCCAGCAGCCGCTTGATCCACGGTTGCAGCGCCTCGACCGAGGGCAGCTCCAATACGGCGGCGAGTTCGCGGGCGGTCATGGCGTCGTGCTGCGCCAGCAGGCCCAGGGCGATGCGTTCGCGCTGGGTGAGCTGGTAGGTCTGGTCCGCCTTGGCAATGAAATCGATGACTTCCGGCTTGAGGATGCGGCGGCGTACCGTGACCTGCACGCGGTCATGAGTTTCGATCAGCTCCGGCGCCGGGCGGCCTTGGGACAGCAGCACCTCGAAGATCTTGTCGAAGCCGCTGCCTTCGCGCTCCATCAGCTTCAGGTCGTGGAACAGACGGGCCAGGTGCTCGTTGCGACGCACGGTGGTGTGCAGCACGTTCTGCGGAGTCACGCCCAGCGGCAGCGGACCCGGGTTGACCACCTCCAGCCTGTCCGGGTGCAGGTTCAGGAAGATGTCGCCGCGCTGAGTGTAGGGGCGATGCACCAGCGCGTTGACCAGAAGTTCGCGCACCACCACCTCGTCGAAGGCGGGCACGTTCTGGCGGTACAGGCCATCTGGCAATTCGTAGCACTCGCGGAAGTCGGGCACCTCCAGCCAGACGGCCTCGATCAGCTCCATCGGATTCAAGGTGTGGTCGTCCCACACCAGCTTGTTGACCTTCTGGCCGTGCTCGTCGTACTTGATGAACTGGATCACCGGTGCCGTGGTCAGCTGCGCACGTTGATGCTGCTGTCCCAGGCACAGGATGCCCAGGTGGGTCAGGTAGTCACCTTGTGCGAGCTGGTAATGGTCGAGCAGCTCGTCATCGGACTTTTCCTTGACGGACGGCTTGACTCGATCCGATGCCCTCAGCGCATTCACCAGCTTGCCGAGCTTGTCCGGGGCGGCGGCTGATCTGGGCACCTGCAGCGTGGTCTGGGTTTCCCACGGCAGCGCGGCCCGCTCTGCCGCCAACCGGAGCACGTCGTCACCCGTGACAGGTTTGCTCTGGTCGGCCACGCGCAGGTAGTAGCGGCCATCGGTCGTCGATGCCACCGCGATGGCCCGGGGAATGGCGAGGTTGATGTATTGACCGCCATTGGCTGCGGTAACCACATCCGGAAGCACGGCTACGTTGACGCTGCGCTCGGCAATCTTGCGCCGGATGGTGTCCGGAAGATCGGCAGGAATCTGTTGGCCTGCGGGTGGCGCGTCCTGACCGTCCTCGATGCCGAGCAGCAGACGGCCGCCCGTCGCGTTGGCGAAGGCGATGCAATCCTTGACCAGCTCGTTCCAGTCGGCGCTCTTGCCGATCACGGATCGCAAGGATTTTTGGTCGAGGAGTTGGCCTTCCTGGCTCAAACGGCGCACTCCTGCAGGCTCTTATTCATTGTTGTTCTCCATCAATCCAGCACGATCAGAAACTCGGTAGCCAGTGCCTCCGGGCGCACGGCGCGGGTGTCCGGACGGCGATGCATCTTGACCAGACCGTGGCGCTCCAGGTGGCGCAGGGTGCGCGACAGGTTGCTGGCCGCCCGGTTTGACCACTCGGCCAGCTCCAGCACAGTGCGCGGTTGCCGCTCTTGCATCAAGCGCAGGAGCGCGCGGTTCTCGTCCGACAGCAAGCTGGCCATTTGCCGCCAGGAATCGAACCAAACGGTGGGCGAGGGGCCGTTGGCGTCATCGACTGCCCGACGGCCGGATTTGGTCGGACGGATGCCAATCACTGTGCGCATGCTTCGATTTCCCCGATGTGGCTTCGGGATGCTATCAGATGCGGATAGTATCTGTCGCTAGCAGTGATCTTCTCGGCGCACAGGAAATGGGGTAACAGCCGCTGCCATTGCCCCATTGGCTACAGGATTGCCCCGTTCGCCTTTGGAGCGGGTCACGGCCGGCAGGTGCAAACCGCAAACCCTGCAAACCGCGGTTTGCACCCTGACGGTGGCGAAGCGCCGCGCTCGCGCCCCCCGCATGGCTTTTCGGCCAGGAAGGACCCGTGTCGTCTGGCTGGGGCGTCGTTTCCGTGCCCGGCCAGCCATTGGAGTCGAGGGGGGTGAGCATTCCCGATGCTCACCCTCTCTCTATAGAGAGGAGAGACCGGGAAGCCGGGAAAGTCCCGCCGTTGCTGGGTTTGCGCGTTCCCGGCCCGATCCGGGAAGGCTTGCGGCCGGGAACGGTTCAAGTCCTTGTCATTGCGGGTGTTTTGCCTTCCCGCCCGGCACTGCGTTCCCGGTCGGGAAGTGGGAAACCGGGAACGCTCACTGACCATCCCGGCCCTCCGGTGTGGAGCGCCCCAGATGGCCGGTCATGAATACCGCCTCACCGCGCGCCACCGGGCCGTCGGGCACATCGAGCCATTTGACGAGCTTGGAGCCCTCGGCCATGGCCATCACCAGCTCGCCCCGATCCAGCAGCGCACCCACCCAGTCGGTCAGCCGGTGCTTGCCGATGGCGTGGAAGGCTTCCGGCAGTTCGTGACGGCGCTCGTAGACGCCGTTGCCGCCGGTCTTGGTGTAGGGCTTGCCCTCAAGGGCGGCCCGCGCAATGGCCGCCTTGAGGTCGGGCAGCAGGTCCGCGTCGGTCCGACTGGACCGGGCTAGCGCCTCGCTGCGGTCCACCAGCAGACCGCGGGCGTCGCGCAGGAAGGTGGTCACCCGCAGGCAGGCCGCGCCATTGGCCTTGACCACGCCGCCCATGACGACGCGGCCGCGCTCGAAGGGCTCGCCCAGCGCCTTGCAGATCGCCTTGGCCTGTTCCTCCTTCGGGTTCCACAGCGCGTAGACCGAGCGCACCCCATCGACCAGGCCGCCGGTGCCCCGGATCGCTTCGCGGGCCTGCTCCGGTGTGGAGGCTTCGCGCTTGGCGAAGTGGTGGGAGACGATCACCGAGGCGGAGGTAGCGGCGGCCAGTGCGGCCAGCCGCGAGCAGACAAACTGCGCGTTCTCGGGCACGTTCAAATCCAGCGCGCAGAGCGGCTGCAGGGGATCGAGGATGATCAGTCGCAGACCGGGCAGGGCGGTCAGTTGCTGCTCCAGCGCCAGCCACGCCGGGGTGGTCGAGGGACCTCTGGTGGCCGGATCGGGCGCGAATAGCGGTACGGCGCCGCCGGCATCGGGCAGGGGAAGCACGTAGAGCCGATCCGGAATCGGGCCCAGCGCGTTCAGGCGGTTGTGCACCTCGATGCCGTCGTCCTCGGCGGTGACGTAGATCGCCACGCCCTGGCCGGCGAGCGGGCCGCCGAACAGGGTGGGCGCGTTGGACCAGGCACCATCGAAGGCGGCGACCTCGCGGGCCAGCGCCAGCAGCAGGAAGGATTTGCCGACACCGCCGGCGGCGGCCACCAGCGCGGCCTGGGCGAGCGGGAACACACCTTCGACCAGCCAGCGCCGGGGTTGCGGCTCGCCGGTGAAGCGTTCGCGGGCGCGCCACTGCGTGATCTCGAACGGTTGGTGGGGTTGGGCGCTGGTAATCGGCATCGCCCCGGCCAGCAAGGCATGCACATCGACGCCTTCGGCCACGGCATCGGCGGCATCCCACTTCGGCGGCTTGTCGTCGGGCACGCTGATGCGCTCCACCTTCGCGCCGATGCTCAGCAGTTTCGGGATCACCGCCTTGGCGTACCTGGCACCGGCCTCGTCGTGGTCGGGCCAGAGGATGACGCGCTTGCCGGCGAGCGGCGACCAGTCGGTCTTGTCGAGCGCCGTCGCGGCGCCGCCCATCGCGGTGGTGGCAACGATCCCCACTGACACCAGCGCATCGGCACACTTCTCGCCTTCGACCAGCACCACGGTATCGGTGGGATGGAGTGCGGGGAGGTTGTAGAGGGGACGCGGCTCGGGCATGCGCATGGCGCGGCCTCTGACGTCCCACGGCCGGTACTGCTTGCCGTCCGGTGTGTCGTAGCGATACACACAGGCCAGTAGCTCGCCATTGGCGCTGCGGTAGTCCCACTTCGCGGTGTGGGGGCCGAGCGTGTCATGGGCGGTGGATGACTTGGCCGGCGCCGGGAGGAATGAGGTCGGTACCACCAGCCAATCACCGACGTCATCCAGCAGTTGCCCGAAGTCGCGCGGCAGCGCAAAGCCGCGTACTGCGGCCCACAGCGCCAGCACGTCGCCGGACTCATGGGTGGCGAAGTCGATCCACACGCCGCGCTTCGGACCTTCGAGCTCGATCACCAGGCTGTCGCCGGCATCGCCCTGCACGTTGCCGACCACGAAGCGCGCTCCCTGGCGCTTGCCGCGAGGAAACAGGTAGGTGAGGACCGCTTCGAGCTGATCGAGCAGGCGGCTGCGCAGCTCGTCCTTGTCATGGCGGCGCTCGATGTGGTCGGGCGCGTCGTTGAAGTCGAAGAAGGGATGGGGCGGAATGCAGACCGCGTCCATGGCGGCGGTCATTGGGTGTGCTCCCCGTCGAGCCGCGCCTTGAACCAGTCGCCGTCGGCGTTGACGCAGTAGTAGGCACGTCCCGGCCCTTTGTCCTGGGTGTCCGGCACGATCCAGAGCCGCTCACGTTCGTCGTAGCGCCAGGAGCCGGGACCGAACATCCGGTCGAGCACCGGCTCGATGCCGTGCTGGGCGATCTGCGCGCGCAGTTGCCGGGTGAGACGCTTACGCAGGTTCCGATGACCGCGACGCTTCACCGGCAGCTCCCCGCTGTTGCGCTTCCCGCCGTGCAGCGGCGGCTGTGGCGCCGTTCGTGCGCCTCGATGGCATCGATGGGGTAGAGCACGCGGCTGCCGAGCTTGAGGAACGCAGGCCCGGTGCCGAGCATCCGCCAGCGTTCGAGGGTTTTCTCGGAGAGGCCCCAGCGAGCGGCGAGCTGGCGCGCGGTGAGCAGTTCGGTGGGCGGAGAGATGTACATGGCGGTGGCTCCGGTTCGGTTCGATGTGCCCGCGCTGTCCCTCGCTGGGGCTCAGTGGCGGTCGATGAGCGGATTGTTCGCGGTGGCTGGCGGCGCGGCAATCGCACGCCTTCGCCGCGATCCCGCAGGAGCCGGCACGCACTCGAAGCGGCACTTGCCGCCTCGCAACTTCGGTTGGGAGTACGCCTCGGCACGCGCGGGCATCGGTGGTCCTGGCAGCGCTTCGCGGTTGTCCGCAACGGCCCGATCGACCGAACCGGTCTCTGCGGCGAGCATTGCGTTCGTTCGAAACGGTCGCTGCGACGCGGTGTCGCGGCGATGTCATCCCAGAGGAGACCTCGATGAAACTTCCCACCCGCAAGCACCCGCTCAGCGGCTACCTCCGGCAGCTCCGCGCCGAGTTCGAGGCGCTGAGCCGTCAGCTGTCCGAGGCCGAGCGCGCCGCCACCGCCGCGCAGACCGAAGCCGAGCACAAGCGCCGTGCCTATCGGGAGCTGGAGGAGCGGTCCCAGTCCACCACCTGGTCCACCGCCGAGCAGCGCCTCTACCGGGAGAAGAACCAAGCCGAGGCCGAAGCCGCGCGCTGCCGGGAGGCGCTGTATCCGTTGCGCGAGGAACACGCACGTCTCGAACGGCTGGTGACCGCACCCCGCCAGTTGGAGGAGGCGAAGGCCGAATTGGAGCGGCTCGCCGCTCGCCGGGCCGCGCTCGGTGCCGAGCTGCAGAAGGCCGCTGCCCTGCGCGGCAAGCTCGAAGCGCGTATCGACGAGCTACGGCGGCAGCTCACGGACGAGACCCGATCCACCGCCCAGCGACTGATCGACGCGGGTGATCTGGCGCCGATCCCGGTGGAGCTGGGCACGCAGCAGGCCGAGCTGACCGCCACCCGGCAGACGCTGGAGGAGGTCGGCCGGCGCATCGAGGCACTGGAGGCCGAGCGCGAGGCCCTGCCCGAGACCATCCGCCGTGCCCGGGAGCAGTGGCTCGGGACGCGGGCGACCGTGGCCGAGATCGAACTCCGAGAGCAGTTGCCGGCCTTCATCGGCCTCATCGCCCAGGCCGCCGTGGCGGCGCACCGGGCGGGTTTTTCCCGCGAGCGGGACCGCTACGCGATCGAGATTCCCGAGGAGGCCCTGGAGGCAGCCGCTACAGCGCTGGACGCCGAGCTTCCCGCGCTCTGAGCCCGTTTATGGACTTGGCTTCTGCCCGCCACAGCGCGTTCATCGACCGGTCTCAACCACAGGAGTCCAATCGATGACCGGTACCCCAACGAAAGACAGCATCAGCGCGCAGTTGGCGGCCCTGCCCTCCATGCGCATGACGGAGCTCTGGGCACTGTGGGACCAGCACTTTCCGCGGCGGCCCAGCCACCACAATCGCAACTACGTCGAGTCGCGCCTGGCGTACCGCATCCAGGAACAGGCCTACGGGGCGCTGCCGACCAACGTGCGCAAGATGCTGGTCGAGGCCGGCGCCAAGCACTCCAAGATCAAGACCCACGTCGGGCGCGGCACGCAGACGCTGCTGATGCCCGGTACGACGCTGATCCGCGAATGGGAGGAGCGCGAATACCGCGTGACGGTCACGCCGGAGGGGCTCTACGCCCTCGATGGCCACCTCTTCAAGAGCCTGTCGGCGGCGGCGCGGCACATCACCGGTACGCAGTGGTCGGGGCCGAAGTTCTTCGGTTTGCGTGATCGTAAGGGGGATGATCAATGAGTGCGCCGCTGCTGGCGCCGCCGAAGCGCTGCGCGGTGTACTGCCGCGTCTCCAGCGACGAGCGCTTGGACCAGTCGTTCAACTCCATCGACGCCCAGAAAGAAGCCGGGCACGCTTTCATCAAGAGCCAGAGCCACGAGGGCTGGATCGCCGTGGCCGACGACTACGATGATCCCGGCTACTCCGGCGGCAACATGGACCGGCCCGCCCTGCGCCGCCTGATGGCCGACATCGAGGCCGGCAAGATCGACATCGTGGTGGTCTACAAGATCGACCGCCTGTCGCGCTCGTTGGCCGATTTCGCGCGGATGGTCGATGTGTTCGACCGCCACCGTGTCAGCTTCAGCGCCGTCACGCAGCAGATCAACTCGGCCACCTCGATGGGCAGGTTGATACTCAACGTCCTGCTGTCCTTTGCGCAGTTCGAACGGGAAGTGACCGGCGAGCGCATCCGCGACAAGATCGCCGCCAGCAAGGCCAAGGGGATGTGGATGGGTGGACCGCTGCCGCTGGGCTACGACGTTCGGGATCGACTGCTGGTCGTGAATGAAACGGAGGCCAAGCTGGTCCGCCGCATCTTTGATGACTTCGTGACCGTTCGCTCGGCCACCCTGATGGCCAAGACCTACGGCGCGGAAGGCGTGGTCACCAAGGGAGGCAAGCCCTTCACCAAGCAGACCCTCTACAAGATGCTGCACAACCGGATGTACCTGGGCGAGATCGTCCACAAGGGGCAGAGCTTCCCTGGCCAGCATCAGGCCATCGTGACGCAAGCGCAGTGGGATGCCGTGCACGCACTGATCGCCACCGATGGCATCGAACGGCGGCGCGAGACCAACGACCGCCAGCGTGAGCCAGCGTTGTTGCGTGGCCTGCTGTTTACGCCCGATGGTGAACGGCTGGTGCCCAGCTACACCAGGAAGAAGGGCAAGACCTACCGCTACTACACGCCGATCAGACACCGGCGCTTTGGCGCGTGGGCCAGCAGCCACGGACCGTTGCCAGCGGCACCCATCGAGGAATTGGTGACGCAGCAAATCGTGGCGGCGCTCTCGGCCCCGCACATCGTGCAATCGGTGTGGGATCGGATTCGGACAGCCCGCCCAGACCTGTCGGAGCCTGAGGTCGTGCTTCCGATGCGAAATCTGGCGGGCCTGTGGCAACAGTTGTTCCCCGCCGAACAGTGTCGACTGGCGCACCTACTGATCGAGCGCGTGGTGATCGCCGACGGCGGACTGGAAATCATCTGGCGCAATCAGGGCTGGCAGGAGCTGGCCGGGGAACTGATGCCCGGCACCATCGGCGCAGAACTGCAGGAATGGGAACAGCAGGAGGTGGAGGCATGAAGCCGAAAGTGCAGCCATTGGGGGCGGCAATCGCCCGCGAGCACCGGGATGGCGGCCAGGTCAAGCTGTCTACCTTCATCCCGCTGAAGATCAGGAAGCGTGGTGCCAGCAAGGTGGTGGTGCGACCGGATGGCCAGGTCGAGGCGCCGGGCAAGATCGCCACACAGATCGACCAGCCCTTGCTGGTGGCGCTGACGCGGGCCTTCTACTGGCAGCAGTTGCTCGACGACGGGGTGGTTGCCAGCGGCAGCGAGATCGCCCGACGTGAAGGCCTGCATCATTCGACGGTCAACGAACTGCTGCGTCTGACGCTACTGCAGCCCGCCATCATCCAGGCCATCCTGGCAGGCAAGCAGCCGCGCTGCATGAGCCTGCTGTGGTTCCAGCGCAATCCGCTGCCAACCGACTGGGTGGCGCAGCGGGAGGTGCTCGCGAGGTTCGATGCGTGAGGGTGTGACTCAACGAACCCAGCGACGGGCGTCCTTCAAGAGCAGTAGCAACTGCTGCTCGCGCAGCGGCGAGGCGATGAACCCAAATCGGGTGTAGAACCTGGTCGCGTCTTCATCGATCGGATGGGTCAGCATGGCACGGATGCCGGCCTGCTCGGCGATCACCAGCGTGCGGCGGATCGCATCCTGAAGCATCCCGACGCCGATCCCGCGGCCCTGGTGCTCGCGTGACACGGCGAGCCGGGCCAAGATCACCACCGGCACCGGGTACTGTCCCATGCCCTTGCGGATGCGCTCCGGCGCTTCCAGCGTGTCGACCTGGCCTACGGTCAGGCTGAAGTAGCCTGCGACGCGGTCGTCACCATCGGCGGCCACGACAAAGGTCTTGGCCGAGCCACTGCCCTGCGCCTGGCGGGCGTGGCGCAACAGCCAGTCATTCAACGCGGGCTTGCCGCAATCAAAACCTTCCAGCCGATGCTGCGCGGCCAGAGGCTCCGGTGCGCGCAGCGTCACTTGGCGTCCCAAGGGGCCTTGCGGGCGAACAGGTCGGCCAAGCCGTCGTTGGCCTGCTCGGAGCGCTCGAGCAACTCCATCAGGGCCTGGTACTGGCTGCCCGAGACCATGAACAATCGTTGGTCCAGCAGGGTCTGCTCGGCGGCCAGGCAGGCGCTGTCGAGGATGAAGTCGGTCAGCGATTTGTGGGCCACCTCGGCGGCACGGCGCAGCACCACCTCCTGTTCGGGGGTAGCGCGCAGCCCAAGTCGGGAAGAACGGGCGGAAGGCGACGATGCAACGGCAGTCATGGCAGCACCTCTTTTGTTAGATCAACTGCCGCAATGTTAGTACAAGTGACGCACGCCGTCTAGTTGCGGTGGTGACCGGCGGCCTTGGTTGACGATGAACCGACGCGCGTAAGTTGTTGATTTTGCTAGGCCACCATCTGCGCCTACCCGCAGGCCAAACGGAGAACAGAGACAGCTCCGGCCGAGAAAGTGGCCGATTTCGGGCGTTTCGGCAGCAGGCCACCCGCAGCACAGACGGCCGGAACCCCGCGTGGTGCGGGGATTTCGGGCAAGAAAAAGGGCCCGGAGACTATCCGAGCCCTTGTGTATGGTGGAGGCGGCGGGAATTGAACCCGCGTCCGCAAGCCCTCCGCTGTTGGTACTACATGCTTAGTCTCGCCTTTTGGTTTTAACCGCACATCCTCCGACGGACGGGATGATGAACGGCGAGCCCTGGAGTTTTAGCTTTGCGCTCTCGGGCAGGGCGCTCGGCGATTCTGTAATGGATGACCCCTGAATGGCCTTGCGGCCTCCGGACTTACAGACAAGAACCGGTCAGAGGCCCAGCCGGGTTAAGCGGCCAGGGAGTATACGTCGTCGTTGGCGTATATTTTTTTGCGGCTGGTTTTACGAGGTCACCCGCACCTCGGCATGCACCTCGAGCTTTGCAACCCACGTCGAAGCCAGGTCGCCCCCGAAGCATGTTGAGTATGATGAGGCTTGACGCAAAAAGTTCAAGGGTCGATCTTCAATCAGGTGCCACGGAACATGAAATAGGCGGCACCGACCAGGCACAGGCCTGCCCACAGGAAGTCGAGCTTGACCTCCTCGTGCATGTAGAACACGGCGAAGGGCAGGAACACTGACAAGGTGATGACTTCCTGCATGACCTTGAGCTGGGCGAGGGACAGCTCGGTGTGGCCGATACGGTTGGCCGGCACCTGGAACAGGTACTCGAACAGGGCGATGCCCCAGCTGGCGAGGGCCGCGATCCACCAGGGCTTGTCGTTCAGGTTCTTGAGGTGGGCGTACCAGGCGAAGGTCATGAAGACGTTCGACAGGATGAGGAGCCCCACTGTCTGCACGATCACCGGAAGCTGGGTCAGGGCGTTCATGATCCGAAGTGTCCTGCGTGTTCGACCAGCTGTTCGCGGGTGAGCAGGAAGACGCCATCCTCACCGTGCTCGAAGCTCAGCCAGGTGAACGGCACGTCCGGCCAGGTGTGTTCCACGTGCTCCTGACTGTTGCCGACTTCGACGATCAAAACGCCCTCGGGTTCCAGATGCTGCGGGGCCTCGCGCAGGATGCGGCGCACGATGTCGAGGCCGTCCTCGCCCGCCTCAAGCGCCATGCGCGGCTCATGCCGGTATTCGGGAGGAAGCTCGGCCATGTCGCGCGCATCGACATAGGGCGGGTTGCTGACGATCAGGTCGTAGCGGCGGCCAGCCACGGGGGCGAACAGGTCGCCCTCCAGAAGTTCGACCTGCTCCTCCAGGCCAAGCTTTTCGCGGTTGAGGCGGGCGAGTTCGAGGGCATCAAAGGAGAGGTCCACCGCATCGACCTTGGCCTGTGGCAGATAGTGGGCGCAGGCGAGGGCGATGCAGCCGCCGCCTGTGCACAGGTCGAGGATGGCATGGATGCGCTCGGCCTCCACCCAGGGGGCGAAGCCCTGCTGGATGAGTTCGCCGAATGGCGAGCGCGGCACCAGGGCGCGCCTGTCGGCACGGAACTCCAGCCCGGCGAACCAGGCCTTGCCGACGAGGTAGGCGGTGGGGACGCGCTCGATGCAGCGCTGGCGCAGCAGTTCGGCCAGGCGGGTGCGCTCGGTGCCGGTGAGGCGGCTGTCGAGCCACTCCCCGTCGAGGTCGGCCGGCAGGTCTAGGGCCTGCAGCACGAGGTAGGCCGCCTCGTCCAGGGCGTTGTCGGTGCCATGACCAAAGTGGACCCCATGGCGGGCGAAGGCGGACATGGCCCAGCGCATGAAGTCGCGCAGGGTGAACAAGTCACGTGCGGCGTCGTCAAAGGCCTTGCTGTTATCGATCTGTCGCATGATTCATTTTCACTCTGGGTCATCGACGCAGCCGGCTCGCGGGCCGGTGTATCATCACTTTTTTGGATACAAACCGAGCACCATGTCATCTCCCTTGCGCGACGCCCTGTTCGTTAGTCTGCAATATATCCTGCCGCACCACCTGATCTCACGCAGCGTGTACGCCATGACGCGCTGGCGCACGCCCTTGGTGGAGCCGGCGATCCGCCTGTTTTGCAGGCATTTCGGCGTCAACCTGGACGAGGCGGCGGAGAGCGAACCCTCCGCCTACCGCACCTTCAACGCCTTCTTCACCCGCGCCCTGAAGCCGGGCGTGCGCCCGCTGGCGGAGGGCGAGGCCCTGGCCGCCTGCCCGGTGGATGGCGCGATCAGCCAGCTGGGCCACATCCGGGATGGTCGCATCTTCCAGGCCAAGGGGCACGAGTATTCGCTGGTGGAACTGCTCGGCGGTGATTTGACCCGCGCGGAGCCGTTCCGCAATGGCAGCTTCGCCACCATCTACCTCTCCCCGCGTGACTACCACCGCATCCACATGCCGCTGGCAGGCAGGCTGACCGAGATGGTGCATGTGCCGGGGCGGCTGTTCTCGGTCAATCCGGTCACCGTCGAGCGGGTGCCGCGCCTGTTTGCCCGCAACGAGCGCGTGGTGGCCCTGTTCGACACCGCCGAGGGGCCGATGGGCATGGTGCTGGTGGGTGCGATGAACGTCGCCGCGATCGAGACCGTATGGTCTGGCCTCGTCACCCCGCCGCGTGGGCGCGAGATCGGCCAGTGGCGCTATGGCGATCAGGTGCGGGTCGAGCTTGCGCGCGGTGCGGAGATGGGGCGCTTCAACATGGGCTCGACCGTGATCGTGCTGTTCCCCGAGGGCTTCTCCTTCCGTCCGGACCTTGCGTCCGGCATGGCGGTGCGCATGGGCGAGCCGCTGGCGCAGCGCGCGGCGTGGCCCGAGCCTGCCCGGCCCTCAGATGCGGTGGATGCCGAAGGCGAGCACCTCGTCGAGCCCTCCGGCGCCGAGCAGCCGGGCCAGTAAGCGGTCGAGGCCGACGGCCACCCCCGCGCAGGCGGGGAGGCCGGCGCGCAGGGCCTCTATCAGGCGCTCATCGGGCGGCATGGCCGGCAGGCCGCACCGTTCGCGCTCCGCGTTGTCGGCGGCAAAGCGTCTTTCCTGCTCGTTGGCATCCTGCAGCTCGTCAAAGCCGTTGGCGAGCTCCAGATCCCCCCAGAACAGCTCGAAGCGTGCCGCGACCTCCATCCCATCGTGCATCATCCGCTTGGCCAGCGCGGCCTGCGAGGGCGGGAAGCCATGGATGAAGGTCAGCGCGTCGGCCGGCAGGCGCGGGGCGAGTACGCCGGCGAACAGCAGGTCGAGCCAGTCGTCCTGGCTGAAGTGCTCGTCATTCTCCACATCCAGCCCATGCGCCCTGGCGCAGCGGATCAGCGTCTTGAGGTCGGCCGTCCACGGGTCGATTCCGATGTGCTCGATGAAGGCCTCGCGGTAGCCGATCCGTCGGCTGGTGCCGGGACGGGAAGGCATGTCTTGGGCGAGGGCACGCACCAGGGCCTCGACTTCATCCATCAGGGCGTCCAGGCCGAACCCGGGCCGGTACCACTCGAGCAGGGTGAACTCGGGGTTGTGCCAGCGGCCGACCTCGCCGCCGCGAAACACCTTGCTCACCTGATAGATCGGGCCGCTGCCAGCCGCCAGCAGGCGCTTCATGAAAAACTCGGGCGAGGTGTGCAGGAATCCAACCTCGCCTCGTTGATCGCTCACCCTCAGGCTCTCGATGTGCACGTCCGTGCTGGCTGTGCGGGCGAGGGTGGGCGTCTCCACTTCCAGTACGCCGCGTGCCGCAAAAAAGGCGCGAATGTCGTGCACCATCCGGGCCCGGGCGGCCAGGGTCTCAAAGGAGGCACCAGGTTGCCAGTTAAGGGTCCGCAGCATCAGGCCTTGACGCGGGCGAGGTACTCGCCGCTGCGGGTGTCGCAGCGGATGATCTCGCCCTCCTCGATGAACAGGGGGACCTTCACCACGGCACCGGTTTCGAGCCGGGCCGGCTTGGTGCCGCCGGTGGCGGTGTCGCCGCGCACGCCCGGATCGGTCTCGATCACCTTCAGTTCGACGAAGTTCGGCGGGGTCACGGCGATCGGCGTGCCGTTCCACAGGGTGAGGGTGCAGCTGTCGTTCTCTTTGAGCCAGAGTTTCGCCTCGCCGACGGTCTTCCCGTCCGCGGCCAGCTGCTCGAACGAGGCCGGATCCATGAAGTGCCACTGTTCGCCGTCGTTGTAGAGGTACTGCATCTCGACCTCGACCACGTCAGCCGCCTCGACGGATTCACCGGACTTGAAGGTCTTCTCCAGCACGCGGCCGGTCTTGAGGTTGCGCAGCTTGACCCGGTTGAAGGCCTGACCCTTGCCGGGTTTGACGAACTCGTTTTCGAGCATGACGCAAGGGTCCCCGTCCAACATGACCTTGAGGCCGGAGCGAAATTCGCTGGTGCTGTAGTACGCCATCGGACTCCTCCTTGGGTGGATTGAGCCGAATCTATAATAGTCCAATGAAAAACCCTGATTCCCCCGTGTGTTCGTGGCAGACGCAGCTCGCCGCCGCGACCCTCAGCGGCGCTGAGCTTGCCGCGGCGCTTGGGTTGCCCCCTGTGCCCCACGCGCCTGGGGCCGAGGGGCAGTTCCCAGTGCGCGTGCCGCCCGGATTCCTCGCCGCCATCGCGCCGGGGCAGGTGGATGATCCGCTGTTGCGTCAAGTCCTGCCCGCTCCGGAGGAGGAGGCCGTGGTACCAGGTTTCATGGCCGATCCGGTGGGGGACGGGGCGGTCATGCTACGTCCGGGGTTGCTGCGCAAGTACCACGGCCGCGTCTTGCTGATTACCACGGGGGCCTGCGCGATCCATTGTCGCTACTGCTTCCGGCGCCATTTCCCCTACCAGGAGGCGCATGCCGGGGGCGATGGTTTTGCCGAGGCGCTGGAGCACATCGCCACGGACGCCTCGATTCGCGAGGTTATCCTCAGCGGAGGTGATCCATTGGTGCTGAGCGACCGGCGACTGGGTGCGCTCAGCGGGGCACTGGCCGCCATCCCGCATGTCGAGCGTCTGCGCATCCACACCCGCGTGCCGACCGTGCTGCCGGAGCGGATCAGCGATGAGTTCATCGCCTGGTTCGCCCCGCTCAGCGTGCGCAAGGTGGTCGTGGTGCATGTCAACCATGCCAACGAGCTTTCTCCCTCGGCACGTGCGGCCCTGAAGCGGCTGCAGGAAGGCGGCGCGACCCTCCTCAATCAGGCGGTGCTTCTGCGCGGGGTGAACGACACGCTCGATGCGCAGGAGCAGCTGGCGGATGCCCTGTTCGATGCCGGCGTGATGCCGTACTACCTGCACATGCTCGATCGGGTACATGGCGCGGCGCACTTCGAGGTTGGTGAGGCCGAGGCTAAGGCCCTGGTGGAGGCGATGCGCGGCCGACTGCCGGGCTACCTCGTGCCGCGTCTGGTGCGGGAGGTGGCCGGGGCGCCGTCCAAGCTGCCCGTGATGGCCTGAGGGGGCGCAGCGATGTATGGCGATTTTTCCCGATTCGGGCCAAACTGAAATTTATGGCTGAGATCCTGACCGCCCATGTGCTGAACGACCCCGCCCAGTTGCAGGAGCATCTCGCCGCCCGCCTGACCGGCGATCCCGGCAGGGATGCCGATGCCCTCGGTGCCCTGCTCAAGGAGGGGCAGGTTGCGCGCCTGCGTGCGAAGGAGCGCCTGGCGTCCCTTGAGACGGTCTGGCCGAGTGCGGTCGATGCACTCAACCAGATCGAGCAGCGCATCGCCAGCAGCAGCATCCCGCTGTCATCGCACATGGCTGGCATGGCGGCGGCGCATGCACGCCTGGCCCATGCCCTGCTTGGCCTGTTCCAGCAGGGGGTCGCGGACCTGCACGATAGCCGCGAACCGTGGTGGGGCATATCGAAGCGGCACATCGCCCTGACCCGCGCGGCGGACCTGCTCACCCGCATCGGCCTGATGAGCCGGCTAATCTACGTCGACCTGCCGCCTGACTTCTGGCAGAGCTTTCATGCCCTCCTGCTGGAGGCCGAGCGTACCCGGCACATGCAGGATCATCTGGAGTTGCGCCATGGTGAGCATGTCGAACCCACTCTGGAAGAGCGCTACATCGCCTTTGCCCTGCTGGAACTGAGCATTCCCGACGGCTTGCCACACCAGGAAATCCGGCCGCTGTACCAGTGTTTCCTCGACCTCGCCGGCGGGACCCACATCGTGCCGTTCGAGAGCCTGCCAGAGGATGTCTTCATTCATTTCGATCTCAAGGATGATCGTCCGCCCGAACTGGGCACGGGGCAGCGCCCCCTGCAGAGCGGTTCCACGCGCACCCTTCGTCTCGCGCCCGTGCTTGAGGCCCTCGATGGGCTGCTTGCAGCCAATCCGCACGACCATGTCACCTTGGGCGATGGAGGGGCAATGCTCTCGCGCGGCACCCTTGAGCGCACCCGGAGCCTGCTGCGCGAACGCGCCCGCCGGCACGTTCACCGCCAGGCGGCCGAGGGGCGGGTACGCGTCTGGGCCGGCCGCAACAGCATCATCCGCAAGCTCAGCGAGCGCATGGGGGAGAGGCCGGCCGCATCGACGGCTATGCATATCCTGCGGGAGGGCATCGACAGCCCGCCCGATGAGACCCTGGCCCTCAACCCCCAGGCAGAACTCCCCCAGGCGGCTGAACTGTGGGACATGGTTGCGCACCGCCATCTTGTGGGGGGAGGGGCGGGCACGCCTGCCGGGGCGGAGGAGGGGGCTTCGCCCCCGAGTGCCACATCCGTCGATACGCCAATGGAGTGGCGGCTGGTCGATGTCAGCCCGGGCGGGCTGCACCTGCGCAGCCCGGGCGGCATCGCTGATCGCCTGAACATGGGCGAGCCGGTACTGGTCGAGTTCCCCCAGGGCGCACCAGGCGAGGAGGTCATCGGCATCCTGCGCTGGCTGCACACCCATGCGGATCAGACCATGGACATGGGCCTTGAGATCATCGCCCACAGCGCCGCCCCGCTGCGGGTGTCGGGGGCCGGCTGCAACACCACGGTCTGGTTCGATGCCCTGTTGCTCACCCGCTCCAGGCTGGCCGAGGGCCCGCTGCTCTTGCTGCCAAACCATGACTACAAGACCGGCGATCATGTCGTGACCCTGCGCAGCGGGGACTCGACCCCCATGCGACTTGGCGAGAGAATGCTCCAGACGGTCGCCGTGGCGATCTTCCGTTGCTGCTCGGAATCCCACGCGGATGCCGGGCAGGATACTGCAAGGACCCCCTGCCGCCCCCTCATTGACGAGAAACCATGAGCCCTTCCCCCCTGCGTCTGATCGCTCTCCACGACTCCGTCAACGATGCCCTGGCCCTGGCCAGCCTGCTGCGCAACGCGGGCATCCAGGCGAACGTGCGGTATGCCGAAGACCTGCCCCAGTTGCATGAGCTGCTGCGCGAGGATGAGCTGGACCTGATCCTGCACCTGCTCGAGCTGCCCGAGCCCCGGCTGGCCGACGTGACCGCCGCCGCACAGGGGCATGCGCCGGCCATCCCTGTGGTGGGCATGACCGCAAGCTACAGCGTCGAGGCCCTGCTCGACAGCATCAAGAAGGGGGCACGCGACCTCATCGATCTGAACCATCCGGCCCATGTGCTGCACGTGATCCAGCGCGAGACCGGGGCGATGGACTGCGTGCGCAGGCTCAAACGCTTTGAGGGGCTGTACCAGGAATCGGAAAAGCGCTGCCATGCCCTGATGGAAAGTTCGCGTGACGCCATTGCCTATGTGCATGGTGGCATGCATGTCTTCGCCAACCCGGTCTACCTGGAAACATTCGGTTTCGACCGCCTCGAGGATCTCGAGGGTTCGCCCTTGCTGGATCTGGTTCAGCCCGAGGATCAGCCGCGGATACGCGATTACATGCGCGGTCATCCGGATGCCAACCCCGAGGGAAGGCTGGAGGAGCTGAAGCTCAAGCGGCGGGATGGCAGTGTCCTTGCCGCAGGTATCGAGCTCTCTCCTGCGACCATCGAGGGCGAGCCGTGCACGCAGGTGCTGATCCGCACCCAGTCCGATACCCATGCGCTCGAGGAACAGATCAACTTCCTCAGCCAGCGCGACCTGCTGACCGGGCTCTACAACCGCCAGTATTTCCTTTCCCGCCTGGAGGACGCCCTGCAGCAGGCACGCGAGGGGCACCAGGCCTCGGCCCTCATCCATATCCAGATCACCAACGTCGCGGAGCTGAAGGGCAAGCTGGGCGTCGCGGGGCTGGACGTCCTGATCACTGACGCCGGCAAGCTGATCGAGAAGCTGGTCGGCCCGGAGACGCTCCTTTCCCGTTACAGTGCCCACGCCTTTGCCCTGCTCCTGCCCCTTGATGGCGGCCAGGAGGCCCCTGAAGCCTTCGCCCTGCGCATCCTGGCCGGCGTGACGCAGCACATCTTCGACGTGGGGGGGCAGTCCGCCACCCTCCAGGCCGCCGCCGGGATCGCGCTGCTGGACCAGGACACGCCGAGCGTCAACGAGCTGCTCAACCGGGCGGAGCGGGCCACCCTGGATGCCGAGGCCAAGACTACGGAACGCGTGGCCGTCTACACCCCGCGCGAGGGCGAGGTGAGCCAGAGCGAGCAGGACGAGCAGTGGAGTCGCATGTTGCGCAACGCGCTGCGCAGCAATCGCTTCCGCCTGCTCTACCAGCCCATGCTCAGCCTGCAGGGGGACACGACGCGCCAGCGCTACGAGGCCTTCCTGCGCCTGCTGGACGAGGAAAATCATCCGATTTCCCCGAACGAGTTCATGGCGGCCGCGGAGCGCACCCAGATCAGCCATGCCCTGGACCGCTGGGTCATCCTGCACGCCCTGCAGGCCATCACCGAGGCGCGCCAGCGTGGCCTGAACGTCCAACTCTTCGTCCGCCTGTCGGCCCGCTCCATCGCCGATCCGGAGTTTCCGGGCTGGCTGGGCGAGCGTCTCATGGCCATGCAGATCCATGATGGCTCCCTCGCCTTGGAGGTGAATGAGAAGGTCGCCATTGAGCACCTCAAGCAAGTCAAGGATCTGCAGCGCCAGCTCGGGTCCATGAATTGCCCGCTGCTGCTGGATGGCTTCGGCCTTGGCGACGATCCCTTCCGGGTGCTGAACTATCTCGAGGTGCAGTGGTTCAAACTTGACCGGGGGCTGATGGAGTCTTTCGCCACCCACAAGGTCAACCAGGCCAAGGTGCGTGAGCTGATCAAGGCCATCAAACAGCGCGGCAGCGGCCAGCTGGTCGTCGCGAACGTGGAGAACGCCATGACCCTGCAGATCGTGCTGGGCGATGGCGCCGACTTCGTGCAGGGCAATTTCATCCAGGCCCCGGTCGAGCGGCTGGATTTCGACTTCAGCGCCTTCTGACAGGACACGCCCATGGCCGCACGCGATGCTGGCGCAAGCCCGCCTGACGCAGGGGCTGCGGGCAGCTTGTCTCCCCCCCGGAAGCGCCGCCTGTTCTTCGCCCTGTGGCCGGACGAGACCACCCGGGGACGGCTGGCCGCGTTCCTTGAGGTGCTGCCGAGGGGGGAGGGGCGTGACATGCGGGCGGAAAACCTGCACCTGACCCTCGCCTTCCTGGGGGATTGCGAGGAGGGGCTGCTGACCTGCCTCGAGGAGGTCGGGGCGGCCCTGACGGGACAGCCGTTCGAGCTGATCTTCGACCGGCTCGGTCATTTCCAGCGTGCGCGTGTGCTGTGGCTCGGCGTCAGCCAGCCTCCCCGGGAACTGCTCGAACTGCAGGAGCATCTGGCCGGCCTGCTTGCCAGCCGCTGCGGGTTGCCCAGGGATGAGCGCCCCTTCGCTCCCCACCTCACCCTCCGGCGCGATGCCCGTCATCCCTGTCCCTGGCCCGAGGGCATGCCTCCCGTATCCTGGCGGGTGGAGGGGGTCGTCCTGGGGGAGTCGCTCCATGGTCCGAACGGAGTGCGCTATCAACCGATTCGGGCATGGGCTCTGACGGAGACCCCGGTTGCTGAGTGAGTCGCCTGGCCGCTTTTGGCGTAATATGACCGGCTGCCAATCCATCCTTCTGGCGGCGAAATGACGGAATTCCTGCTCATCCTGGTCAGCACGGTCCTGGTCAACAACTTCGTGCTGGTGAAGTTCCTTGGCCTGTGCCCGTTCATGGGCGTGTCCCGCAAGCTGGAAACGGCGCTGGGCATGGGGCTGGCCACCACCTTCGTGCTGACGCTCTCGTCCGTCCTCAGCTATCTGGCCCAAGAGTACCTGCTGGCCCCGTTTGGCCTCGAGTACCTGCGCACCATCGCCTTCATCGTGCTGATCGCCGCAGTGGTCAACTTCACCGAGATGGCGCTGAAGAAGAGCAGCCCCCTGCTGCACAGCGTGCTCGGCATCTACCTGCCGCTGATCACCACCAACTGCGCCGTGCTTGGCGTGGCCCTGCTCAACGTGCAGGAGGGGCACAATCTGGCCCAGACGGCCGTTTATGGATTCGGGGCTGCGCTTGGCTTCACCCTGGTGCTGGTGCTGTTTGCCGCCATGCGTGAGCGACTGGTGGCGGCGGACGTGCCGAGTCCGTTCCAGGGCACGCCGATCGGCCTGATCACCGCCGGGCTGATGGCCCTGGCTTTCATGGGCTTCGCGGGGCTGGTCAAGGTCTGACATGCTCACTGCCATCCTCGTCTTCACCCTCCTTGCGCTGGTCCTCGGGGCCCTGCTGGGTTATGCCGGGCAGGCCTTCCGCGTGGAGGGTGATCCGCTCGCCGACAAGATCGACGCCCTGCTGCCGCAGACCCAGTGTGGCCAGTGCGGCTTCCCCGGTTGCCGCCCCTATGCCGAGGCGATCGCCGCGGGCGAGGCAGACATCAACCGCTGCCCGCCGGGCGGCGAGGCGACCATCAAGGCCCTGGCCGACCTGCTCGGCGTGGAGCCCAAGCCGCTCGATGCCGAGGTCGGCGAAGAGAAGCCGAAGAGCGTGGCTTGGATCGACGAGCAGGTCTGCATCGGCTGTACCCTGTGCATCCAGGCCTGTCCGGTCGATGCCATCCTCGGCGCACCGAAGCTGATGCATACCGTCATCGTCGACGAGTGCACCGGCTGCGAGCTGTGCGTCGCCCCCTGTCCGGTGGACTGTATCCACATGGTTCCCCTCAAGGTCGAACTGGATCAGTGGCGCTGGCCGAACCCGGAACAACGGCGCGAGATCGCGGATACCGCCTTGATCGCAGGACAGGTGGCGGGCGAGCCTTCTCCCGCGGAGCGGAAGGCATGAACGAGCACACTCTGCATCGCTTCCCTGGCGGCCTGCACCCCGAGCAGCACAAGTCCGAGTCGAACGGCACGCCGATCCAGGTGGCCCGCGTCGCGGGCACGCTGGTGCTGCCGCTCAAGCAGCACATCGGTGCGGCGGCGCGGCCGGTGGTCGCGGTTGGCGAGCGCGTGCTGCGCAACCAAGCGCTGGCCAAGGCGGATGGCTTTGTCAGCGCGCCCATCCACGCCCCGACCTCCGGCATCATCGTGGCGATCGAGGAGCATCCGGTGCCGCATCCCTCCGGCCTCTCCGCGCCCTGCGTCGTGCTCGAGCCGGATGGAAGGGATGAGGCCATGCAGGTCTTCGAACCCTGGCCGAACTATGCCGCCATCGCCCCCATCCTGCTGCGTGAGCGCGTGCGGGAGGCGGGGGTCGTCGGCCTGGGGGGGGCCGTCTTCCCCAGTGCGGTGAAGCTTGCCGGCACGCCGGGCACGCCGATCCATACCGTGGTGCTCAATGGCGCCGAGTGCGAGCCCTACATCACCTGCGACGACCGCCTGATGCGCGAGCGTGCCGAGGAGGTGCTGCGCGGCGGGCAGATCATCATGCACGTGGTGGCAGCGCATAAATGCCTGGTCGGCGTGGAGGACAACAAGCCGGAGGCGATTGCCGCCCTGCGCAAGGCTGCGGCGACCTTGGGCGATCCGCGCATCGAGATCGTCGCCATCCCCACCATCTACCCCTCCGGCGCGGAGAAGCAGCTGATCCATGTGCTGACCGGCGAGCGGATCAGCCGGGAGACGCGCAGCACCGAGCGTGGTTTCCTCGGCCACAACGTCGCGACCGCGGCGGCGGTGTACCGCGCCGTGGTCTATGGCGAGCCGCTCACCCGCCGCATCGTGACCCTCACCGGCAGCGGCATGCAGCACAAGGGCAACTGGGAGGTGCCGCTCGGTATGCTCG
>FWPV01003899.1_pt1 | contig 32878 bp, 32 predicted proteins | sample 2228371 | NCBI WGS metagenome assembly FWPV01 (sample SAMEA103939776, study PRJEB20133) | metagenome
CCCAGGGGTGGGTTTCGGGGCGGACACATCGGTCCGCCCCTACAGGGCTTTCAGGTGATGGGCCGACCCATGTGTCCCGCATGGGTACGAGTCCACGCCGACGTGCCGACCGCTGCAAGAGCTGGTTCGCGGGTGGAAAGAATCCGCCATCGGAAAAGATCTGTAGGGGCGCACCTGTGTGTGCGCCCCGAAAACGTGCCCCAGGGGTGGGTTTCGGGGCGGACACATCGGTCCGCCCCTACAAGGGGCAAGCGGATTCAGGTCCGTGTGGAACGGGGGCGGACACATCGGTCCGCCCCTACGGGGAAATCAGAATCCGGTTGGGTGCGGGATAGAGGCGGGCGTCTAGAACGCCGTGATGTGGGAGGCCAGAGCGCGCACCAGACCGTCCATGGTGTATTCTTCGGCCACCACGTTCGGCGTGATACCGAAGGATCGAGCCGTGTCCGCCGTGATAGGCCCGATGCAAGCGACGGTTGTTTTTTTCAAAAGCTCGGCTGCATGACGGTTTCCAAGAGCTTGGACAAAAAAAGTCACGGTCGACGATGCCGTAAAAGTCACCACGTGAATGTCGCCGCGTTCCAGCATGGCCGTCACTTCATCCACTCCTTCGGCGGCAGGAACGGTTTCATACGCGGGAACCACATCCACGTGAGCTCCCCATCGGCGTAAGGTTTGCGGCAAAACATCCCGAGCCTGGGCGGCTCGAGGCAGCAGAAAACGGCGGCCGTGCACGGCTTTTTCACCCAAAGCCTCCAAAAGAGATTCCGCTCTGTATTCCTTGGGCACCACATCCAGGCGAAGTCCTCGCTGTTCCAAGGACTCCGCCGTTTTGGGGCCGATGGCCGCCAGGCGTGTTCCGGCCAAAGCACGCACATCACGGCCTGAAGTCCAGAGTCTTTCCATAAAGAATTTCACACCGTTGACACTGGTAAAAACCACCCAGTCGTATTGGTCGAGGGATTCCAAAGCCGTGTCCAAAGCTTCCCAAGAGGCTGGAGGCACAATAGCGATGGTGGGAAATTCCACACATCGGGCACCTAGATTTTCCAGCATTTTTCGCAAATCACTGGCTTGCTCCCGGGCTCGCGTCACCAGGATCGTTTTGCCGAAAAGAGGTTTTCTCTCAAACCAGTTCAAAAATTCCCGAAGACGCACCACTTCACCGACCACAATCACGGCCGGAGGTTTCATACCCGCGGCCTGGACCTTATCGGCGATATCCGCCAGAGTTCCCACCACGGTCTGCTGCTGCGGCATGGTCCCCCAGCGAATGACCGCCGCGGGAGTCTTGGGGGAACGGCCATGCTCCATGAGCCGCTGGGCAATCTCGGGAAGGTTTTTCACCCCCATGAAAAACACCAGGGTTCCAATGCCTGAGGCCAACTTTTCCCAGTCGATACCTTCTTTGCCTTCCGGAGCGACACCGTCGGCTCTTTCATGCCCTGTGATGAAAGCCATGCTGGAAGCATAATCCCGATGGGACAAAGGAATCCCTGCATACGCGGGGACGGCCACAGCCGCGGTCACTCCCGGAACAATCTCAAAGTCGATTCCGGCCGCCGCCAATTCCTGAGCTTCCTCGCCGCCTCGGCCGAAAACGAAAGGATCCCCTCCTTTCAGACGCACCACCACGTGATCCCGAGCCTTTTCCACCAAAAGTCGGTTGATGGCTTCCTGGCTTAGGGTATGGTCCCCACCCTTTTTGCCCACGTAAATACGTTCCGCGTGCGGTGGAGCGTATTTCAGGAATTCTTCGTTGGCGAGATAGTCATAAATGACCACGTCGGCCATGGCCAGCACATCCCGGCCTTTCAAGGTGAGCAGACCCGGGTCTCCGGGGCCCGCCCCCACAAGGTACGCTTTCCCTTTTTTCACAGGTTCCTCACTCCAACATTCAGCTCGATGCCAAGCCACGGGGTTTTGTGATTCAAACCCGCCTTGAAGGTCTTTCATGGCATTTACGGTAAGGGGCGCGGCGCCGCCTCGCCTCTACAAGGCGAAACTGGGCTCTTTCCTGGGAGTGCGGGCCTTGGGGCCGCCCTTTGTGCGGGTGTGACGCCAGCGCTCCCAGGGACAAATTCGTTCTCGGACCAGCTCCTAGGACAGCAGGGTTTCCAAAATGCTTTGCGCCCCCGCCTGCAGAAGACGTCGAGCCAGATCCCGTCCCAAGAGCTCTTCTTGACCGAAAGGCGCGCTGTGTGTCAGACGATACACGGTTTCCCCGTCCAGGGATGCCACCAGACCCGTGAGGGTCACGGAGCCGTCATGCACCTTGGCATGCCCGGCAATGGGAACCTGGCATCCTCCCTGAAGCTCATCCAGAAAGGCACGTTCCGCCGTCACAGCCCGCCATGTGGGTTCATGGTGTAAAGGTGCGACCAACTCTTGAACCGCCCTGTCTTCCTTTCGTAATTCAATCCCTAGAGCCCCTTGGCCGATGGCGGGAACGAATTCGTCCGGGTCCATCACGGCGGTGACGGCATCCTGCCAGCCCATACGACGAAGTCCCGCCGCAGCCAAAATGACGGCATCGTATTGACCTTCCCGCACCTTACGAAGGCGCGTGTCCAGGTTCCCTCGAAGGTTTTCCACGCGTAGATCCGGCCTAAGATGCCGAATCTGAGCGGCTCGACGCAGGCTGCTGGTGCCGATGACGGCCCCCGAAGGCAAGGCGTCCAGTCCGGAAGCTCGATGGGTAATGAGCACGTCCCGAGGGTCTTCTCGAGGCGGAACCACGGCAAGGGTCAAGGGATTCGGTAATTCTGAAGGCACATCTTTCATGCTGTGCACGGCCAAATCCACACGACCGTCCATGAGGGCTTCTTCGATTTCCTTGACAAAAAGCCCCTTGCCACCCACTTTGGCCAAAGGCACATCCAGGATTTTATCCCCCGTGGTCTTGATGATCTCCAAGGTCACTCGCAGGCCGGGCCATTGGTTTTCCAACGCCTGCTTGATCATCTCCGCCTGGCGCAGAGCCAAAAGGCTTCCTCGCGTCCCGATGACCAGGTGCGGTTTCAAGCATTCCTCCTCGCGTTCAAGCCGCCCACTTGCTCCTTGGAGCCCGTTCCACAATTTAGAATGAACCATCCCAGGTCACAGCCCAAGACGTAGGGGCACGGCACGCCGTGCCCCACGTCCCAAGCCCCTCGTTTTCCTGAAAGCGCGGCTCTCTGTCCCACATATCGGGCGGGCGGGACCCTCGCGCTCCCAGGAAAAAGATCCGTTATGGGATTCGCTTCTGGGCACCCGATCAGTGGCACGTGGCGCAACTGCCACCGGCACATCCCGAACAAGACGATGTTCCTGAACCCATACGGCTACTGGCGGCGCCCTTGTCTCCCCCGCTCTTGAACCCGAAAACACTCATTTCCCGATGCGCTTCCGAAGACCCGCACTTGGGACAGCAGACCGTCTCATCGCTTCGAAACACCAAGCATTCGTAATGTTCTCCACAGCTTCCGCATCGATACTCATAAATGGGCATAATCATTACCTCGCTTCTTTTTTCCTTGGCGCTTTCCGTGCCCTTCCATCTTAAGTCGCCAAAACAATGCGAACAAGGTCCCCGTCCTTGACAGCTTTGAAATGGGTGGGATCCCCGCACACTTTTCCCACAATGTTGACGGCACTGGCAGGGCGAATTTCCCCGGGAGCACTGATCGGTGTGGGGCCGAAAAAGATGCAAAAGGCTTTCCCTCTGGGCCAATAGCCCAAATCCCCGGCCTGGACCAGATCCTTGGCCCTCTCATCCAAAGGCATGCTCACGGGAATGGAAAAATAGATTTCATCCCCCCATGTGTTGGCTTCCGCTTCCAGAGGCAAAGCGCGCACGATGGCCTGTGCCGTCGCACTGTCGTTTAACATGCCGTCCATGACCAACGTGGATGTTTCAATACGAATGCGTGTCGGCATGGGCTCCTCCTTGATGCAACCTTTCCTTGACCGCGGCACAAAACAACGGGAAAAGAATTTCGTGATGTCCCACAAAAGAAAAGCCGCGCCCGGTACCGGCCGTCGGACGTTCCACGACGTTCACTCGAGGCCGATACTGCCGAATGAAATCCATGTCAATAGTCGTCAGGCCGCATAGATCATGTCCCAGGTTAAAAGCAACCGCCACAGCTTTGAGAAACACTTCGGGAAGGATCACCGCCGAACCTAGGTTGATATAAACGCCACTGGCCAAGTCGGACACCAAGGCGCAAAAGAGGCGAAAATCCCTGTAACTCAGCTTCCCCGTGATCGCTCCGTCCATGGAAGGATGCATGTGAATGATGTCGGTGCCGATGGCCACATGGACCGTGACGGGAATATGAAGGGCCACGGCGGTCGCCAAAATGCTGGCGTCTTTATGGAGTGCCAAAGCCTGGATCAAGGCTTCTCCCACGGCGCGGCCAAATCCCACAGATTCCTGATCCGCTGCCCGGCGCAGGGCCTCATGAATGAAATCCGCTGTTTCCCTAGCCATCCCGAAACGGCCGGCATGCAGTTCCGGTCCCACATCTTCTGAAGTTCTTCCCACCAGGGCCATTTCCACATCGTGAATGACACCCGCTCCGTTGAGAGCCACCCCTTTCAGAATACCCGCACGAAGCCAATCGATCACCAAAGGACTCAACCCCACTTTGATGGGATGAGCGCCCATGCCCAAAAGCACAGGACGATCGGCCTGGACAGCTTGAGCCGTTCGCTCCACGGCTTCCATGAATGCCGACCCGGCAAGCTGTTTGGGAAGGCATTCAAGAAATCGGGCAAAGGATCCACCAGGACTCCAGGGTGTTCCCATATCCTTGAGGGTCACCTTGCCCGGCCGATCATAAAGGCTCACCCTGCGCACATTTTTCAAAGACAGAGGTTCCATGTTTCATCTCAGCAACAGGGTACGGGCTGTGCCGAAGGCGGGGAGGTTCCAGGCCCGAAAAGCATCTCTTCGACCAGGTCACAGATGGCATGCCCCACGGTGATATGCACTTCCTGCACTCGAGCGGTCACGGTGTCGGGCACATGGAGAATGAGATCGCAGTAAATATCCATATCCGTTGTCTGAACGCCGGCCAAACCTAAAGTGTGCAGGCCGTGTTCTCGAGCCCATCGCAAGGCTCGCAGCACATTTTCCGAACGCCCGCTGGTGCTCAAACCCACAGCCACGTCCCCGGCTTCTCCCAAACCTCGCAGTTGACGCACAAAAATATCACGAAAATCGTAGTCATTGGCGATGCTTGTGAGCACAGAAGTATCCGTGGTCAGAGCCATGGCCGGCAAAGGGTCTCTTTCTTTTTGAAACCGGTTGATGAATTCCGCCGCCAGATGTTGACAGTCGGCGGCGCTTCCTCCGTTACCAAAAAGATACACGCGTCTACGGGATCGAAAAGCGTCGGTGACGACCTGAGCCATACGAACGATGGTCTCGGCATCGCGATCCTTGACGGCAGTCAAAGCCCGCACGGTCCCTTCAAAGATTCCGTGCACCCGTGGCACCCACATGAGTTGATGACGCTCCATAACGCCGCTTCCTCCAAGAAAGATCCCGTCCTCGTTCAGCTCGTACTCTCATCATCGTCAGACCAAACCGGGGTTCTCACTCCTTCTCCGGATTGGGCATCTTGAAGGAGCAGGGAACGAAATCGATGAAACCATGGACCTGGCAGGCCGTTCCCGACGCGACGCCCATCGTAGACGACCACCGGAAGTACGGGATAGGTGGTGCCAAAAATCATGATTTCAGCCGCTTCGTAGGCGTCCTGAGGCCGAATGTTTTCCTCAGCCACTTCCGTCAGCTGGCCGTCAGAGACAAGTTTTCGAGCCAGTTCCATCATACGGATCACGGTGGTCCCTTGAAGAATCCGGTCAAAGCGCGGCACAAGAAACCGCCGGTCCTGTGTGACAATGCCCACGTTTTCGGTGGCCCCTTCTCCCAGAAAGCCGTTTTCGTCGATGGAAACGGTGAAATCCACACCGGAATCTCGAGCTTCCTTGGTCATCAGAACGTTGGGCAGATAATTGCAGCTTTTAACGTTGGCAAAATACGATTTCTTGATGGGAATATGGCTGCTTTTGAGAGAAACCCCTCGAACCAGTTTTTCCTCAGGGACTTCATGGAGGCGCGTGACCACGATGTAAAGCTGACTCGCCGGGCATTCATAGGGGTCGGCACTGAACCCACCAGGACCTCGAGAGATGTAGAGCCTCACCAGGCAATCACGGACGCCGGCCGCACGCACCGTGTGTTTGATCAGGGAAACCAGCTCGTGACGGTCCACAGGCCAGGTGAGTTGAGCCACTTGGGAAGACCGAGCCAGTCGTTCCAAATGCCGGTCCAGAAGATAGAGGAAGCCGTTCACACATTTGAAGGCTTCAAAGACGCCGTCACCGCGGTGGACCAAATGGTCATCCACAGGGATAAGCATCATGCGAGGATCGGTGCAGATGCCTCCGTACCAAGACGAGTACATGGCCAAATAGTCCGCATGAAACGGTTCCTTTTTTTCTAACAACCGATCCACCACGGCATCAAAGCTCAATGTGGCCACCTTTGAGCCCATTTTTGATCCTCCTCCACCCCCGCTTCGCTGTCAGGACCCCGCAATTCCCTTCTCCGCTCTCGGCCACGACCACGGTGACCGTGGACGTGGACCCGCCAAGAGCTTGTCCAACAATGGGATCAAGCAATGCTCTTCCTGCATGCAAGGGCCTCTGACCCTCCATCTGTGTGGGCAGAACGCCCGCGCTTTCAGGGAAACATCCGCGCTCCAACAAGCCCGTGAGCGCGTGTCCGAAAACCCATGATCAGCCGCTCCAGGCAACGCTATGGCACGTAGGGGCACGGCGCGCCGTGCCCCTACGTCCGAAACGGTCCGTTTTCCAGAGAGCGTGGTCTTTCCGGCCGCATCCCAAGCGAGCCACACTCCTGCGCTCCCAAGAAAACCATGATCCTTCTTCACTGTCGGACACCTTGCAAGAAGGAAGGCTTCACAATAGTCAAGCTGCATACGATGTGCAAGGTTTGTTGCGCTTTCAAAAGGGAATGCTATAGTTTTCAAAAAAGGATGAAAGGTTTCTTGAAAAACACCGCCTAAGCGTGAGGTCTGCATGGTTATCGAAACGGTCCTTTTTGATTTTGACGGCACCCTGGCCGAACTGCACATTGATTTTTCCGAAATGAAAAGGCGGGTTGCCGAAATTGCTGCCCTCTATTTAAAGCGTCACCCGAATGCTTCAACCATGCCGGCTTTGGAATGGATTGACACCATCGCCGAAGAACTCCGTGACGGATCCAACGGGTTAGCCCAGGCTTTTCGATCCCAAGCTTTTGCGGCGGTAGAAGCCATGGAAATGGAGGCTGCAATGAAGGGAAACCTTTTTTCTTTTACGCGGTCTATGCTTGAGGATCTGACGGGTCGAGGGGTCAAGGTTGCTGTCGTGACTCGAAATTGCGCCAAGGCGGTCCTCACCGTCTTTCCCGATGCAAACCGGTACTGTTTTCAGCTTTTTGCTCGAGACCATGTGCCTCGCGTGAAACCCCATCCCGATCATCTGCACACAGCCTTGACCGCTTTGGGGGCTTCTCCCGACCATGCCTTGATGGTCGGTGATCATCCTTTGGATATAGAAACGGGAAAGCGTGTCGGTTTGCGTACAGCGGGCGTGGCCAGCGGTCGAGTTTCCCTGAAGGACCTTCAGGCCTGCCATCCCGATTGGGCGGCTCATGACTGCGCGGCTTTGATTCAGATTCTTGATGCCCGGCAACTCCTGCCGAGAAAGTCATAAGATGGTCCTGACGGCGCGCGAAGAGAGCATGCACTTTTCTAAAATGGTGGTCTTTTTGAGGGGATGGTCCGATGCCGGCGGCTTGGCGGATACGGTTCTTGAGGCCGTTCAAAAAAGGCTTCCATGTCAAGTCGTGGCCCATATGGATATGGACGTTTTTGTCCAGGCCTCGGAAAATCGTCCGACGGTTTGCGTTCAGCACGGTGTCCTCAAAGATTTTCATTGGCCCGCTTTGGAATTTTATCGTCCTGACAATCCGACCTACCACGACGTGGTGTTCGCCTTTGGGCCGGAACCTGCCATCCAATGGCGACGCTTTGTTTCCGAATTTATCACCGTGGTGACATCCTGGAAATGTGAAGAACTGCTTCTCGTGGGAAGTCTTTACGATCAAATCTTTTACGATGAAATCCGCATTTCGGGAGTGGCGGTAAACTCGCCTGGATACAATCTGCTTCGGCATTGGCAATGTCAGCCGGCCTTTTACCAAGGTCCGGCTTCGGTGTATTCGGCCATGCTTCACGAACTGCGCGGAAGCCCCATAACCGCCGTCAATCTTTGGGCTCATGTGCCTTTTTACCTCAAAGGACCGCACGAGCTTCTTGTGCACGCTGTGATGAAAATCGTCGGAGATTTTGCACGCATTGAGTGGAATCTCGATAATCTTCTGGTTGAATGGAAAAACCGGGAAATGGAAATCGAGGAAATCCTTTCTCAAGACCCATCGTTGCGGGAACAAATACGGGCCTTGAAAAAGGAGGGAACTTCGTCCCATGGGATAGAACCCCAAAGCAAACGAGCTGAAGTCATCAATTTCCAAAAATTTAAGAAAAAAGATAAAAACGACGCCGAAAACTCCTGATGACACTTCCCAAGACACCCGCGACGCAAGGTCTTTTACATCCATAAAGGATCCAGAGTTCTGGCTTTCGTGACGGCATTTGAATTTATTATACGTGGATCGGGCGACTTAAACGACGGCTTCATTTTACGGGATGTCTTGCCTCATTGGCGTTAAGATGATAGTTTTTTGAGGTCCCATGATGACGCTCCACAAAGCGGCCAAGCAGGAAGAGCTTTATGAGTTTAGCACAAATCCCGGAAGATCACCCCCTGGACGAAAAGATTATCGCCACCCTTCGCCGGCTCATGCGTGAAGAAGCACAAAGCCTGATCGGCGAAAAGATCGTTGAGTTTGTCAGGGCAAACGAGCAGAGGGCCAAAGAGCTGTCCCTACTGGAGCGCATTATTCGTGTAGAGGAGGAACTGAAGGCCCTTCGGCAAATAGAAGCAGACCGTTTCCTGGCCATCAACGACCGCTTTGTGTCCATAGACAAACGTTTTGAGGCCATGGACAAACGTTTCGAGGCCATGGACAAACGTTTTGAGACCATAGAGAAACGTTTTGAGGCCATGGACAAACGTTTTGAGGCCTTACAACGGGAAATCCAGGCTCGTTTTGAAGCAGTTGATAAGCGCTTTGAGGCCATGGACAAGAGGTTTACGATGCTCCAGTGGACTATGGGCATCGGTTTCTCGTTCTTAGCCGTCCTTATTGGAATTCTGAAGTTTTAGTCCCTATTGTGCGATAAACATCACCCTCAACAACTCCAGATGCTTTTTGAATGGGCCGGGTCTTTACCGTCGGCATTTTGCCGAGACAGTGAGAATTTCCATCCGGCAAGGCGATAGAGGGCATGAAAATGATGCACGGGCCCATGACCCTTGCCCAAGGGTAGGGCTTCTCGAATGGCTCCTGTGATGTAATCCTTGGCCTGCGCCACGGCCGTAGGCACATCCAAGCCCTTGGCCAAACCCGCGGCGATGGCCGAAGCAAAGGTGCACCCGGTACCGTGGGTGTGCGGTGTGTCATATCGAACCGTAGGAAAACGAAACACGGTTTCGCCGTCGTCCAAGATGTCCATGGGATCTCCCGGCAAGTGTCCTCCTTTGAGCACCACATACCGTGGGCCGAAGGACTTGATCTTTCGAGCCGCCTTTTCCATATCCGCCGTGTCCCTGACCGGAAAACCCACCAAGGCTTCGGCTTCATGCAGATTGGGTGTCACCACGAGCGCCAAAGGCAGGAGTTCCTCAACCAGAGCTGTGACGGCGTCTGCTCGCAGTAAAGGATCACCGCTTTTAGCCACCATGACAGGATCCACCACCAGCTTGGTCAGGCCAAGATCCTGCATATCTCGAGCCACCCGCTGGATGATGGCCGATGTCGCCAGCATGCCTGTCTTCACCGCGTCCACGCCGATATCTTCCACCACGGCGTGTATTTGGGCGGAGACAAATTCGGGATCCACTTCCAAGACACCCCGCACGCCTACGGTGTTTTGGGCGGTGAGAGCCGTCAGAGCACTCATGCCGTAGACTCCCAAAGCGGCAAAGGTTTTAAGATCCGCCTGGATTCCAGCGCCACCTCCGGAATCGGAGCCCGCAATGGTCAAGGCTCGAGGAATCTTCATAAATCCACCTCCTTTTACAACCGGGGACTCAACCCCAACCAACCCCTGGGATCAGAACGGTCTCGGTCACCTTCCTGCTGGAACAAACGAACAGCAATGTCTATGGTACCGGGACATCGTCACCGGAAGTAGACCTATGAGTCTGTCGCGAAGGTGATCTGGACGGTACACAAGTCTCGCGCTCACACAGGTTCGCGCCTATAAATGATTTCAACGAAGCGCCATGTCTTTTGAGCCGCCGAGGGATCATGGTTTTCCGCGGAAATGATCCCAGGCACGACCGGATGCGGTTTCCGTGAAAGATCCGTCCCGGCGCATGCACCGAATCCCCTGGTCTTTGGGCACAATCCGCCCCACAACCCGGCAGGGAACACCTCCTGCCTGGACCAGGCTTTCAAAGATGTCATCAAGCCCCACCGGATCCACCGCCGCTAAAAGCTCGTAGTCTTCACCTCCGCTCAAGGCCCAAGGGATCGCATCTTGCCCCAAGGCCTGAGCCACAGCCTCACATGCCGAATCCACCGGCACGGCGTCCACATGGATCACAGCACCCACCCCGCTCGCTTCGCACAGATGAGCCAGATCCCCCAAAAGCCCATCACTGACATCAATCATGGCATGAACCCAGCCTGACGCGGCCATAAGCCGCCCTTCTCGGACTCGAGGTTCAGGCACCCAATGCTTGAGCACCGCACGTTGCCATGTCTCTCGATCCAGTACCGACAATCTGTTTTTGAAATTCTCACCTCTTGACAGGGATTCCGCCTGCAACACATCCATCCCATCAAACTGTTCCTTTTTCCATGCACTGAAGGCCTTGGCGGCTTCTTCAACCAGAGAGGGAAACATCCGCAAGGATTCCAGGCCCGCCTTCGACGCACCGAGACTTCCCGTCACCACGATCAAGTCCCCCTCGCGAGCGCCACGGCGAAGAAGCATCCTACTTGCATCCACTTCCCCCAGCAATGTCAAATCGAGGACGATCCGGTCTGGATGCCGAGCCGTGTTACCTCCCACCAGAACGGCACCGTGAGTCCCCAGCGTTTCGATGATACCTTTATACAGATCTTCCACCCAGTCCACAGGCGTGCTTTCCGGGAGCATCAAGGACATCAAGGCCCATAGTGGAATTCCCCCCATGGCGGCTATGTCGCTGAGGTTCACGGCGGCGAGACGTTGTCCCAGGAAACGAGGCGGAATGGATTGTCGAAGAAAATGAATGCCTTCGACTTGGCTGTCGCAGGTGGCTAAAAGAAGGCGATCCGGCGTGGAACGAAGCACAGCCACGTCATCTCCTACACCCACAAGCACCGATGAGGGTTCCTTGGGAAGAAGCCGTCGAAGGCGGTCGATGAGGCCGAATTCGCCGAGATCTTTAACGGTAGGTTTCAAAGATTTCATGATGCAGGCTTTTTGGGCATAAGGCTCCGTAAGGTTTGAGCCGCCTGTTCGGGATCGTCCTGGCCCAGCACGGCGGACACAACGCAGACACCGTCGACACCTGTCAACAGAACGTTTCGAACGTTTTGCGCGTTGATGCCTCCGATGGCCACAGCCGGACATTGCACCCACGCCATAAGCTTTTTCAGGCCGTCTAGACCCATGGGTTTCTGATGATCGGGTTTGGTGGCCGTGGCAAACACCGGTGCCAGAGACAGGTAGTCTGCTCCAAGCTCCTGGGCTTCTTGGATTTCCTCCGGATTATGCACTGTGACACCGATAATGCGATCAGCCCCGAGAAGACGCCGAGCGATCGGTAAAGGCATATCGTCCTGACCCAGGTGCACACCGTCGGCATCCACGGCCAAAGCCACATCGATCCGGTCATTGATGATAAACGTGACCCCGTATCGCCGGCACAAGGCAGCCAGAGTCATGGCTTCTTGCACCATGGCCCGTGTGGATTTGTTTTTTTCACGGTACTGAAGCACCGTAGCCCCACCCCGTAAAGCCCCTTCCACCACGGCCTCTAGGGAACGGGAACCGATGATCCGGCCATCCGTGATGACGTAAAGGGATAAGTTCAAGGGTTTGGCAGAGTTTGTCATGGTTCGCGTGTCCTGGTCACCGCGCCATCATGACGGCGCCGACGATTGGGGGCGGACACGCAGGTCCGCCCCTACAGGTTGTGATGGGAAGGCACGAATACGCATGATACCCCATGCAGGCCGTTGTGTGCTGTGGGCGGACACATGGGTCCGCCCTTACAAGGTCCTTGACGTCGGGGCGCCCACACGAGGCCGCCCCCACAGGGTTTTGACGTCGGGGCGGACACGTAGGTTCGCCCCGACGACGTGGTTGCCGTCAGGGTTTTAGGCCGGAGGGGATGGGGTCAGGCGATTTTTCGGGAATAGTCCTGGTCGATGCCGAGCCCTTCAATGTCCGTGGTTTTTTCGCCTCGAGCCGCCTTGATGCGGTCCACACCTCGTTTTACTTCCGCTCGGTTGGACGCATACCCCAGGGCCGTTTCTTCCGTGATCAGCCCTTTTTCGTACAACGAGACGATGGAATCGTCAAACGTTGTCCATCCGAACGGACGTGATTGCTGCATCATTTCGTAAAAGGTTTTGCCTTCCGATTCTCCGTGAATAATGGATTCTCGAACCCGCAGATTGTTTCCCATGATTTCAAAGGCGGCCACACGCCCACCTCCCACCTTGGGCAGCAACCGCTGGCTCACCGTCCAGCGCATGGCGTCGGCCAGCCGTATGCGAATCAGCCGCTCCTCTTCCAGCTCAAACATACCCACAATACGGTTCACCGTATGGGACGCATCGATGGTATGGAGCGTGGTGAGAACCAAATGGCCTGTTTCGGCGGCGCTCAAGCCGATTTCCACCGTTTCTCGATCCCGCATTTCCCCCACCAGAATGACTTTGGGGGCCTGGCGTAAGGCAGCCCGCAATCCATTGGCAAAGGTGTCGAAGTCTTGACCCAGTTCCCTTTGGTTAAAGGTGGCCTTGAGTTGCGGATGAACGAATTCCACGGGATCTTCCAAGGTCACCACATGCACCGATTTGGACCTGTTGATTTCATTGAGGATGGCAGCAAGGCTCGTGGTCTTACCGCTTCCTGTGGCGCCCGTGACAAAGACGATGCCGTTTCTTTCTTCGGCGATCCTTTTAAAAACCTGAGGCAATTCCAACTCGTCGATACTCATGACTCGAGTGGGCAACACACGCATGACCACGGAATAATAGCCACGTTGCGAAAAAACGTTGACACGGAACCGAGCGCGAGCTTCCAGCGCGTAGGACAAGTCACAGGATCCGCTATCTAGAAGGTTCCTCACAAGACGCTTGTCCGGACCGATCAGGGCCAGCGCGATATGTTCCGTATGATAAGGGGTAAGGATTCCAAGACCCAAGTCAACGCACGATGGGCGCAGCACCCCGTCCACTTCCGCTTGCACAGGTTTGCCCACGGTGAAATTGATGTCCGACAAGGTAGGATGTTCGTCAAGAAGCCGATGTAAGATGCGGTTCATGTCTTGGCGCTTCATGAAAGGACCGCTCCCTTGTGGAAGTTGTCACCATCCCGAACCCGTCACACCTCGGTAAAGTCTGTGGGCGGTTCGGTAAGGTACTGTTTGAATTTTTCTTTTTCCACGCACTTCATGTACGCTTCATTGGGGCTGATACGGCCGGCTCGTAGATGTTCCATAATGCCGTCGTCCAGGGTCTGCATGCCGTATTTTTTTCCGGTTTGAATGGCCGAAGGAATCTGATGGGTTTTGCCTTCTCGAATAAGAGCTCGAACAGCATGGGTGGCAATGAGGATTTCCAGAACGGCGATCCGGCCCTTGACGTCGACACGTTTGAAAAGGGCTTGAGACACCACGGCACGCAACCCGTCGGCCAACGTGGATCGAATTTGGGCTTGTTCCCCGGTGGGAAAAACTTCGATGATACGGTCCACCGTTTTGGCGGCGCTGGTGGTATGCAATGTGGAGAAAACCAAATGGCCTGTGGCGGCAGCTTCGATGGCCAAACGCATGGTTTCCAGATCGCGCATTTCACCCACCAGGATGATGTCCGGGTCTTCACGGAGGGCCGCTCGAAGCGCGCTGGAAAACGTTCGTGTATGAGTCCCGACTTCACGATGGTTGATGACGCAATTCTTGCTCTTGTGCACGAACTCAATGGGATCTTCAATGGTGATGATATGATCTTTCCGCTTGCGGTTCGCTTCGTCGATGATCGCCGCCAAGGTCGTCGATTTTCCACTTCCGGTAGGCCCTGTCACGAGCACCAAACCTCGAGGTAACAAGGCCAGGCGGGAGATGACCGGAGGCAGTCCCAGCTGTTGCACGGTGAGAATCTCTTCGGGAATCTCGCGAAAAACGGCACCGATACCGTTTTTTTGCATGAAATAATTGGCGCGGTATCGGCCAAGGCCTGGAATTTCGTAGGAAAAGTCTAAATCCCCAGTCTCTTCAAAGATTTTAATCTTCTCTTCCGGGGTGATTTCGTAAAGCATGGTCCGTAGTTCGTCGTCGTCCAGCACCTTGTATTTGACGCGTTCCAGTTCCCCGCGAATACGCAGTACAGGTTGTTGCCCGGACACCAGGTGCAGGTCGGACGCCTTCTGCTCGTGCATGAGCTTGAAAAATGCATCGATTCTCGCCATGAGAAAAAGCCCTCCGTGGTGAATCTCAGACGCTGTAAAACACCTCATCGGGAAGGCACACACAGGTGAGCTTGTTGCCGTAGACGGCGCCCGTGTCGATCCCGATCTTTCGTCTGTCCACGAAGGGTTTCAGGAAAGGCGTGTGCCCGAAGATGACTCTTTTGCCGAAGTCATAATCAGAGCTGATGAATTCATTTCGAATCCAATAGACGTCTTCATCTGCTTGGGCCTCAAGTGCGACGCCCGGTCGAAACCCTGCGTGGACAAAAAGGTAATCGTCCGTTTCATAAAACTTCTTGAGTCCACGCAGGAAATTTTTATGGGTTTCAGGAACAAGGCATTGACCGCCGTCGTTTCCCACCGAATAGCTGTGCACTGTGACAGCGCCGCCGTTGATCAAGAAGAATTCCGCTTCCCGGTCCTGCAGGTAGTTTTCCATCATGAGTTCGTGATTGCCGCGAAGGCAGACCACTTGAAAACCTTGCTCCATCAGCTGAAGCACACGGTCGATGACCCCTCGAGAATCCGGGCCTCGATCCACATAGTCCCCCACAAAGACGAGTTGGTCGCGATCTTTTCGAAGGGGAAGGCGGTCCAGAAGCCTTTCCAGTTTGAACAACATGCCATGCACATCACCGATGGCGAAGATTTTTCCGGGTTCCTTGCGCATGGGCTCATCCGTTACCACAGAATAAAACGGCGGGTTCGACGGTCCAAGCGTGTCAACCCGGCACGCCGAGCGGCATCAAGGGCGTTTTCGTATTCTTCGGAGGTGATACGCCGCCTCAGAGACGGAATATCCATAGCTCTTCCACAGGGATGATACTGGTTCATGATGTTGACATACGTGTGACAAGAAACCTGCTGGGCCAGGAAACGACAGACTTCATCCGTTCCGGCCAGACCGTCCGGCATGACCAGATGACGCACCAAGAGTCCTCGAAGAGCGATCCCTGTAGGATCCAAGGTCAGGTCCCCCACCTGCCGGTGCATCTCCAAGAGCGCCTCTCGAGCCCGCTGCGGGTAATCTTCGGCCTGGCACAAGGTCTTGGCCACCTGAGGATCCCAAAACTTGAAATCGGGCATGTAGATATCCACGATGCCTTCCAAGAGCTTTAGGGTCGGCACCCTTTCGTATCCGCCGCAGTTGTAGACCAGGGGCACCTTCAGGCCATGTTCCACGGCCAAGGGCAAAGCTTCCAGGATTTGGGGCACCACATGGGTAGGTGTGACAAAATTGATATTGTGACAACCCCGACGCTGCAATTCCACCATGACACCCGCCAACTGCTCCGGCGATGCCGTCTCCCCATGACCTTGGTGGCTGATGTCGTAATTTTGGCAGAATAAGCATAGCAGGTTACAATGCGTGAAGAAGATGGTTCCGGAACCGTTACGGCCTACGAGAGGATCTTCTTCACCGAAATGAGGGCCGTAGCTGGACACCATGGCATATCGCCCCGTACGGCAGACACCCTTTTCATCCGCCAGACGATTCACGCGGCACAGGCGAGGGCACAGGGTACATTTTCTAAGCCACCGCAAGGCCTTTTCGATGCGTCGCTGCAGCAGACCGGTGCGATACGCCTGAAGGTAGGCCGCCTCCATGGGTTCCTCCCCCGTTATTCTTTCTCGAAAATGACCACGCGTACTTGGCCCTCCAGGGCTTTCTGAAACCGTCGAGCGTCCTGCTCCGAACCCACAATGGCTCCGTAATGCATAGGAATGGCCACTTTGGGTGAAATGGTCTTGGCGGCTTCGACGGCTTCCTTGGCATCCATGACATAGGTTCCGGAAACGGGCAAAAAGGCGATATCCACTTGAAGACCTTTCATTTCGGGAATGAGGTCGGTATCCCCGGCGTGGTAGTAGGAAACACCGTCCATAGTGACCACGAAGGCGAGCATTCCCGATGTCTTGGGATGGAATTTCTTGTTCACGTTATAGGCGGGAAGGACTTCAACGAGCAGCCCATCCAGTTCCAGGTGATCTCCAGGTCGAACGACCCGCATGTTCCCTGAAAGCTTCTTGGCCGATGCGGCATCGGTGACAATGACTGTTTCGGGTTTTTGAATCTTGGCCACATCCGACGGAGAACAATGGTCGAAATGTTCATGGCTGATGAAGATCACGTCGGCCGAAGGACCTGTTTGGATTTCGTAAGGATCGAAGTAGATGATTTTTGAGCCGTCCACACGAAAGGCATCATGACCAAGCCAATGAATCTTTTTTAGAGCCTCATCCAGGTTCATGGCATCCTCCTTGTCTTTCGTGGCTCGATGCGTGACGTCTTCGTTTCGCTGAAAGTGTCCTGCCATGGACTCCTAACCGGCTCCCGTCGCCCGTGTCAATCCCCAAGACCATCATGGTATGTTTCGCCCTTTTAGGCCGTGAAGGCCGCCCGTGGCGCTTCAAATATCTCAAATTGTTGCTTGACAAAAAACGAGAGCCGTGGATGATCAGCGACGCTTTCCTTATGGGGAGTTTTCATCCGCAAAAGCGGTATCTTATATGAAGGAGGCCTGCGTGGTTTCCAAAGCGGCGTTTTTGGCATCGCGGTCGGTCTACGATGCAGCCATTATTCATTTCCCCAAGATTCTTGACGACCGAGGGAACCTCACCTTTATCGAAGCCCGAAGGCATATCCCTTTCGATATCGCGCGTGTTTATTGGATTTACGATGTTCCAGGGGGTGAATCCAGGGGAAGCCACGCCTATCGGACACTGCATGAGGTTATCATTGCGCTGTCGGGAAGCTTTGAGGTCTTTTTGGATGACGGCATGGCACAGAAAACGGTGGTGCTCAACCGAGCCTACTATGGACTTTATGTGCCAAACCTTATCTGGCGTCGTATGCAGCAGTTTTCCACGAACGCCGTGGCGCTGGTTTTGGCATCCAAATCGTATGATCCGGATGATTACATTCGAGATTACAAAGAATTTCAAAGGACCAACTTAAAAGCGTGAAAACAACCGTCCACGATTGCCGACTTATCGATCTTCCCAAAATCAGCGACCGACAAGGAGCCATCACCCCGATCTACGGAGGTGTGCACCTTCCGTTCTCCATTCAGCGTGTGTATTACCTCTATGATGTCCCCGGCGGCGTGAGTCGTGGAGGGCATGCGCACCGGAAATTGCAACAACTTATCGTCTCCGTCATGGGCGCTTTTGACGTTGTTCTGGACGACGGCACCGAGCGGCGCCGGGTCCACCTGGACCGGGCTTATTACGGGTTATATGTGCCGAGCATGATTTGGAGGGAACTGGAGAATTTTTCTTCAGGAGGCATTTGCCTCGTGCTCGCTTCTTTGCCCTTTGATGAAGCCGATTACATACGCGATTACAATCTGTTTCAGCGGGAAAAAAGCTCATGAAGGTGCCTTTTCTGGATCTTCAAGCCCTGTATCTCGAGTTGCAGGACGCTCTAGATGCCGCATACCGTCGGGTCATGACCTCAGGCCGGTACATACTCGGTGAGGAAGTCGCGGCTTTTGAATCGGCGTTTGCCGGCTACTGCCACGTGAAACATTGCGTAGGTACAGGAAACGGGCTGGATGCTCTGCACCTGATTCTGCAAGCCATGGACATAGGGCCGGGGGATGAAGTGATTGTTCCGGCCCATACTTTTATTGCCACCTGGCTTGCTGTGACCTTGGCAGGCGCCACACCGGTTCCCGTAGAACCTCAGGAGACCACCTATAATATAGATCCTCAAAAGATTGAGGCGGCGATCACTTCGCGGACAAGGGCGATCATCGCCGTGCATCTTTACGGCCAGCCTGCCGATATGGACCCCATTGTGGAAATTGCCCGAAGACACAGGTTGCGTGTCATTGAAGACGCAGCCCAGGCTCATGGAGCACGGTACAAAGGAAAAAGAACGGGGGGACTCGGGGACGCTGCCGCCTTCAGTTTTTATCCAGGCAAGAACCTGGGAGCCTTTGGAGACGGGGGCGCCATCACCACCAGCGATGATGAACTGGCTGAGCGAGTTCGCTCCCTGCGCAACTATGGTTCCCCCATGAAATACCACCATGAAATGAAAGGATGGAATTCCCGCCTTGATGAGCTTCAGGCAGCTTTCCTTCGAGTGAAACTTGAGAGGCTTGATGCTTGGAACGACCGGCGTAGGCTCTTGGCATCCAGGTATCTAGAGGGTCTGCAAAAGTTTTCCGAGATTGTTTCGCCATGGGTGCCCGACTGGGCTGAACCCGCATGGCACCTGTTCGTGATCCGCGTCGGTGATAGGGAACATGTTCAGCGCGCCCTGGCAGAGCAAGGGATCGAGACGCTGATTCATTATCCGGTGCCCCCTCACAAGCAAGGGGCTTATGGAGAGATGCGCGAGCGGTCTTATCCTGTGACCGAACGCCTTCATGCGCAGGTTCTCAGCCTACCCATGGGACCCACCATGACCGAAGCTGACGTGGATCGTGTTCTGGAAGCCCTTGATCTGACCTTACGGCGAAAAGGGTGACGACCACTGAATCCTGACCATGATCTGGGCCCAACTGAAGGGGCAGACCTTGGGGTCTGCTTTTTTGTTGTCCCAGCATTGTTTGCTTGCCCTTTGATGAGACAGGACAGTGTGTTTGCCCCCAAGCGCATGACGTGGAAGATAGAATAGGCCGGTGCATCCGCAGAGCAGCGCCATTACAGGTCGTGGTGAATCGGTTTGTGCCTTGGGAATACCTTTGAGCAGCTCACGTGCAGAGAAACTTGCCTGATCGGAACCGTTCGAGTAGGATAATTTCAAATGTGCGGGCGGTTTCAGCCGAGCTCCACGTAGTTGCAAATCGAGGACTTTAAACCATGGCTATCACCATTTCACTGATTCGAAAACTTGAGCAGTTTCCTCCGGACCTTCGCGAAGCTTTCTTTGCGATCATCGAAGAACTGGAGCATTATCGACGGAACGTGGTTACCAAAGACGATTTCGCCGCACTCAAAGCCGTCGTCGCCGATCTGGCCGTCTCAGTGCGTGATTTGGCCGAAGCTCAGAAACGTACCGAGCAGCGGGTTAACGAGCTCGCCGAAGCCCAAAAACGGACGGAAGAAGGACTCAATCAACTGGCTGAAGCCCAGAAACGCACCGAGCAGCGGGTCAACGAACTGGCCGAAGCCCAAAAACGCACCGAGCAACGGGTCAATGAACTCGCTGAAGCCCAGAAGCGCACCGAGGAACGACTGAACGAACTGGCCGAGGCCCAAAAACGCACTGAGGAAAGACTTAACAAGTTGGCGGAGGCTCAGGAACGCACGGAAGAGAGACTCAACCGATTGGCGGAGGCTCAGGAACGCACGGAAGCCCAAGTGGCATCTCTGGCCAAAGCGGTTCAGGGATTGCGGGAACAAGTCGGAGGCCTCGCCCACAGCATGGCGTACGCACTGGAAAATGAAGCCTACCGGAAGCTCCCGGCGTACCTGCATAAGGTGCATAACATTCGCGTCCTGGAAAGTCTCATCCGCACCGAAATAGCCGATGAAGAAGTGAACTTCTGGGCCAAGGCCCTGAAAAACGGCAAGGAAGTGAGGCTTGTGGGAGAATCCGTTCTGAAACTGGATGACGCTTCGAAACTGAAGACTCTCCATCGAAAGCTGCAGAAAATCGGGCGCGTCGTCCCGTCAGAACTCGTGCCGATTCTGGTCACGCATTACGCCAAGCCTAAACTGTTGGAGCAGGCGACCGAAAAGGGCATTCTCGTGGTGCTGAGCTACCAATGGGACCAGGATTTCTAAGCGGACCCATGAAGCCATCATCGGTCGTGCATTCATGAAGAGCTTTCTCAAACGGTTGCTGACAAAAGACTGGAAAACGGCTCGAGTGGCCCACCACGCCGTGATCCATGCTCAAAAACCGCGTTACGCCGCCCCTCAAGACCCGTTTCCCCAACCCCTTCGACAAGCTTTGCATGCGATGGGTATACGTCGCCTCTACACCCACCAGGCGGCCGCTTTGGATCACCTGAGATCCGGCCGCCACGTGGTGGTGGCGACTCCGACCGCCAGCGGCAAATCACTTATTTACAACATTGCCGTCACCGAAACCTTGCTCCAGGAACCTCACAGCCACGCCCTGTACCTTTTTCCCATCAAGGCTTTGAGCCGAGACCAGTTGGACGCGCTTAGCACTTTCTTTCAAGCAGTGCCCAGCGCCGCACCGATGACGGCGGCGGTCTACGACGGTGACACAGCCAACCACCAGCGCGCGGCTATTCGTCGAAATCCTCCTCATGTGCTCGTCACCAATCCGGACATGCTGCACTACGCCCTCTTGCCCTACCACGCCAAATGGCAGTCCTTTTTTCAAGGACTACGTTACGTGGTGGTGGATGAACTGCACACCTATCGAGGTATCTTCGGCAGTCACGTGGCCCAGATTTTTCGGCGATTACGCCGTATCACCGACCTCTACGGTTCGCATCCTCAGTACGTCTTTCTTTCAGCCACCATCGGCAATCCTGGCGAACTTGCCCAAAAGCTTATCGACCAGCCAGTTGAAACCGTTTCCCAATCCGGTTCTCCTCAAGCCCTTCGCCACTTTGTCTTCATGGAAACGGAAGGCCCTCTGGCCACCCTGGCGGCTCGAATCACCCTCGATGCCGTGCGCTCAGGATTGAAAACCATCGTCTTCACGCAATCGCGTCGCATGACGGAATTGGTGCACATGAGTCTGACGCGGGCGGCCCCGGATTTGGCCCCTAAAGTGAGTTCCTACCGTGCAGGATTTCTTCCATCCGAAAGGCGAAGCATCGAGCAGGGGCTCGCCGCAGGGCGTATCGCGGCGGTGATTTCCACGAGCGCCCTGGAAATGGGGATCGATATCGGGGGCCTGGATGTGTGCCTGCTTGTGGGATACCCGGGCACCATCATGACCACGTGGCAACGAGGCGGCCGGGTGGGCCGAGCCGGCCGTGAAAGTGCGGTCATCCTTCTTCCTCAGCCGGACGCCTTGGATCAATACATTGTGCGGCATCCCCAAACATTTCTTGACGGCTCCTGTGAAACCGCGGTGACTGATCCGGACAACCCGGCCATCGTGGCGGAACATCTCCCTTGTGCCGCCGCCGAGATTCCCTTGCATGCCGAAGAAACGCTTCCGTGGAATCCAGCCCGCCGACAGGCTTTGATGGCCGCCACACATCGAGGTTCATTGGTGCAATCGGAAGATGGACAAAGATGGTTCGCCGCCTCGTCCTACCCGCATCGCGGCGTGGATATTCGCAGTGTCGGGCCGTCGTTTACCATTGTGACCCCCAATGCTCAGGGCAAGGCGCAATGGATCCCCATCGGCACAACAGACGGAGTGCGTGCCTTTAAGGAATGTCATCCGGGAGCGGTCTACCTGCATCGAGGCCGAACCTTTGTGGTGCAAAGCTTGGACTTGGAAAAACGGATCGCTCGAGCTGTGCCGGAAAACGCCGAATATTACACATGGGTGAGGAGCGAAAAAGAGACGGAAATTTTGGAAACTTTGGCTTCTAAACCCTGCACGGCCTATGTGGCGCGACTCGGCCGTCTTCGAGTGCGGGAACGCATTCTGGGCTACGAAAAGAAACGCCTTTTCACTCAGGAGCTTTTGGATTTTTCACCCCTGGATCTTCCCGAGCAGGTTTTTGAAACCGTGGGTTTCTGGGTGGAAATTGAAGACACCATCGTGGAAAAGATTCGTCGGGCGGGACTCCATTTCATGGGCGGTATTCACGCCATGGAACACGCAGCCATCAGCATGTTTCCCCTGTTTGCCCTCTGCGATCGAAACGATATCGGTGGCATTTCCATACCGTTGCACCCGCAATTGGGCAAAAGTGCCGTCTTTATCTACGACGGTTACCCGGAAGGTATCGGCTTGGCCGCTCGCGGTTATGACATTGTGGAATCCCTTCTGGAACGGACCCTGCAACTCATCGAAACCTGTTCCTGTGACGAAGGGTGCCCTGGATGTATTCATTCACCCAAATGCGGAGCCGGGAACACGCCTTTGGACAAAGCGGCGGCCCTGGAAGTGCTTCGGTATATGCTGGGACGAAAACCATTGAAATCGGAAGAAACGCGAAACGAAAGGCAAGAAAATCCCCAAAGCGTGAAGGTGAAGGATCGAACGTTGACACGCCGAAAGGCGGCCATCGGCTTTTTCGATCTGGAAACCCAAAATTTGGCTCAAGATGTGGGCGGCTGGGACTATAAACACCTCATGCGTGTTTCGGTGGCCGTCCTTTACGATCACAACCGCGGCGAATTTGAAGTGTTTCAAGAACCGGACGTCCCTGTACTCCTCGAACGACTCCATGCCCTTGATCTCATCGTGGGATTTAACATCAAGCATTTCGACTTTCAGGTATTGCAGGCCTACACACCGAGGCCCCTGAAGGCTCTTCCGGCTTTTGATATGCTGGAGGTGCTTCGACGACAGTTAGGGTTTCGGCTGAGTCTGGATCACCTGGGCGAAAAAACCTTGGGTCGTAAGAAAACGGCGGACGGCATTCAAGCGGTCCAATGGTTTCGGGAAAACCGATGGGATCTTCTTATCCGCTACTGCCAAGACGATGTGTCGCTTACCCGAGACCTTTTCTTCCACGCCCTGGAAAAGGGGTATCTTGTTTACGAAGATCGATCGGGAAACCGACTGCGGCTGTCGACCCCGTGGAACCTTGAAAAGATCCTTGAAGAATACGGAAGAAAAAGCGACAAAGATGACATAAAGAGGCGGCGCTGGCGTTTCGGCGATGTTTAAGGCTTTGCCGCTTTTCGCCGATGAAAGCTCTGAGAAAGGACGAAGCGGTGCAAAGATTTTTCTGCCCGCATCGGCGCAAAACAAGTCGATAAAGAAGGTGCCTTTATGCTGACGGACAAAATGGACGGCTCCATCAAAAAGGTGCATGCGCCGATCGCCCTGAGACAAGACAGCCCCCTTTTATCCCGGGAAGACGCTCCGGGCTGGTATGCCCTGTATGTGCAGGTCAACCACGAAAAAAAAGTGGCGGATCAGCTTCTTAAGAAAAACATCGAATGCTTCCTTCCCCTGCTGCATACGTGGAGCAAAAGGCGGGATCGGCGCGTACGGCTTCAGGTGCCTTTGTTCCCAGGATACGTGTTCGTGCACACGGTTTTGGAAAGCGAAGTTCACGTGGAAATTTTGAAGATACCCGGAAGTGTCTACATTGTGCGAAGCAGCCAAGGGCCTGCCTTGATTCCCGATTATCAGGTGGAAAGCCTTCGCCGAGTCCTGGATCATGCGGACACACTCACCCTGCACCCCTACCTCACCCAAGGCGATTGGGTGGAAGTGGTTCGTGGGCCTTTTACGGGATGTGTGGGCATTCTGCAGCGACTCAATCCCAAGAAGGGCACTCTGGTCATCAACGTGGATGTCATTCGCCAGGCGGCCAGTATTCAACTGGCGATCGAAGATGTGGTGCGGATTGACGGCCCTCCCGACAGGCGCCGTGATATGCGAGGTCGCCAGTCGTTTTCAGGTTCCGCGAAAGATGTGTAGACACCATAAGCCTGGCAAGGAACCATCAAGAAGGCATTGGGGCGGACACATGGGTCCGCCCCTACACATGGGCCACTTTGTAGGGGCGCACCGGCGTGTGCGCCCACATACCCATCCCGAACCGAATATTTTTCGGGCGGACACATGGGTCCGCCCCTACAAGGCTTCGCGGTGGTACATGGCCTACGGGGCCGATCTCATCAGGGGGCCGGGTTTGGGGCGGACACATCGGTCCGCCCCTACACAAAGGGCAATTTCGGGCGGACAATTGGGTCCGCCCCAGGCGGGAATCATGGCGTGGGCATGGCGGTCGTTGCCTACGCGTGATGGGGGATGGGGCGACGGACCATGGATCCGAAAAGGTGCACGGTGACAACCGTTCCGGCCTCCAAGCCCTCCACGTGTTCGGGAACAATGACATAACCATCGGCTTTTGTCAGAGTGCTGATCATGGCCGAAGATCCAAACACCGGCTCGGCCCACATGTGACCCTTTTCTTCCCAAAGGTGTACTCGAATGTAATCGGCTCTCCCGTGCACCGAAGGCATGTTGCGGCGCAGCACCGCTTGGCATGTCTGGGTCTTGGAAGATCGATCCACGTTCAAACCCTGCAGTCGAAGAAGGCTCGGGCGCACAAAGGCCGTAAAAACAATCATGGCCGACGCCGGTTGCCCGGGAAGACCCCACAGAATACGAGGTCCAATGCGGGCCAAAATGGTGGGTTTTCCAGGGCGGATAGCCACACCGTGGACCAAGAGCTCGGATCCCTCGAGCCTTTCCAGCACCTGCACCGTGTAGTCACGGGCCCCTACGGAACTACCGCCGGAAAGAACCACCATGTCATGATTCTCAAAAGCTTTCCTGCAGGCGGACGCCAAAAGATCCAGATCGTCCGGCACCACCTGCGTCCATCCCGGAAGGCCGCCGGCTTCCCGCACCTGAGCCGCCAGAACAAAGGTGTTGATATCGCGGATTTTGCCTACAGGTACCGAAAGGGAATCAGGGGAAACGATTTCGTCTCCCGTGGAAAGCACCGCCACACGGGGAACGCGAAACACGGGCACGGAGCGCACACCGACAGCCGCAAGCACCCCCACGTCTTGAGCCCGCAGCTTCCAACCGGCTTGGAACAGCAAGCTGCCTTGAGCGATATCGTCTCCCGTTTCCAGTATGTTGTCCCCGGGAGCCACAGGCCGGGTTACTTCAATGGTTCCATCACCCACCTCCTGCGTGTACTCCACCATGACCAGAGCATCCGCTCCATCGGGAATAACCCCACCGGTCGGCACAGCCATGGCTTCGCCGGGCCCCAGACCTCGCTCCGCGGGCCTTCCCATGAACACCTCGCCCACGACGGTCAAAAGGGCCGGTAAAGATTCCGAAGCCCCAAAGGTATCCCGAGCCCTCACGGCATAGCCGTCCATGACGGCACGGCGAAAATGCGGCACATCACATGAGGCCGAAACATTTCGGGACACAACCCGCCCGGCGGCCTCCTCAAGAGGCACCGTTTCCTCTTCCAAAGGGGCAAAGTTTTCAATGAGGCCCAGGACCTCTTCGGCTGTCTTAACCTTGAGAAATTCAGGCATTCTTACCACCTTTGCTTTCAGATCCAATATCTTCCGTTTCCCTTCGGTGAAGGACAAAAAATGCACCGGGGACCTGTTCCCACTTGCCCAGCCCACGGATTGACCCCAAGCGGACCCCGTGCGAAGATTCTTGTATCGAACGAAAGGCGCCAAGACAAGACAGGTGACGCAGACATCACAGGGGGAAAGGCACCGTGGGTCAGGGGAAAAGGCTCGTTGTCCACTGTAAGGTATGGGTTGAAGACGACTCCGGAAACCTGGTCTTTGGTGCCGGGCGTCTTCGCATTTTGGAAGCCGTGGAAAGGGCTGGGTCGATCATTGGCGCGGCCAAGGAACTAGGTATGAGTTATTCCGCTGTGTGGGGAAAGATTCGAGCCACGGAAGAACGTCTCGGGCGCCCCATGCTGCAGAAAAAGATCGGCGGGCTCAAAGGCGGAGGCTCGGCTCTCACACCTTTCGCCAAGGATATCTTGGAACGGTTTCGAACCCTGGAAGGGCGGACTCAAGAAGCCGCCGAACAAATCTTTGAGGAGGTGTTTGCTAAGAACTCGGGCAAACATTCCTAGGACTCGGTGGCCTCATGGTTCTGCTTGCGAAGGTTTTGGGGCGGACACATCGATCCGCCCCTACAGTGTGGTGTCTACGCGTCGACACGGCGGTATGTCCGAATGCGGGGGTGTGATTTTGGGGCGGACACGTCGGTCCGCCCCTACAGTGTGGTTTTTATGCGCCGAGACGGCAGTCCGCCCCTACAGTGTGGTGTCTACGCGTCGACACGGCGGTATGTCCGAATGCGGGGGTGTGATTTTGGGGCGGACACGTCGGTCCGCCCCTACAATGTGGTTTTTATGCGCCGAGACGGCAGTCCGCCCCTACCGTGTGGATGGCTCGGCGGCGGTTACATGGGAACACCCCAATAGCTCGATGGTGAAAGGCCCGACATATTTGGTCGTCACAGACACAAACTCGCATGGAGCCATCCCCCATGGGTTCAGGTTCAATGCCGACCTTCGGCTATCACGCCCATGGCGTCTGTTCCTGCGCCTTTCAATTTATCCCTGTAGGGGCGCACCGGCGTGTGCGCCCCGTACAATGTTCCCTATCCAGGGGTTTTGGGGCGGACACGTCGGTCCGCCCCTACAAAGAGGAAGGGTTTCGGCCCTGGTTTCCCAGAATTTACAAGACGGAGGCGAAGGCTTCCTTGCAGACGGCTCCCAACTCACCCAGGTTTTCCACCACGGTGATTCCCGCTTGTTTCATGGCCTGAATCTTTCCCTGAGCCGTCCCACTGGATCCACTGATGATGGCTCCCGCGTGCCCCATACGACGTCCGGGAGGAGCCGTAAGGCCCGCCACAAAGCCCACCACAGGCTTGGTCATGTTGCGGGCGATAAAATCCGCCGCTTCTTCTTCCGCGGACCCTCCGATTTCTCCCACCATGACCACCGCCTTGGTTTCAGGATCTTCCTGAAAGGCCTTTAGGCAATCGATAAAATTGGTCCCGTTCACGGGATCCCCTCCGATACCCACGCAGGTGCTTTGGCCGATACCCTGCAACGTCAGCTGATGCACCACTTCATAGGTCAAGGTTCCGGACCGAGACACCACGCCTACGGATCCCGGCTTGTGAATGGGGCCTGGCATGATGCCGACCTTGCACTGACCCGGTGTGATGATGCCGGGACAATTGGGGCCGATGAGGCGAGAAGAGGATCCTTTGAGGGCGTTTTTCACTTTGAGCATGTCCATCACGGGAATGCCTTCCGTAATGGTCACGATCACACGCACACCGGCATCCATGGCTTCCAAAATGGCGTCGGCGGCAAAAGGCGGCGGCACGAAGATCATGGAACAATCGGCACCCGTCTGATGCACGGCCTCTTCCACGGTGTTGAACACCGGAATATCGTCCATGGTCTGACCGCCTTTTCCCGGCGTGACACCGGCCACCACGCGCGTCCCATAGGCCACGCATTGCCTCGTATGAAACTGACCTTCCCGGCCTGTAATCCCCTGAACAAGGACTCGTGTTTGCGCATTCACCCAGATGCTCATGGTGTTTCCTCCTAGGCGTTCGCGATGGCCGCCACTTTTTGGGCCGCGTCTTTGAGGTCCTGTGCCACGATGAGATTCAATCCCGATTCCTGCAAAATCTTTCGTCCTTGTTCCACGTTGGTGCCTTCCATGCGAATCACCACGGGGACCTTGACCCCCACCTTTTTGCTGGCTTCCACCACGCCCTGGGCCAGCACGTCACAGCGCAAAATGCCTCCGAAAATGTTGATGAGCACCCCCTTGACGTTGGGGTCACTCAGAATGATGCGAAAGCCGTTTTCCACCATTTCCGCGCTGGCACCTCCGCCCACATCCAGGAAGTTGGCCGGTTCCGCTCCCGCCAGCTTAATAATGTCCATGGTGGCCATGGCCAAACCGGCACCGTTGACCATGTTGCCGATGTTGCCGTCCATCTTGATGTAGTTCAGGTTGTACTTGGACGCTTCCACTTCCAGAGGATCCTCTTCGTCCAGATCGCGATAGGCCAGCACGTCCTTGTGGCGAAAGAGGGCGTTGTCGTCGAAGTTTATTTTGGCATCCAAGGCCAGCAGGCGTCGATCCTTGGTGATGACCAAGGGATTGATTTCCACCAGGGACGCATCGTAGTCCAGGCAGAGGCGGTAAAGGGCCTGTACCATGGGAAGAAAGAGCTTGACGATGTCAGGTTCCAGGTGAAGACCATAGGCCAGTTTACGGGCCATAAAAGGTTGCAGACCCACGAGCGGATCCACATAGACCTTGACGATTTTTTCCGGGGTTTTAGCGGCTACTTCCTCAATGTCCATACCGCCGGCTTCACTGGCCATAAAGACGATCTTGGCCGTGGATCGATCGGGCAAAAGGCTGAGGTAGAGCTCCTTGTCAATATCAAGACCCTCTTCCACCAAAACTTTACGCACCAGGCGGCCTTCAGGCCCGGTCTGATGCGTCACCAAGGTCATCCCGAGAATGCTGCCTGCCACAGAAGCCACTTCATCAGCCGTCTTGGCCAGTTTGACGCCGCCTCCCTTTCCACGACCTCCCGCATGGATCTGAGCTTTGATCACCACAGGAAGAGTCCCCAGATCCCGTGCCGCCGCTTGGGCTTCTTCCACCGTAAAAGCCACTCGGCCCCGTGGAATGGGCACTCCATACTTCTGAAACAACTCCTTCGCTTGGTATTCGTGGATCTTCATGGCCACCCTCTCTCGTTGATCATCCGTCGCACTCCAAGCCGTTGCACCAAGAAACACCGTTGGAATCGCCATGCGAAAAGCTCCACTTGGCCCTTTCCGCTTCGCCCTTTGTAGAAGAAAAGTTTCGCAAAGTCAAAATCGTGAAATCGTAAATCGTGAATCGTGAGTCGTGGAATGGTAAATCGTGGAATGGTAAATGGAAAACTGTAAGGTCGGGATGGGGGATTGAGGGGTGAGAAGGGGAATGACGGATTGGTTAGAATGTGGGAAAAGGCCGGGATGAATGGTTTTGGGTCAGCATTTGGAGTGATAGGCAATGGGGTTCCATCGGCCTCATAAAAAGCTCGATGTCTGGAAAGTGGCTATGGAGCTGTGCCAGGAGGTTTACAGTGTTACTGAAAGCCTGCCGGAAGCAGAAAAATACGGTTTAGTGGCGCAAATTCGTCGTGCTGCAGTCTCCATTCCGAGCAATATTGCAGAAGGAGCGGGGCGCAACAGCCGCGCGGAATTTAAACAGTTTTTGAGCATCGCACAGGGCTCGCTTGCCGAACTGGACACTCAACTTGAGCTTTGCGGAAAATTGAGCCTTTTAGACCAGAAGTCAGTAACCAACCTTCAAGAAAAGATAGAGCGCATCAGCCGAATGATCACCGCCCTGCGCCGCTCCCTGAAGCCTGACAAATAACCCCCACTATTTTTCACGATTTCACGATTTCACGATTTCACGATTTCACGATTTCACGATTTCACGATTTCACGATTTCACGACTTCACGATTTCACGACTTCACGATTTCACGACTTCACGACTTCACGACTTCACGAATCCCTCGATCGGTGCTAAAAGGGGCGGGTAAAAATTTTTGCGGACGGAAAGACTCCGCTCCGTACAACCGATTGCTCAGAAAGGCGCGTTTATGGAATGGGAAACGGTCATCGGGTTGGAAGTGCATGCGCAGCTTCTGACGCAAAGCAAAATCTTTTGCGGATGTTCCACGGCCTTCGGGTCTCCCCCCAACACCCACACATGCCCTGTATGCCTGGGCATGCCAGGGGTGCTTCCGGTGTTGAACCGGACCGTCGTTGAATACGCCATGAAGATGGCTTTGGCCACCCACTGCCGTATCGCCCCACGGTGCCGCTTTGCCCGGAAGAACTACTTCTATCCGGACCTTCCCAAGAATTATCAGATTTCCCAATACGAAGAACCCCTGGCCACGGGCGGATGGCTGGATATTACCACGGAAACCGGCACACGCCGTATCGGTATCACACGGATTCACATGGAAGAGGATGCAGGAAAGCTCGTCCACGATGAATCTCAGCCGGTCAGTTATGTGGATTTCAACCGTACGGGGGTGCCTCTCATTGAAATCGTGAGCGAACCCGACATACGCACACCTGAGGAAGCCGCCGCGTACTTGCGCACGCTTCGAGATATTCTCCGTTACCTGGAAATCTGCGACGGCAACATGGAAGAAGGCAGTTTCCGCTGCGACGCCAACATCAGTTTAAGACCCGTCGGTGCCAAGGACTTCGGCGTCAAGACGGAACTGAAAAACATGAACTCTTTTCGCAATGTGCAGCGCGCCCTGGAATTTGAAGTACGCCGTCAGCGGGCCCTTCTGGACAAAGGCGAATCCGTCGTGCAGGAAACTCGACTGTGGGACGCGGGCCGCGGCGTGACGGTGAGCATGCGCGGCAAAGAGGAAGCTCACGATTACCGCTATTTTCCAGACCCGGACCTGGTGCCCTTGGCCATCGATGATGATTGGATCGAAGCCGTACGGCGCAGCCTTCCCGAATTGCCCGACGCCAAGAGGGAGCGCTTTATGGCCCAATACGGACTTCCGGCCTATGACGCGACGGTCCTGACCGCATCCAAGGATGTGGCCGATTATTTTGAATCGGTTGCGGCAGATTTTCCTCAACCCAAAACCGTCAGCAACTGGATCATGAGTGAACTTCTGCGGGAATTGAAACGGGATGAGAGTGAAATCGATCAATGCCCCGTACCCCCTAAACACCTGGCGGAACTGCTGCACCTGGTGGATAAAAATGTGATCAGCGGAAAGATCGCTAAGACCATTTTCAAGGAAATGTACGAAACCGGAGCTGCCCCGTCACGAATTGTGGAAGAAAAAGGGTTGCGGCAGGTCACCGACGAAGGGGCCCTCATGGCCGTCATTGAACAGGTCCTTCAAGAAAATCCCAAGGAAGTGGAAGCTTACCGACAGGGCAAAGAAAAGCTCATGGGCTTTTTCGTCGGGCAGGTGATGCAGAAAACACGGGGCAAAGCCAACCCTCAGCTGGTCAACCGCATGCTCAAGGAAAAGCTTTCAGGCTGATCGGCTGGAAACCGAAGCAGTCATCGGTTAACAAAGTTTCAAGGACATTAACGGACATATAAGCACAAAGGAGATGGTTTATGCCCTCTTCGCCGCTTAGGCCGATCTGGTGGGACGGCGACGCTGTCATGATCTTGGATCAAAGGCTTTTGCCCCACAAGCACAAGGTTCTACGCTGCACCACGGTGGATGAAGTCATTCGAGCTATCAAGACCATGGCCATCCGTGGGGCGCCTGCCGTCGGCATTGCCGGAGCCATGGCCGCGGCCTTGGCCGCTCGAGCCATCACGGCGGCGGATGTGCGTACTTTTTTCCGGAAGTTTTCCCATGCGTGCCAGCGTATTCGAGCGGCTCGACCGACGGGGAACAATCTGACCTGGGCGGTGGATGCCGTCTTTGCCGTGATGGTGGAAAATCCGGGAGCGGATGTGCCCACGTTGCAACAGCTTATTCGAGAAAAATCCCAGGCGATTCTTGAGGAAGACATTCGTACCAATGAAGCCATTGGGCAGTGGGGACGGCAAGTGGTCCCTCGAGGTGCCCGGATCCTTACCTACTGCAACGCGGGGGCTTTGGCCACCGGTGATTACGGCACCGCCTTAGGGGTTATTCGTGCGGCTTTCGCCGCCGACCCCTCCATTCACGTCACCTGCTGTGAAACCCGACCGTTTCTTCAAGGAAGCCGCCTGACGGCTTATGAACTCATGACGGAAAAAATTCCGTGCACTCTCATTACGGACAATGCCGCCGGAAGCTTGATGCAGCAAAAAAAGATCGACCTGGTGATCGTAGGGGCGGACCGGATTGCGGCAAACGGTGACACGGCCAACAAGATCGGAACCTACACCCTGGCCGTGCTGGCCCAGGCAAACGGTGTGCCTTTTTACGTGGCGGCACCAAGATCCACCATCGATCCACTGTTGCCCAACGGGTCCGGGATCCCCATCGAAGAGCGGGATCCGAAAGAAGTGACCCATTTTTACGGGCGGCAGGTGGCCCCTCGAGGCATGGCGGCTCTGAATCCTGCCTTTGATGTCACACCCCATCGATACATTTCGGGAATCATCACGGAAGTGGGTGTCATCGGAAAACCCTTTACCCGAGGAATTCGCCGAGCCTTGGAAGCCCCGGCACCCGGCCGGTGAACGGCACGGGGTGAATGTGTGGGCGCACACAACAAACCTTTGTAGGGGCGGACCGGTGTGTCCGCCCCAAAAACATCCGGGACACCCTGGATAGGCGGGCGGACACATGGGTCCGCCTCTACACAGGGATAGTTTCCCGCAGGGATTGTTTCGCGGGGTGGATTTGATGGCGCACACATCGGTGCGCCCCTA
>FWPV01003084.1_pt1 | contig 32860 bp, 22 predicted proteins | sample 2228371 | NCBI WGS metagenome assembly FWPV01 (sample SAMEA103939776, study PRJEB20133) | metagenome
AAGCCCCACCCAGGTCAACGTTGGTCTGGATATTGGTGTTGTAACTGCTAAAGCCCTTGGGCACGAGGGAATTCACCAGGGCGGCCTGGCTGGCATCGCTCGGGTCTATGCCGCCGCGGTAGGTAACGAGTTTGGTCCTGCCGCCCGCAATGGTGTCGTCCTGATACAGGTAATACGAATAGTTCCCGACCTGAGGGTACCAGGTGTAACCCGAATCACGCATGGCAACCCACACGCTGGGAGCACTGGCGGCCGTCTTGCCGACGTATGGCTGCGCCCAGCGGAAATAGTTGATTACCTCGGTGCGCGGGTTCCCCGCGGCGTCGGCGAACATCCAGCCGCGCCAGTCGGTTGTGCTGTAGTCCACGGTGATGTAATCCACCGGATACGACTGATTGTTCACCTGATGGCCCAAAGCGCCCAGCAGTCCCCAATAGGCTAGATACTCGTGCGGCGTAAGGTACCAGTAGGCTTCATGGCCCACCGGGAGCGTGCGCTGGACGGAGATGAGCGGATCCAAGCGGCCGCACCCCGCCTGCGAGTACGGCGGTGTGATGATGACGGCATCCTCATCGGCCAGAAGCCCGGCGACCAGGTTGCCAATGCCCATGGGAGCCACATCCGCCATGATCTCCGCACGGTTGCACCGATGAGTGTATACCGGAGCATTCAGAATCATGACGGTTTTTGAAGGTGGGCGGGTGCTGCTGCCCGTCCCGCCGAAGGCGATGGCATAGGCGCGCGCGGTTTCGCGCACGTAGGCGCGCCATAGGTCGTAGGTCAAGCCTGCAGCCTGGAAAGAGGTGTCATAACAGTCGTCGCCGGGCTGTGTCTCGCCGTACAGCCCCGTGCCCGCAAGAATATATTCCACACGCGGGTCATTCTTGTACCGAGCGCCCAGAGCATAAACGAAATTGGAGTACGCATTCTTATACCGCGAGTCGTGGTACTTCACCGCCGGCAACGGTGGGTAGGTGCTCGTACTGCAGCCACTTCCTGCGGTAGCCGTGAACACGATGTCGGGGTACCGGGCTACGAGCCAGTCGGGAATGCCAAGGCCTCCGCGGCGCCCGTTGTAAGTAACGATATGCAACCCACCGGCCTTGCCCCTTGACGCCAACGCGTTGAGGAAGTTATCTATTTTGCTCCAGTTGTACACCCCCTCGCTCGGTTCCAACTCTTTCCACGTGAAAGTCTGATGCCCTCCGATGATTGGGTAGAAACTCGGGTCCAAGTTGTCGTAATCCCGCGCGATGTAGAGGCCGGGGCGCCCCCCGCCGGGGATCGCGGCGATGTCCACCCCATCCGGGTCGCCGCTAACGCGCACGCCCGTGAGCGGAATCGTGGAATCTGACTCGGGGCCCTCCGCGCCAACGCCCGGCACAAACGCTGACGCCATGGGCACGAGCAGCACCACGACCAAAGCGATCACAAAACATTTACCACGGTTCATAGACTCACTGCTCCTTAACCACAAACCAACAGGTTCATTAATTATAGGCAGAAACTGCCACACTCCAAACCCGGCTACATCTCGGTCACCGCAAGGGAATCTTGCCTGACCCGAAAGGGTTCGCGACTGCGCCGTCCTGCACCGCCGCCTTACGCGCCCGCGAAGAACTCGCGGATGGCACCCGCCACCTCGTCCACCTGCGCCTCGGTCATCTCGGCGAACATGGGCAGCGAGAGGATTTCGCTCGCCAGGCGCTCGGTAACCGGGAACTGCCCCTTGCGGAAGCCCATGCGGTCATATGCCTCGGTCATCGGCAACGGAATGGGATAATGCATCCCCGTGCCGATGCCCCGCCCCGCCAGGAACTCGCGTAGGGCATCCCGTCTCTCCGTGCGAATGACGTACAGATGATACACGTGCTCCACGTCCGGCATCACGTATGGCCGCACCACGGGCAGGTCGGCCAGACGCTCATTGTACCAGGCCGCCACCTGCCGCCGCCGTGCGTTCCACTCGTCCAGATACCGCAACTTGACCCGCAGGACTGCCGCTTGCAGGGTGTCCAGGCGACTGCAGTATCCCTCCATGACATGCTCGTACTTGCTCTTCTGACCGTGGTTACGCAACAAGTGCAACCTCCGTGCCAGGGTCTCGTCGTTGGTTACCACGGCTCCCGCGTCGCCGTAAGCGCCCAGGTTCTTGGCCGGATAGAAACTGAAGGCGGCGAGGTGTCCCATGCTCCCCGCGCGGCGGCCTCTATACCGAGCGCCATGGGCCTGGCAGGCGTCCTCCATGACGATGAGGTTGTGCCTGCGCGCCACTTCCAGGATCGGCTCCATGTCGGCGGGCTGGCCGTACAGATGGACGGGCAGAATGGCCTTCGTATGCGGCGTGATGGCCTCCTCCAGCAGGGCCGGGTCCAGGTTATAGGTTCGCTCGTCCACGTCCACGAGGCGGAAGCGCGCACCGGTCTGGCTAATGGCCTCGGTTGTGGCTATGAACGTATTGGCCGCGGTGATGACCTCATCGCCCGGGCCGACGCCCACCGCGAGCAGGCCAAGGCGCAGGGCGTCGGTGCCGTTGGCGACACCCACCGCATGGCCCACCTCGCAGAAGCGGGCGAACTCGTCCTCAAAGTCCGAAACGGCCTGCCCCAAGATAAAATCGCAGCGATCTACCACCGTCTGGATCGCGCGGTCTATCTCCGGCTTCAATGCGACGTACTGGGCCTTCAGATCTACGAAAGGTACTGTCATGTCGTTTCCCCCTTTTCTAACGATTCAACGCGCCGACAGGATACGGCAGGCGGCTCATTGCTCACCCCAGGGTTGCCAAAGGTGCGGCGGAATCCATTCCCGCCGCATCTCATGAACCTCCACGGCCCGGCGGTCGGATGGACTCGGATCACAAACGTCCCTTCGCTTTGGACAAGGGTCGCTTGGGCATCATCCGAGCCACCCACTCCAGGTATCTAGCCTGCTCCGTGGCCCAGTTGTGCTGTGCCGTGAAACCCCTGGCGCGCTCGGCCTGCCTCCGACGCAGTGCAGGGTCATGGTACAACGCCAACAACTTCTGAGCCAGATCATCCACGTCTCCGGGCCGAAAGAACTGGACCATCGTATCGTCAAAGTAATCTGCGGTGGTCGCCGTGCGAGAGGCGACAGCAGGCACGCCCAGAGCCACGTACTCCAGCAATTTGGTGGGCAGTACGCAGTCGGTGAAGACATCCTGGCGCATGGGTATGACCCCCACATCGGCCGCGACGATGCGCTGGGGCATTTCCTCAAGCGGCTGCTGGCCGTGAAAGCGCACGGTATCGGCCAGTCCGAGTTCCCTCACGAGACGCTCCACGCTCGGCAGGTAGTCCCCCGTACCATACAACTCCACACGTAGGTTGGGAATCTGTGGCCGGACCTGAGCCGCGGCCTGTACGAGCAGATCTACCCCATAGCGATGTAGCATACTCCCATGGTAGATCACGACGAAGGCACCATCGGCGGCCCGAGGTGCTGAGGTTCGTGCAGGGTCAAACACCCGCTCGTCAGGGCAATTCATTACTTGGACCAACTTGTGCTCCGGGATACCGCGGCCCATCATGATGCGGCGATGGCGCTCGTGCAGCACAAACACGGTGTCGGCACAGGCACAGGCCAAACGCTCCTGGGCGACCAACAAGCGCACCACCGCCGAGTGGCGGCCCAGGCCAAACCGCGACATGAACAGCTCAGGCGTCAACTCGCGCAGGTCCAGCACCAGGGGCACGCCACGGATCTTGAGCAGCAGCGCGCTCAAAAGCAGGGCGTCAGGCGGGTTATGCACCTGGACAAGGTGATAGCGCCGCACGCGGTCAAGGCACAACAAACGAATGGCCGCACGAACGAAGAAGGTGGCATACTCGGCTAGGTAGACCGGTGCCCCAGCACCCTGATGATGGGTTACCGGCAGGCGGTAGACCCGCACCCCGTCCACAATCTCCTCCTCAGCCTGTCCGGGCCACCGCAACGCTAACACATCCACCCCATACCCCTGCCGGGCCAACGCTTCGGCCATCCGCCGGCAGCGAGGCTCCACAGGGTAGCCAGAGTGGGTGATCAAGCAGACATGTCGCCCGCGCTCTGTGCTGTCTTCTCCCATTCACCCTCCTGCGCAAGTCCGATGGCCCCCTTGAGGTCGGGGACTGCTCCCTTGCATCCCAACCCCAGGCGCACCGAACCCCGTATGTTGATCGTGAAATGGACGCATTCCCCCAACTTCCGTATGTCCGCCTTCGCCGAGCACTGCGAAAACTCTCATGCGTCCCTCGCCCTGCCTACGCACCATCTACACTCCAGGCACACGCGCCCCGCGCTCTCGCAGCACGCGCTCGTACACCGCCACTATCTGCCGCGCCGTGGCCTCCAGCGATAGGTGCGCGACCCGCCGGCGGCCGTCGGTGCGGCCCCCGCGAGCAAGCGCAAGGCGCAACTTGGCCGCCATGTCTTCGGGGGTGCGCTCACACAGGTAGCACCCCTCCGTACCGCCGATAATCTCGGCCACGTCGCCCACGTCCACCGACACAATGGGCAGATTGCACGCCATGGCCTCCTTGATGACCATCGGCGAACCCTCAAAGTCCGACGCCAGCGCAAGGACGTCGCAGGCGTTCATGTAAAGCGGCATCTCCTCATGGGGGCACTTGGACGCGACGAGCAACTGCACACCCCTGTCCTGCGCCGCCAAGAGCGCGACAGCCGCCTGGATGACCTCCAGCCGCTTTTCCGGGCGCGGCTCGCCCGCGAACAGCACCAGCCTAGCGTCCAGAGGCAGGCCCAGACGGGCGCGCGCCTCGTCCCGCGGCATGGGGGCGAACAAGGCCATGTCCACGCCGCACGGGATCACCACCGCATCCTCATCGCCCAGGGCGCGCTTCACCACGCCCGAAGTAACAATGACCGCATCCACGCGGGGCGTTACCCAACGGCACAGGTAGCCCTGCCACCCCAGCACAACCTCTATGCCGTGGTGAGTCAGCACCACCGGCAGGCGGCGCTGGCTCAAGGCCACCAGGCCCGAAAACACGTAGTGCGCATGAATCAAATCGTAGGGTGCGTGCCGGCGCAGGTACTGGCGCAGGCCAGCGAGCCCCCGCACATAGTTCAAGCGGCTAGCCTTGCCGTCCATGAAGAATACATCCACGTCAATCCCCAGGGCGCGCAGCGACTCCACCTGGTCGCGCACAAACGTGCCGAAGGCAGGCTTATCCTGCGTTGGGTACATGTTCGTTACCACCAGCACGCGCATCTATTCGTGCTCCAGGAATGGGCGCTTGGCCCTGGGATTGAACAGGAAAAGTGCATTGATGAAAGTTCTATAGCGCCGGTAGTACCGCAGGAGTGCCAAGCGCACCGTCTCGCCGGACACTATCTCCAGGGGCTGCGCGGCATTCAGCACATGACCGCGCCGAGCCTGCGCCAGCCGCCGATACCACTCCACTTGCCGCGCCAGGAACGCCTCGGACTCTTGCCCATCCTTGCGGCGGGCGGCCACATCGGGCGGCACGTCCAGCAGGAACCAGATGGCTGGTCGCGGCGAAAGGCGCTCTAGCACGCGCAGCGCCAGCGGGACATGCCCGCCGCCTGCCCACGCCAGATAGGCGGCGACCTCCGCCTGCGCGTCCGCCACGTAGCGGTCGGCAATGACCACCCACCCGCGCAACAAGGGCCACACGACGTGGGCCATATACTGCCGCCACAAGTCCAGCGCGATCACCCACGGCCACACACGCCGCACCAGGGGCCGCCGCCATAACGCCGCCCGCCGCTGCCACGGGTCGGGCGTGCTCGCCCCGCTACCGTCAGACGAAGAAGTCCGGCTCAGCCACCGCCTGCCCAGGCGAATCAGCGCATCGGTTAGCGGCGAGGACGCCCCTCGCGTCCACACAACCCGCGCGCGGACGTCGCATAGGGCGAAGGCCGACTGCAGGGCCTCGGCATGGGCGGTCTTGCCCGAGCCATCCACGCCGCAGACGGCGACGAGCATGGGCCGCTGGGAGCGTACCCTCAACTTGCGCCGCACCCCGGCGAGAGCGTGGCGCACGGCGTCGTCCAACTTCTGCGCCGGGGATAGCCGCCGATCCCGCGCCACCTTGCCGAAGTAGTACCGCTTGCTGTAGGCGAACGGCACCCGCACCGGAAACGTCCCCGCTCCCATAGGCGGCACAGGCGCGGGCGACAGGCGATTCGGCACCCCCTTCGGGATGCGCACGTCCGCGAACCAGGCGGCCTCGGCGTGCGAAACATGCCCCAGGATGACGTTCAGCCCCTGGAGCCAGCCGCGCTCCTTGGCCTGCCGCGCGCAGTAGTCCCAGTCAAACCCAGGCGAGCCTACGCAGTGGCGCGCTTTGACCAAGTCCCAGATTTTGAATTCCTTGTCCTCGTAGAAAGCGTGAGCCAGCGTTACCAGCAGTTCATCTTCGGGGCCCAAGATGGACACGGCGGGGTCGTCCGCCGCAGGCCGCACCCGCTCCCAAAGCCATTCGTCCACCAGAAACCCCGTGCCCCACCCCACCTGCGTGTGCAGGTGAATGGCCGACGCCTCCTCGCCGCCGCGGAACCGCTTGAACAGGAATTTTCGCGGCTCCTCAATGTTGCGCAGTTCCACATAGCCCAACTCATACAACGCCTGCGCCGCCGCAAGTTCCGAATCCGGCGGCACAAGCAGATCTACGTTATCGCTCCGATAGGGGAACGAAGGCGGGATGCCCGCGGATTTGATGAGCACGCACGGGATGCCGCGCGATGCCAGCGCCTCCCGTACCTTGAGGTACTCGCCGCGTTGGCGGGCCAGGCTTGCCTGCTCCTGGGCGAGCGCCTCGGCGAACGGCGGCGTGGCCCAAAGGGGCAGATCCTGGCGCAGATTGCAAGCATGCAGCAGCGGCACCTTGTTGCGCCGCAGGTGGGCCAAGACCGCCGCGGCATCGGCCAGAACCCAGTCCTCACTCTCCACAGGCTTGGCGCCCGAGTCGCTCAGGAAGACGGCCAGCCGCAGTTCTCGCTCGTTCATGCCGTCCTCCCCGAAAGCAGTATTCCGGCGGCCATAGCCCAACTGTAGCCCTCCACACGGGAACGCGTCCGCACAGATTTCTCGGCCAATGCCTCGCGCACGGCATCGGCTAGTTGCGCATCATCGGCCACATAGCGCAGACCGTCGCCCCCGGGGAACAACCGAGGCAGTTCGCCGAACGGCGTGCTGACGACCGGCAGGTTGCAGGCCATCGCCTCCAGCACCGACAGCGGCACCTCCACGCTCCCCTGCGCCGAGCGGACGGGAAAGACGTAGCAGTCGGCCAGTTGATAGACCTCTGCGATGTGGTCTATGTACTGCGTGATGACAACGACGCCCGCATCTTCCAGCGCCTGGACGAGCGCCGCGTCCACGCCGAACGCCGAACTGCCCACGACAACAACCTGGACGTCGTCGGACAGCGCACGCTGTAAGGCGGCCAGCGCATGGATATTGCGGTTGGGCAGGATATGGCCCACGTGGAGCACAATGGGCCGACTGTCCGAGAACCCGTACCGTGCGCGGAGGATGCGCTTCTGAGCGTCGTCGGCAGGGGTGAACGTGTCCGTATCCACTGCAGGCGGTAGGAGGCGCACATCGCACCCCAGTTCGCGCAGGGGGGCGGCCGTCGCCTCGCCCTGTGCCCAGACGGGGCCGGCACGCAGGAGCGGGATGAGCGCCCGCGCCCAGCGCCCGTACTCCCGCGGCTGGAACGCCACCAGCGCCACGGGGGTTCGGGCATAGGCGGCCAGCACGCGCGCCCGCAGGAAACTGAACACCGTGGCGCATGCCGTCGGGAAGTACAGCACGTACTCCGGCGCGAAAGCGCGCACCCGCCGCCACAGGCCGACGCTAACCAGCAGGCGATTGGCCCGCACGCGGCGCACGCCCGCGTCAGGAATGCCGTTCCCTCGGTTCGTCAACGCCAGCACCTCGTGCGACGATTGCAACGCCCTCAACAGATGCCAGGACGCCTTCTTGATGCCCTCGTCAAAAGGCGGAACCAGCGCCTCGGAGAAGTAAAGCACGCGCATGGCCACTCATCCTCCCTGCGCCACGTCGCGGTATAGTTCCACGTACCGGGCGACGACATGGCGCAGACTGTAGCGCCGTTCCACGCGCTCCCTGGCCGCAGCGCCCATGCGCCGCCGCAGGGACTCATCCGTAAGGACGCGCACCAGGCGGTCGGCCAGGCTCGGGATGTCATCCTGCGGCACGACGTAGCCGCTGACGCCGTCCTCGATCATGTCGCCCACGCTGCCCACGAGCACCGATACCGACGGCTTACCCGCCGCGGCCGCTTCCAGAATCACGCGGGGCGAGGACTCCTGCCGCGAGGTCAGCGCCAAGACCGCGCACTCGGAGTAGGCCCGCAGGGTCTCCTCATAGCGAAGAAGTCCTCGGAATACCACCGCCCCGCTCAGGCCGTTCTCGGCAGCATAAGCCTCCATGCGCTTGAGATACTGGTGGTCATCTATGCGGCCAGCAAAATGGACGTGGGCCTCGGGCACGCGCTCGCGCACCAGTTTGAGCGCCTGGAGCAACGCCATGCCGTTCTTCAGTTCGGTAATCGTGCCCGCGCACAGGATGCGGCCAGGTACCGTACAATCCGGCACGGCAAAGTAGTCGTCGGACACCGGAATAGGGATTTCCGTCCAGCGCGGGTCACCCTCGGCGCGATACTCTCTCCGCACGTAAGGGTTGATGGCCACGATTCGCCTCACCCGCCGCACGGCGAATCGGTCGAACAACATGGCCGCGCGGTAGCGCATGCGGTCAAACCAGGTCCGACGGAAGATCTGGGCCTCGCGCCACACGATCCCGTGAATGGTGAGCACCGTGGGGAATCCCGCCAAGATGCCGGCGGTGGCGTATTGGCTCATGTGGGCGTTGACCACGTCCGGCCTGATGCGGCGGAACTCGCGACGCAGTTTCCAGACCGAGGTGATCATGTTCGGAATGATGCGGCGGCGCGGCGCGTGAAGATAATGCACGAACACAGGCCCATCCTGCACCACCGTATCCGAATCCACCTCTTTGGTGCAGTGCACGACGTGCAGTTCCAAATCGTCCACAGATTTGAACCCGCGCACCAGGTCGCACGCGACGGCCTGCAACCCGCCGGACCGCCGCGACGGATCCAACGGGTACATGGTGGCCAGCGCAACCTTCAACGGTCTACTCACCGTATCCTCACTCATCTGCCCCATGGAGATACCCCAGGTACGGGCTAGTCTGTTCCGCCTTCGTGGCCACGTAGATGTATTCCGACGTGAAGCCCAGGCGCTCCAGACAGCGACGCAAAACGCCCGTCCGAAATAGCGAGCCCACTCCCGCCCAACAGGAGATCAGAGCGGTTTTCCGTCCACTGGCCCGTGCCATCACCAAAACCGCTCAGGCTCCATTCTTCACGGCGCGCTGTTCCTGGCTCAGGACATCCGCATAAACACCCAAAACGCGCTGGGCGACAACGGCGCTGCGGAAGTTGGCTTCTGCGTAGGAACGCGCCGCGTCGGCGAGCGAGTGGGCGAGGCCCGCGTCCGTCAGCACCCTCGTAAGCGCACCGGCCAGCCCGGCCACATCGCCGGGGCGGACAAGCATCCCTGTCTGGCCGTCCTGGATAATGTCGGGAACGCCGCCCACCGCCGTGCTTACCACCGGCAGGCCCGCGGCCATGGCCTGGGCGACGGCAGCAGGCAGGGTCTCCTGCCACGACGGCAGGGCGAGCACAGCGGCGCGAGCGTATTCCGCCAGTATCTCCGACTCGGCCAGCGGGCCCAGGAACTGGACGTTGCCCTCAAGGCCTTGCTCTGCCACGAAGCGGCGAATACGCGCAACGTAGTCGGGAAACTGCCGTGTATCGCCCGCAATCCGCAACGCTACGTTCGGAAGCGCCCTTCGTACAGAAGCCACGGCGTGCACCAGTTCATGTACCGCTTTGCGGGGACTGACCACCCCCGCGAACAGAATGGTATGCGGCTCAGGCGTGCGCTGCGGGGCGAAAAATCGCTCCGAAATGGCATTGGGTACGAACCACACGCGGGCGCGCGTCCAGTGGGCGAACTCGCGCGCCACGTAGGGCGCAATGGCGATGAGATAGCGGGCCCGGCGCACGCAGCGGCGCTCGTACCACGCATCCCACAGCCCCCGCACGCGCTGGGATAACCCGCGAAGATAGGGGAACTCACGGAAGGCCACGCCGTGCGCCGTGATGACCGCAGGCACTCCCGCAGCAAGCGCCGCGCCGCCGTAGAACGTCGTCCCATGCCCATGCACGATGTCGGGCCGCTCCTCCTCTACGATGCGGCGGATGGCCCGGAAATCGCCGGCATAGCCTATCAACCGGCCCCACCGAAGCCTGGGCAGATACGTGATGCGCACCGGGCCTCGGGTACGCGTCTGGGGCGAACGCACCAATGGCAAAGAAGTTACCACGTGCACGCGCACGTCATCCCGCGCTCCAATGCCGTCCAACAGGTACGTAACTGTGGACTCTACACCCCCATGAGCGCGCTCCCAATCCAACGGGAATGGGCTCAGAATCAGAACCTTCACGCCGACTCCTTCGCCATCGTCCTCGGACGGAAGAGGCGTTGCCCTTCCCCTAAGATCCACCCTAAGACGCCGCCAACCAAGACATAGAAAAGAATCGCCCCGAAAGAAAAGATCACGATGTCGCCTGCCACGCCGGGGAGAAGATACGCCACGAACGCGCCCCACGTCGCGATGATGAGGCTCCGCGCCTTCGCGTCGGCGATACTCCGGTAGAACCGCACCGTAACCCAGAACGCCGACAACATGAATCCCAAGTAAGGAATCAGGGCCATCAATCCACCGTGAACCAGAATGTACACCAGCGAATTGTGCGGCGACATCCGCACGCGAATGTTCGGGTCCGCGTACTGGTATGCGGCCCCGCGGGCGTAAAGCGTGTACAGCGTCGCGAAATTGTCCTGCCCCACACCGGTGAACGGGTGGGCTTTGATCATCTTCCACGCGGTTTGATAGACTTGCATTCGCCAGAGGATGGGGCCTTCGGCCTGCAGGCGCTCGCGGATGGCGGGCGTCGCACTGATCACGCCCCAGGCGACAATTAAGATCATCGCGGCTGCGAGGAAAACCGGTAAGAAGACCTTGCGAAAGCGCGGATAGAACGGCAACATGGCCAGTAGACTGGCGATGAAAGCCGCCCACCCGGCGCGGTTGTAGCACATGAACGAACCCACCGCGAGCATTAGCAGCGTGCCGAGCCAGATCAAACGTCGCCCGCGCGTCTTGCTTTCAATCATTCCGCGAGCCGCAAACGGTGCAGCCATGGCAATGCAAACCGTCGTAAACGCTGGGTTGCCCAGCAAGTTGACCACGCGTCTTATGTGCGCGGAATAAATGATGCTGCGATCTTCCGGGTAGAACAGGATGATGCCCGTCGTCTGCTCATGCGTCGCCAAAGCAGCAAGGTAAAGCCCAACGATGGACAGCGTGATGGCGATGCGCTTCACGTCGCGCTCGGTGGAGAAGTACTGCCGCGCAAGAAAATACGCCACAGCAGGCACCAGGTAGATGTCCCAGAAGTTCTGCAATGCCTTGTTAGCAGACATGGGGGTCCCGGAATAACTGATCAGCGTGAACGCCGTGAACAACGCCATAAAGATGTCGCTCCAGATGACGCGGGACCACTTGCGTCTACCGATGGCGATCTGGGCGGCCCACAGTGCCAGCAGAACTAGGGTAACCAGCCGGTTCAGCTTCAAGTCCGGGATACCATGCCCCAACTGGATGTCCAGCGGGATGAAGCGCGCGTAGGGCGCGATGATGATCCACAAGAGCATCCCGATCTTGGGATCCAGGGCGACCGCTCCCAAACAGAAAGCCACCCCAACGGCGGTAACCACCGTGGTGTACCGCGGCGATACCAGCAGGATGCCCAGCGCGCACCCTATAGCAAGCGCGACTAGGACAAGCGCCACCCGCCCGATGAGACGGAGCGCCTTGCCGTCGCCAGAAAGCCACTCCAACCTACGAATCATAGCAACTCCTCGTACACAGCCTGCACCCCCGCCACGTACCGATCCACCGTAAACCGGGCTTCTACTTCCTGGCGCGCCGCGGCGGCAAGACGTTCGCGCAGGTCGGGATCGCGCACGAACCGCCCTAACGCCTGGGCCAAGCGTCCCGCGTCGCCAGGCGGCACCAGCAGGCCCGTGCGTTCGTCCTCCAAGATCTCCGGAACCGCGCCGGCGGCCATGGCCACGATTGGCAGCCTCGCCGCCATCGCCTCCACGATCACCCGCCCGAACGGCTCCGGCTCTATGGACGTGTGGGCCAGCGCGTCCACGGCCTGCAGGAAAGCCGCCACATCGGGGCGAAAGCCCGTGAAGATGACACGCCCCTTCAGCGGGCCAGACTCCACGCGGGCGCGCAGTCTCTGCTCAAAGTCGTGGCCTCGCCAGCCTTCGCCCACGATGCAACCCATCAGGCGTGGATGCTCGAGAAGCAGTCGCTCCATAGCGTCCAGGAACACCTCGTGTCCCTTCCAGGGAACGACCCTGCCCAGCAGGGCGACCACGAACGCATCGTCGGGCAAGCCCAACTCCGCCCGAATGCGGGCCCGCGAGTCCGCAGGAACCTGGAACTCGCTCAGATCCACGCCGTTGTGGACCACGTGCCACCTGCGGAGGCGAACTCCGGTGCCCAACAGCCAGTCTGCGATGGCTTTAGAGATAAAGATGTGAGTCGCGACGCGGGGCGAGAGGAGTCGGTCAAAGCGCGTGGGCGGCTCAAAGGATCGCACGTGGCACACCACCGGAACCCTCGCCCACAGCGCGCCGAGAATCTCACCGCGGTTAAACGGAATACCATCGTTCACATGCACCCAATCGGGCTTCACATCGTAAAGCAAGTTCGCGAACGCTTCGGCCCGCTCCAGGATGCGCGGGAAGTGCTTCATCAGGAAGCCTGCGCTATGGTACACGCGGCGGCCCCAACTCCAGGAGCGCAACTTCTGCGCCACCGAAGTCTGCGCCACGCTCTGCAGCAGGGCCGAAGCCTGCGGCGGCGTATTAGCCCATGGACGGGTCAGCACCTGCACGTCCAGGGCCGAGAAACGCACCGCGAACGGGTTGCCTTCCGCCACGAGGACGATCGGCTCAAACCGCGTCCGGTCTAGCCCTCGCACCAAGTGGTACAGGCTAATCAGCGACCCGCCAATCTGCGGGGCTTTGTCTATGAACAGTACGCGTCGCATCTGCGCCGACTCCGGCATCTACTGCGCCGAGACCTTCCCGCGGGAGCGACCCAGCGACTCAATGAACTCCAAGATGAACGCCAGGATGACCCCCGCCGCCATGCTGATGGCCACCCCCACCAGCAGTAGCCTCGGCAACTGCGACGGTGCGGGCCGGTCGGGCTGGCGGGCGGGCTCGGCCACCTGGATGAAGCCTGCATTCAGCGACTGGCTTTCCTTCAGCGCGGCCTCGTTCAGTTTGCCCGACAGGAAGTTCACGTTGGCTTGGATTTCATTCACGGCGGCCTGTTTCGCGTCGTACTCCGAAGTTAGGCCGATGAGCGACAGCAGGCGGGTCTCGCGGTCGGAGATCATCTGCTCGTACTCCAGCCGGGCCACCTGGGCCACTTCGGCGGCGATCTCCGCCTCCACAGCCTCCTGGGCGTAGTCCCGTGCCAAGCCGTAGTAATACGTGGCCGTAGCCGTAGCACCGCGCGCCGATGCCGCTTCCGCCTGCTCGGTAGCATTCTGTGCCTGTTCTCGATACAACGCGGCTTCGCGGTTCTTCTGCTCGCTCTGCATCACCGCCATATCGCGGCTGAATCGCAACTGACGCAACTCGTCCTGATAGGCGGACAGTTCACGCTGGAGCGAGTCCACGTTGTGTTGCAACTTGAATTGCAGGAGGGCCTCCTTAGCATCGGCCAGGCTTTTCTGTTCCTTTTCCAATTCCTGGGCGATGAACACCCGCAACACCGTCGCCCGCTTGGCGCGCAGGTTACGGTAGTAGACCAGTGCGTTATCTACCAACTTCGTTACGATGGTTTCAGCGTCCTGTGGAGAATCGGCCTCGTAGGAAATGTAGATGAACTCCTCCTCGGTGCCAACGGTCATGCGCTCCAGCAGGTCCACGGCGCTGATGCCCAGGTTCAGGTCGGCGATGGTCTGCCAGGCCACAATAGGGCGCTTCAGGGCGGCGATGAAGTCCTGCTGGGCCGCCGATATCTCCTCTGCCGCGGGGCCCGAACGGAACTCGGAGAACAGCGCCACGTCGCCAGGCTCCGAGGCGATGACCTGAAGCCGCACGGTGGCCTGGTACACCGGCCCTGCCGTCAGCGACGTGAGCAGAATCACGCCCACCGTAAGCGCCGTGATAAGGACGATAAGCCATGCTCGTTTCCAGATCACCCTCAAGTACATGAGAAAATCGGTTGTTTCCATTCCTCTCCTCTCCAATCCGCGCCACGCGATACCCCACGCAGGCATCCCGAAGCGCCCAAGTCTCTATGCCTGTCGCTGCAAGAAGGCGGCCAGTTGCGACGCGATGAACGCCACGCGGGCCTCCCAAGAATGCTGGGCGGCGATGCGGCGGCGCTCGGCGCGGGCGGCCTCATCGTCGGCTGTCATCGCCCTCTGCACCGCCTCGGCGAAATGTTCGCGGTCCGCAACGGCCACCCAGCGCGAAAACGCCTCTGCCGCCGGTATCGGCGTGGACACCACCGGTCGCCCTGCCGCCAGGTATTCGTACATCTTCAGCGGGTCAATGCTCCGCGTCCACTCGTTTAGTTTATACGGCATGAGGCAAATGTCCAAACCCTTGACATAGTGCGGGACGAGCGCTACGTCCTTCTTGCCCAGGAAATGCACGTTGGCTTCGCGGCGAAGGTCAAATCCCGCCGCGTCTTCCCGCACGGCCCACGGCCCTACCAGGACGACGGTCCAATCGGGCCGCGCCTGTGCCATGTCGCGCAGCAGCGCGTAGTCCACCTTGTCGTTCAGCGCGCCCACGTAGCCGACGCGCGGCCTGGGAAGCGCCGCCAAATCGGCGGGCAGGCTGGGGTCTTCCAGCGCCCGCGAAAACGCCTCGTAGTCCACGCCGTTGGGAACAAGATACGTGCGCGGGTTGTACCGGCCCTTGCTCTCCATGAGGGCAGGCGATGTTACAAAAACCATGTCCACGCGCTCTATCAATCGCCGCTCCCGCTCAAGGAAGGCGGCGCGGCGTTCGGGCGTTAGCCCACCGTAACCCGCGTACTCGTCCACGATTTGATACACGCTCATCTTCTCGCCAAACTGGCCGACGACATCGGCCTGGTCGGGGCGCACCAGCCATAGGATAGGGCGGCCCGCGCCCAGCCGCCGCATCACCGCCCGCAGGTCCCGGCGGCGCAGGCCAGCGAATACGGAAGCCAGCGGTTCCCTGCCGCTGATGGGCGCCCACCACGGCGGCCTGTACACGTACAGGTTGTCCACCGCCTGGCGAAGGCGCGGCCTGGCGCGCAGAGGGCGAATAGCGCCCCGCCGAAGCGCCGCCCACACCTGGCGCAGATAGGGGCGCGGCTCCACATAAATGACCAGGTTCTGCCGCGCCAGGCGGCTCATGATTTGATGTCGGTTGCGCCAAATGTCATCCCACACATCCGGCGCGAAGCACAGAATCGTCTCCCCTGCGATCACGGACGCCCCCTCCGCGCGTTACGGTATGCGGCGAGGTGCTCCCGCGCCAGCCGGTCCCAGCCCAACGACTCCGCGTAGGCCAGCGTCTCGCGGCGCGCCGCGTCCCTGTCCAACGACGCGGCCCGCGCCAATGCGTCCACCAGGCCATGCGGGCTGTCCGGGTTGTACAGCACGCCGCGGTTCCCCTCCACCAGGCCCGAGAAGCACCCGATGTTCGGCGCTACGATGGGCAGGCCAAACGAAAAGGCCAGCAAAGCCGCGCCCGATGTGGTTACTTCCCGATAGGGCAGGACATCCACATCGGCGGCCAGAAGGTAGCGGTGGAGTTCGTCATCGGGCACGTAGCCCAGCCGCAGGCGAATGCGAGAATCGCCCTGCGCCGCCGCTTCAATGCGCGCCGCGCAACTCGCGTCCTGCGGGTTGCCCGCGACGATCAGCGCATACTCGTCGCCCTCCAGTTGCCGAAACGCCGCCACGAGTTGCTCCACGCCCTTGTAAGGCCGAATCTGGCCCAGAAACAGGAACACCTTGTGGTGCGGCAACAGCCCCAGCCGTTGGCGGGCCTCCTCGCGCGTGCTGCTCACGGGATACGCGCCGATATAGTTCCCGTGGGGTACAACGTACACGCCTCGCCGGCGCTCGTACAGCGACGCCAGTTGCGCCGCCACGCCTGCGTCGTGGACGTGCACCGCATCGGCCACGCCGAAGACCAAGCGGTTGGCCCATTGATTCAGGCGGGCATTCCGCCCCTCATGGTGTGCCAGATTGTGGACGGTGTAAACAAAAGTGATGCCCAAAAGCCGCGCCAGCAACAGCGCCGCCGCCATCCGTGCGAATTTCTTGAGCGCCCGCCAGCGGGATGGGGATGCAATCTGCAGTTCCACCCAGTGCAAGTGGATCACGTCCATCCCACGACGATCCCGCCACACCCAGCCAGGCGTGAGGTCGCGGTGGCACACGGCCCGCACGCCTGGAATCGCGTCCAGGGCGCGGCGGAGCAACTCTACATACGGGTTCATGGCAACCGTGGAAACGAGCGCCACGCGGAAGTCTCTGCCCGCGCCGGTTTGCCGGCCGTCTCCCCATGCGGCCATGTTATGCCTCCCTCGCCACTGCGCCGCGCCGACCCGGGCGCACGAATTCCCACATGGCCTGCGCCAACTGGCGCACCTCGGGGTCAATCGCCCACATGATGGCCGCGTAAACAATCACCACGGCCAGGCCCGCCGCCCCCAGGCGCACGATAGCGCGGGCAAGTCCCCAGGTGTTCCAATACACCAGTTTGCCCGCCAGCACGGCAACGACAGAGGCCAACCCCTGGGGCAACAAGATTTGTACGTACCTGCCCCAGGACGCGCCGATGATCCGGTTGGCGAGATAGACCGAGATGCCGAAGTCAATGACCGAGATGATGGCCGAGAACAGGCTGACGCCCACAATCCCGCCCCACTTGATGGACGGGTACAGGAAGATCAGCATCATGGTCAAGCGCCACAGGGCAATGTAGGTAAGCCAGCGCGGTTGCCCGCCCGCCTTGAACACGTTGCCCATATTGGCCGCCACCGACCGCACCAGACCGTAAATGCCCAGCAACTGCATGGGCAGGATGGCGGGGCTCCATTCGCGCCCATAGGCCTGGGTTACGAAGTTGTCGGCGAAACCGATGGTAGCCACGGCGATGGGCACCGACAACAGCGACACGTACTTCAGCGCCCGGAAGTACACCTCTCGGAACATCTGCAAGTCGTCCTGAACTTTGGAAAACGTCGGGAACATCACCTGGTTCACCAGGCGGGTGATCTGCGTCGCGGGCAGGTTGGCGATGGTATAGGCCAGGTCGTAGAACCCCAGCGTGGCGGTGGTCAGGAACTTGCCCACGAATACGTTGTCCACGTTGGTGATGGCGAAGACGAGCGCCTGGCTACCCACGATGTGCTTGCCGTAGTCAACGAGTTCCTTCGCGCTCGCAACACTAAAACGCAACTTGGGCCGCCACGGCGTAACGAACCAGATGAGCGCCGCCGCGATGAGCGAGACGGCTACCTGACCGTACACCAGACTCCAGACGCCCAGCCCCAGCATGGCCAAGACGATGGACAGCCCATTGCCCAAAACGCCCGCGACTAGGTCGGGAATCACTTTGCGCTTGAAGGCCAATTCCTTGACGAGGAGCGCCACCGGCACCTGGGCAAACGACGATAGGAGCATGGTCAGCGCCAGCACCCGCATGACAGAGACCAACTGCGGCTCGTGGAAGAAATCGGCTACCCAAGGAGCCGACACGAATCCGATTATGTAAAGTATCAGACTGCTGCCCAGCACCGTCCAGAATGCCGTATCGGCGGCCTCCTCTACATCCTTCTGCCGATAGATAAGCGCAGACGTGAATCCCAACTCCTGGAACATCATCAGCAAATTGATGGCGGGGTTGGCCAACGCCCGCAGGCCAAAATCGCCCGGAACCAAGAACCGAGCCAGCACCAGTTTTGTGATGAACGACAGGAAGCGCGTGAAGACAACGGACAGCGCAACCCAGATGATAGCCGAACCCACCTGCCGCTTCAGGCTCATGGGGCCTCCCTCTTTCGGCACACCAGCACAAAGTCGCGCGCGAACATGGAAGGCCAGGCGTGGGCCAGGTATTTGTAGATGTCTCGCACGACGCGCTTGCGGAAGAAGGCTGGGTAGAAATCCCTTGCCCACAGCGACGCGCTGCCGTCCACCTCCACCGGCTCCAGGCCGCGCGCCCGGCACAGGCGCTTCGCCTCGCGGACGGTGAAGAACCGCAGGTGCATGGCGTCGGTGGGCGAGTGCGGCACGTATGGGAACCGCCCGAACAGCACCCACAGGCGGCACTTCCAATGGGCGATGTTGGGCAGGCAGACGATAAAACGCCCGCCGGGCCTCAGCACCCGTGCGCACTCGTCAAACGAGCGCTCGTGGAAGAAGCGGTGCTCAATGGCCGAATTGGACACAACCACATCAAACACGCCGTCGGCAAAGGGCAGGTCCTGCGTGTCAATGTCCACCTGCTGCGCCGGAATGCCCTTGTCGCAGGCGCGCCGCACGGCCACCGACGACAAGTCCGTCGCCGTTACGTGCGCGCCGCGCTCCTGCATCTTCTTGGCGAGGACGCCCGGGCCGCAATCCACCTCCAGCACCTTCTCGCCCGGCTCCACGCGGCTCGCCAGCAGTTCCAGCCGCTCGTGGTCAAAGGTGTCATCGGCTTGCGTCCAATATGCGTCGTAGTAGGCGACTAAATCCATGCTTGCTCCTTTGTGGTCGGTCCGCATCAGGCTCGGCGCAAGGCCCGCTTGGCCCTGCGCCAGATGCCCAGCACGCGCTCCATCTTGGCCTCGTCGCCGCGAAACAGGGCGCGCAGGGCCTTCTTGGCGCGATACTTCCACGGATGCGTGCGCCTTAGGCTCAACTCGCTTTTCAGCGCCATGAATCGGTCGTACTCGTAAGCCAGTTCCTCGGGCGTTAGCGTGGGCAGGTTCAGAACGCTGGTGCGGGCGTAGTATGTGGACAGCGCCCCGGCCTGCGGCACATAGTATCCCTTCTGCACGGCTATGTCGTGCAGTTCGGTCATCGGATACGGGTAGAACACGGAGAACTGTAAGTCGTCCGGTTCCAGGCGGCGGTTGAGTTCAATGGTCTCCTCAATCATCTCCTTGGTCTCGCCCGGAATGCCCAGCATGTTGCAGGTGTACGCTTTCAACCCGTGCTTGCGCAGGCGGCGGAAGGCGGCGATGATGTCCTCGTTGCTCATTCGGCGCTTCAGGATGTCGCGCCGCAGGAGTTCGTTACCCGACTCAATCCCGATGCGCACGCCCTTGCAGCCCGCGCGGGCCAGCGCCGCCACGATCTCCTCCGACAGCCGCTCCACCCGCGTGTTGATCCAGAACGGGAACGAGAACTCGCGCGCGTAGGCCTCGCAAAACTCCAACGTCCACTTCTCGTCAAGGGTGAAGGTGTCATCTTGGAAATTGATGGTCTTCACCTTGTAGCGCGACCGAAGTTCGCGGATTTCCGCCAGCACGTGCGGCACGCTTCGGAAACGCACATACTTGCCCAGGCCCTTGTAGCGGCTCTGCAGGCCCGGATTGCAGCAGTACGAGCAGTGGTAAGGGCATCCGCGGCCGCTCATCATGTCCACCCAGCCGTCGTTGGCGGCAAGGATGGCGTCAAAGCCAAACAGTTCACGGTCGGCGAAGGGCAGTTCGTCCAGGTTGGCGATGAGGGGACGCAGGGGGTTGCGGATAATCTCCTCGCCGCGCCGCACCCACAGGTTGCGGATGTCGTGGAACGGCTGGCCATCGGCCACACGCTGCACCAGTTCGCGGAAGGCGTACTCGCCCTCGCCCACGCACACGGCATCCCAGTTAGGGCTGGCGACAACTTCCTCCGGCGCGAGGGTGGGATGGGTGCCGCCCGACACCAGCACTCGCTGGGGCATGGCCTCCTTGAGCCACGCCGCCCACTTCTCCACGAACGGGTGCTGGTGCGTCGTGGAGGAGAAGGCCACGATGGCGGGGTCTGCGCGGGCCACGCGCTCCAGCAACTCCTCGCGGGTCGGCTCGCGGTCGGCGTAGTACAGTTCGGTCTCATGCCCGTCCTGCTTGACCATGGCCGATAGATACGCCAGGCCGTGGTAGAACTTGCGCGCGCCGTAGTGCTCTACGCCCTCTATATCCGGATACACAAACAGGATCTTCATGCGCTCCTCGTTTCTAGTGCCAAAAATAGGGTGGAACCGAGATCACCGGCAGGAACACCTGCGGCGAGGCTCGGCGCGTGGCCGTTGGCGTGGGCGTGGCCGACGGCGTCGGCGTCGGCGATGGCGTGCCCGTCCGTGTCGGCGTGGGCGTTAGGGTCGGCGCGCCTGTGGCAGTTGGTGTCGGTGTCCGCGTGGATGTTGGGGTTGGAGTGGCCGTCGGCGTGTGCGTCGGCGTGGGTGTGTTCGTCGGCGTGGGTGTGTTCGTCGGCGTCGGCGTAGGCGTGGGCAGGGTGTACGCGATCCATAGCCGCGGGCCGCTAGGATTGTTGTTATCCGACGAAGCGATTTTGTACCATGTGTACTGGCTGCTCTGGCCCTTCAGGAGCAGGCCGTGATTGATCGCCGAGTCCGCTACCCACTGGCGGGTCATGGGACGGACGTTCATCTCGTAGGTCTTCGGCACCTGATTGATGTCCACCATGCTGTCGGCATCCGGATACCGGTCCTCGGCGGTGCTCTCGGCACCAGCGACGGCCCAGTTCTCCGACGCAGTGGCCTTGAACCACGTGGCCTCGGACGCGCTCCAGGCGCGGCGCATCTGGTAGGCCGATACGGTCAGCGTCTCGGTGTTGCGCTGGGAGGTCGTAACGAAACGCAACGAACTCCCCAGGACGATGGCATTCTGAGGGATCGTCGTCGTGTCAAAGCGGATGAGCGCCCGCTGATTCCCGTCGGACTGGATGGTCAACTGGCCCTCGGAGCCTTTCGGCGTGTTGTCATTGTTCACGATGTACGTGTCCTCCACGGCACGCAGTTCCACCTCGGTAACCTGCGGCGCCAGTGCGGGCGGTGAAATCCGTATCTCATACACGCCCCAGCCCGGGGTGATGGACAGAAAGCCGCCTACGGGAGATATATTCGCGTGGGTGTACCGCCCGGTCGCGGCATCAAACTTCTGCACAACCCACGTGGATGAGAGGTCTGCCAGTCCCATCTGCCCGAGATCCAAAACGAACGTCAGGGAAGGCGTGCTATCCGAGGCGCTGGCCGGTTTCGAGTCGTCTGTCCTCACGGTGATCACGCCATCCTCGTCAAATTCGGCGTCCACGCGGCTCCAATGATCGCTGCTCGTCTGCGTGATGGTGAGCCAGTAGTACTTACACGTGCGATCCGTGAAGGCGCACCGCCCATCGGTGCGAATGGACAGGCTCCGCGGCACCTCCACGCGGCGGTACTGCTTCAGGAAGTTGAGCACCCCGTCGCTTCCGCCCGGCCAAGGCGTGTCGTGTCCGCCGTCGTACAGTTCCACCACAGGCGGCGTGAGTGCATACGCGGCCAGGGCGTCGGACATTCTCAACGTGTGGCTCACAGGCACAACCGCGTCTTGCCGAGCGTGCGTGAGAAGCACCGGAATGTGTCGCAGGTTGGAGGCGAATTCTATGGGCGAGCGGCGCGCATACTCAAAGGGCTTGCCCAGCGGGGAGCCGCCGATTTCGCTTTCCAGCGCGCTCTGTCGCCAAGTTGGCGATTCCCAATACCATTGCGTCAAACTGTAAGGCCCGCGCTCCAACACAGCGGCGGCGAAGATGTCCGGGTATTTCCCCGCGATTCCGCCGGCCCACATTCCCCCCAGGGAGACCCCCGTTACGTAAACGCGCGACTCGTCTACCCTATAGGCGGTCTTCATGTAGTTGATCGTGCGCAGGAGTTGCTCTTGAACGGTGAAAGAAAGCGTGCGGTTTGAACCCAGGTCAGGCGCGACGAGCAACCACCCATTCCGGTTCACCGCATCGGCGTGGATTCCCAACGCGTCCAGGGGACTGCCGCTCCACCCATGAATGCTCATCAGGAGCGGCAGGCTCACATCGCCCATGTAGCCCGATGGAGTCATCACCCACGCGCTGAACGTCCCCATGGCGACCTTCCGGATCTGTGCGCCGACGACGTCGCCCTCCGCTTCAATCCGGATGTTGACCGCGCCCCAGAGATCACTGGAATCAGCGTCGGCAGTGATCTTGACTTCGTTCATCCCACTGCGCAGGATAGACGGCTGAAAATCCCAATAGAACGTTCGGCCGGGTTCGCATGTGCTTCCCCCCGATGGGAAGGACATCCCCACCTTCACGCCATTGACATAGATGCTGTGGCCCGCCTTGCTGTTGGAGATGTCCATGTACAACCTAGCGCGCCTGGGCTGTCCTGTGTACACGAGCACAACGCTCGCTGCAGCCTCGCTTCCAAACGTGCTGCCCACGCGTATGCAATTCGTCGCGAGCGTGGATGTGATCACCGTACCGGGAATCGGCGTCGGGGTGGGAGTCGGCGTCGGCGGGCGGGTAGGTGTTGGCTCGGGCGTAACCTCCGGATCAAAGGTGTAGTAGATGTCCAACAGGGGCCGCTTCTCCACCTCGCTCCAATCCGACGACCAGAACCGATATTCAATGATGGAAGAGGCCGTCGGCAGGAGCAGGAAACCCTTGTTCGTATCCGGTGCGGCCAGCCAGCCCGTGATGGCCCTGGTAACGTCCAGCGTGTACTCGGCGCTCACCCTGTCAATGACAACGGTGGCAACGGGACTTGCCTCGCGGTCGCCCGCGCCGTCGGCCCCCGGTGCATCCCACGCCACGCCCGACAGCCGGCTTTTCCACGTGGCCTGGTCTTGGTGCCAGTCCTGGAGCAAACGATACAGTGCCAAGGTCAAGGGCCTGTCGGCGGAGCGGTAGGACGTCGTCCATAGGTGAAGCGTAGCCGTGAGGACACGCGCCTCTGCCGGTATCTGGCCGGTCAGGTCAAAGCGCAACAGGCCGCGCTTGCCCGGGCCGCCCGTCCTTACTTGCAATTCTCCCCGGTGGCTGGGGCCGTTGAAGTTGGCGTCGGGCGCGCCTTCGTTGATGTACGTGTCCGACGCGCCTGTGTAGCCGCCGACGTTCTGGCGCAGTTGGACACGGTAGATGGTCTGCCCATCTAGCGCCCCTACGGGCTGGGGCGCGCCCGCCGAAGCCTCCGAGGCATCCAGTGCCGCGCCCCAGATCAGCGCCAGCAGCGCCACCGTGCACAGGGAAACCGCCAGCGCCCACAATCTCCGATTGACTTTTCGCGATGCAGGTTCGTGATGCGTGTCCATATCCACCCCTGATTTGACCGTGATCATACCCCCACTGCCCGGCGGCCTCGGTAGCGGATGACCTTGGCCGGGACTCCGGCGGCGATGGCATAGGCCGGGATGTCCCGCGTTACCACCGACCCCGCGCCGATGACCGCGCCCCTGCCGATGCGCACGCCATCCAGCACGTACACTCCCAAGCCCAGCCAAACATCATCCTCTATAACGATGTCGCCGCGCGTGATGATACCCTGCTCGCGAATTGGCCGCGACGTATCGTCATACTTGTGCTCGTAAGGGCTGAAGCCGCATCCAGGGGCCATCTGTACGTTCGCTCCAATGTGCAGACTTCCCAGAAAGCCCTTCAGGTTACAGTTGCTTTGGATGTGCGTGTGCGGGCCGATGAACACGCTCCCGCCCGCGCCCACCTCCACGATGGTCCCGCGGTGCAGGTGCACGCCTTCGCCCAAGACGATGCGCCCCCCGTCGGGGTGAGCGTAGATCGTAACGTAATCGTCAATGAAGCACTGCGGCCCGATCTCCAGGTCTCTCGCCCAAATCTGCGCCTTGGGCGAGATGTACGGGTTGCGCGTCAAGTGCGCCAGGTACTTCTTGTCCTTGTACGGGCCGCGCAGTGCCGACGCCAACCGCAGGCACACCCGGCCCACGACGGGCATCGCCGACCCACGCATCAGAATCGTCAACACTCGTTTCCGCATTCCCAAAGCCATGAGCCTCGCTCCTCGTTCCTGTTCCCCGTGCCGCGTCCGGACGTTCCGCTACTGCTCCGCTCGACGGAAAACCAGCAGGCCATCGGTGCCCCACGCCCGGGTCTCCAAGCGCATTAGGAGATCATAGGCGCTGTGAAACCTCTCTGACGGGAGCAGCGTCCGCCGGATGAAGATCTCCAATGCAACGACGTAGTCCGGCATGAAAGCGTGCACCACGGGCTCCGGCACCGCGTAGTTGCTGTCGGAGCCCGACGGATCCACAGGATTGAACGGGATGGCCTGCGGCGAGACCAGCCCCACGGTGTCCAATATCGTCGCGTCGCAATAGTACCCGAGCGCTCCGATTTCCGGCGCGGCAATAACGGTAGCCGGCGTTACGATGGGGTCCAGCATTCGCGCCACATCACGGTACAAGTTCTCGCGTTCCAGCCACACGGCCCGCCGCAGGGAAAGCCAACCCCCGCCGGCATCCGGGACGAGATTGTAGCCCGACAGTTGCACCATGAGCACCACTCCCAGCACTGCCAGGCCTCCCGCCTGCACAAGCCGCGCCGAACCGCATTTACGCGCCACCCATCGCCCCGCCTCCACCAGCCCGACGACGATGCCGGCGATGTAATAGGGCGCCACCGGGACGAAGTACCACTCAAACATGAGCGGATTCGCCACCGAATACGCGGCCACATAGGCCAGGGGGAAGGCGAACACGGGCCAGGTTGCGGCACTCCTCCGCATGGTTGCCCAGGCCCCCGCGCCCCAAAGCACCGCTTGCGCCGCCCCCAGCAACGGGAACCAGGGCGTGTAGTGTTCGTACAGGAGCACGCTCCGAGCGGGCCAGGCGACGAGCGCACGGAACACCGGCAGATTTCCCAGCCGCCCCGCGATCTGATCCACGAACAGATTGCTGAACCGCGCGCAGAAGTTTACAAGAGCGGCGAAAGCCGACATGGGCTGATACGAATGCTCTTTGGCCCAGAGGGAATTCGGCACCGGACTGCCGAAATACACGCCGGCAAAGACAAACCATGGCAACAACACAAGCGCGAACACGGCCGCCTCGCGCCATGCGCCCCACTGCCTAGCCGCGAACATACCCAGGAACGCCAGCCCTGCGGCGATGATGGCTTCGGGACGTGTGAGCACTGCCAGCCCCAACACGGCAGCCGACGGGACGGACCGTCCGGCCGCATACAGATAGAATGCCGCCACCAGCAGCATCGTGAAGAGCGACGTTTCCATCCCCGTAACTGCGCCCGCGACGCTCTGCGAGCACAGGGCGAACGCAACCGCCCCCAGCGCCGCGCCGCCCTTGCTGCCGCTCAGCCGCCAGATGAGCCCCGCCAGCAAGATACACGTCAGCCCGTCGCTCACAGCGTTGATCGCCAGCGCCAGGTGGGCGTGGGAGACGGGCAGGTTGCCCAACGCCAGGAGCACGGCGTACAGCGGTGTGGTCGTCCCCAGCACCCGTTCGCCCACGTTGTACACGAACCCCAAGCCTTCGGCCAGATTCCGCGCGTAGCGGAACGTGATGAAGGCATCGTCCACGATCTGCGGGCCTTGCAGCCAGCGCAGGATCACCGCCACAATCGCCGCGGCGGCGATCACCCAGTCGTGCCAGCGAGTTGCCCCCCACTCACGCCCGAAGGCTTTTCGCATCACCGCACCATCCCCACATATCCGTTCTCTCGGAACCAGGCGACGGCCTCGGCCAGCGCCTGCCGTATGGGGGTCTGGGGCATGCCCAACTCCTCCACGGCGCGGCGGCAATCGCAGGTGAGCGCCGGCGGCAGAAAGCCCCGCCGCGCGGACGTTCCGCCCGCCAGCGCCTGGCGCACGGCGCGCAGCGGCGACTGGCGCGGTGGCTGCGCCACCCGAATGCCCGCGACTTCGCTCATCAGGTGCAGGAACTCATCCCGCGTCATGTTGCCGTTCACGTTGCCCAAGATATAGCGGCGGCCGGGCTGTCCCCGCCGGGCCGCCAGGATGTGTCCCCGCGCCACGTCCCTCGCTGCGACAAGGTTCAGCCCACCAGGCGGGAACGAGGGCACCCTGCCCTGGAGCGCATCCAGCACCCTGCGCCCGCTGGACGACGGCTTCACGTCGCCTGGGCCGATGGGCGACGTGGGGTTGACGACCACGACGGGAAGCCCCTCGCGCGCCATGTTCAGCGCCAGGAGTTCGGCCAGGTACTTGGAGCGCACGTAATGACTGCACGAATCCCACAGGTTGAATTCCGTGTCCTCGTTGGGCAGCGAGCCGTCCGCCGGCCTGCCAATCGTCCCGATGGTGCTGGTTACCACCACGCGGGCGTAACGAAGTCCCGCCGCCGCCTGCAAGATGTTGCGAGTCCCCACCACGTTGGTCTCGTACATCAATGCACTATCGGCCTCGCCGGTGGAGTAGAAAGCGGCCACATGGAAGAGCGTGTCGCACCCTTCCATTGCAGCGACCAGACTCTCGCGGTCGCGCAAGTCGCCCCATGCGACTTCCACGCCCAGCCGTTCCAGCCACTGCGCATCGTGCCCGGGCCGCACCAGCGCACGCACCTGCACGCCATCGGCCACAAGTTCGCGCAGCACGAGCCCACCGATAAACCCTGTCGCGCCCGTTACGAATGCCCTCATCGCACGAGCCTCCTCGTAACCCTCGACAGGAGCCCGCGCCGAATCGGTGCCGATGCTGGCGTCCACGACGTGCGCAGCACTTCGGCGCGGCGCTGCGCCTCCTCCACAGGCACCTCCCAGTCCATGGCCGTGCCTGGATACTTGTCCACAACTTTCACATGCAAAGCCGACGGGCGCATCTCTGCCACAAGACGCGCCGTCTCGGCGATGGTGGATTCGTCCTCGCGCGGCAGGCCGGTGAGCACGAACACGCGCGCCGCCAGGCCGTGGGACGCGCACGCCGCAGCCGCCGCCAAAGCCCGCCCGCGGTACACCTCTGCGCTGGCGGCGTCGCGCACGCGGCCCACTGCCGCAAGCACCGCAGGCGCAACGGATTCCAAGCCCAGTTTCACCGCCGTGCACCCTGCCTTCGCCATCGCTCGCACCAGTTCCGCGTCCAAATCGTCGGCGCGGGACTCGCATTCCCAAGCAAGCCGCACCCTGCGCCGTACAAGCCCCTCGCAAAGCGCCAAGACGCGCTCGCGGTCGCGGGCAAACACCGGATCTCGGAAGACTACGCGGCCAGGGCGAAAGACCCGCGCCAGATAGGCCATCTCCTCCACCACCTCGTCCACCGGACGTGGGCGGAAGCGGTGGCCCTGGGCCACAATGTAGGGACAGTAGGCGCAGCCGTGATCGCACCCCTTGCTGGCCACAACGGTGAGCATCCCGTACCCTTGCCAGTGGAACAGGTCCCATGCGGGGCGCGGTAGGTCGTCCAGCGACTCGGCACGCCTCGCGTCGGGCAGGCCTGCGCCGTGCAGCATGGACAGCGACAGCGGCCCACGCCAGCGCACGGGGTCGGTGCCGAACAGCGCGATGAACAGCCCTGTGAGGCGTTCCGGCTCTCCCAGGAGCCAGGCGATGTCGGGAACCGAGCGCAACGCGTCTTCCATCCAGGCCACCGATGCGCCGACGGCCACGATGGGCGTGGTGGGCAGGGCCGCGCGCGCCGCCCGAAGAAATGCGGCATCGGCATCCCGCGTAGCCCACGAGACCTGCACCACGATCCAGGCAGGCGACTGCTCCGCCGTCCAAGCCACGGCCTGCTCCACCGAGTCGCGCTCCAGCACGCAGTCGCGGGCAACGACCTCCATCCCCCCGTTGCGGAGAGCCCCGGCCACGGTCGCCAGCGTGTGCGGCGGATACAGGAACGCGCCCTGCTGCGGGTACACGTTACCCATGCCGCCCGCGCCCTCGCGGTTGGCCGTGGTGCCCGGCAGGCTCGGCGGGTTGACGCAGACCACGCAGCGGCTCATGGAGTGCCTCCTCGCAGGGCGTACACCAGCGTCCGGCCCTTGTTCCCGACAAACTGGTACGCCAACTTGAACTGCGGCGGCGCGGTCTCAGGCCGGAGCAGCGCCTGCAAGTGCGGACGAATCACCGTAACCTCGCGTTCGTCCACCACCACGTAGTCCACGCCATGAGCGCGGGCGTATGCCAGGAACTCGTGCATCTCGGCGCGCGGCGACGGAACCCACTCCAGATCGGCATACAGGGCGACGGCCAAATCCCGCGCCATGACCACGCTCCCCTGCGGCGCGTGCTCCTTGAGCCACAGGCCCGCCTCCCGGTGGCCGAAGTCGGTACTGCGGCGCCCTTCGGCCACAGCCACCGCCGTCAAGCCCACAAAAGCCACGCACACCAGCACAAGCGGCAGGGCCGACAAGAACCGCCGAAGCCCCGCGCCAAGTGGCCGGTCCACGAGCAGCGCCTGCGCCGTGTTGGCGGCCCAGTCGCCCATGACCACGACTCCCCGCCCCACCCAGGCCAGCGCAATGGGCAGTGCGGGCGCGAAGAACCGAATCTCCACATGGAACGGCAGGAACGCCGCCAACATCGGGACGAGGGCCGCCGCCCAGAACAGTTCGGCCACCGCCCGCCGCTTGTCCCACGCCAGGACGAACCAGGCCAGACCCACAGGTATGAGCAGCAGCGTCGGGAACACCGTGATGCCAAACCAGGCGTCCAGCAGCACGCGGAAGTTGGCCCAGACACGGCGCAGCGCCTCCATCGGGCTTGCGGCCAGTTCCGCGGCCAGGTCGCGCTGGAACCGCTCCGGCGAATACCAGATGATCTCGCGGCCCGTGCTGTCCAGGGAGGCCGTTACGCGGTCATACTCGGCGGGGTCGCGGGCCAACACCGCCCTGCCGATGTCGTAGGTAACGCCCAGTTTCCCGCTGACCATCCACCGGCCAGTGTGGGCGTGAATGTACACGAGATAGGGCAGCACCACGAGGACGGCAACGAGGACAAAGCCGCCCAGCGCCGCCCACGCCCGGCCCGACCGCGCTTGCCGTCGGGCCAGAACGCCGGCAACCAGCACCCCCGCGCCCAGCGCCGCGTAGAAACTCCCCTCGGGCCGGGTCAGGTAGGCCAGGGAGAAACATGCGCCCGCGGCAACCGCAGGCCCGATGCGCCCCTCCTCGGCGGCCACCCATGTGAACCACAGTCCGGCGAACACGCACAGCAGGTACAGCGGCTCGGTCATCGTGCCCCAGTACAGCACCGATGCGTTCAGCGCGGGGCACAGCGCCAACAGCAGGCTTGCCGCGAGGGCCGCGCGCCCGCCGAACAGCCGCCGCACCAGCGCGAAGAACGGCCAGATCAGCGCCGCGCCCGCCAGCACATACACGGCATCGCTGGCGGCCTTGAGGTCGCCCAGGAGGCGGTAGAACAGGCTCGCCGCCAGCGGGAACAGGGGCGCGTAGTGTAACTCCGGGTGTCCGGCCACCGAGAACCCGCGCCCTGTCGCCAGATTCCGCGCCAGCGTCAGGTAGTCCGGCTCGTCCCAGCGGATGACGCGATCGGCCAACAGGACAAGGGCCACGCGCACCGTGAGGGCCACCAGCGCGATGCCAGCCACTGCCAGGTATTCAGTTCGCCTCGCGCGTTCGCTCACTGCCACGATACCCATCCTTCGCCTAGTTCCATCACCGCCGGTTGTACACGAAGATGTCCGCCCCTTCCGTAGCCATCTTGCGGAAGCGGCCCTCGTGCTCCACCAAGACGTACTGCGCGTCTAGTTCGGCCTTCAGGGTTCGGATCGTGCCGAAATACGGGTCGTTCGGGTACATGTCAATCGGCGCGATGAGCCAGATGCGCCCGTCATAAGCACCGTTTGAGGCGATGAAATCCAGCGTGGGCAGGATGGAGTCCTGCGCCTGTTCCCAGCGGTCGCGCCAGCCTTGCCAGATGATCTCTTCCACGCGGCCCGGCGGTTGTGGAAAAGCCACCTGCGCCTGCTCGCCCGAGAAGTAGAAGTTGAACGGCGTGGCCAGGTAGTCGGGCGCGATGATGATCACATCGCCCGGCTCCGCCGACTCCTCCACATACTGGGCGATCTCCCGCATGGCCGAAACGGGCTTCGCGTACAAGTTCTGCAGAGGCGTGTACCAGAACAACAGCGCGAGGACCGCCAGCGCCATCAGCCCATAGGCGGGGCGCAGGCCCGAAATCGCCCGCGCGAACAGGAAGCACAGCGGCGGGAACACCGCCATCGCCACATACGAGGGAATCAGCCCCTGCGTTCGGCTCGTCGCCAGGATGCCCACCGCCATGGGGAACGCCAGCGCCAGAATAACCAGGTCGGTCGCGGGCGCAAACTCATACGCGACGGCGATGCGCTTGCGGGACACGGTGAAGGACAACGCCCCAATCGCCAACAGGAGCATGTAGGGCAGTGGCCGACTCCCCGGCCACGTCATGGATGTCAACTCGTTGAAGATGCGCCAGAAGTGGCCCAGGGGCGAGTTCTCGCTGCGCACCCACGGCCCCATGACGATGCCCGGGATTCGGAACTGCTCCAGGAGCGTGGGCAACCAGGGCAGGTAAAGCAGGCCCACGCCGCCCAGCGACGCCATCCACGCGCCCAGCGACGAAACCCGCCGATCGCGCAGGAGCCAGTGCCATGCCACGAACAGGTTCTCGGCGGCGAAAACCAGGATGCCCCAGTTGTGGCTGTACATCATGAGCGCCGATGAGACCACCCATCCCACCCAATAACGCCGCATGTTGTACCGCGTGGCGTCGTGCAGGGTCCAGATGGACAGAAGCACAAGGAGCGGGAGCAGAGTGTACATTCGCGCCTGGCGCGAGACGAGGACATGCATGGGCAAGAATGCGCCCACGCCCGCCGCCAGGACGCCCACGTACCGATTGAACAGGTCGCGCCCGACCATGTACAGCAGTGGGATCGTAGCAATGCCCAACAGCGCCGGAAGGAGCCGAATGCCAAACTCGTTGGTGCCCCAGATCTTCGCCCAGAAATGCATGAGGAAGAAGAACAGGGGCGGGTGGCCGTCGGCAACAAGCGCGCCCGATATGCCCGCCGGGAACGATTTGGCGGCGACGAACAACCCCTGCGCCTCGTCGCGCCACAGCCCGTCGGCGCCCAACTTCCAAAGCCGCAGCGCCGCGCCGGCTACGGTAAGAGCAACTATAGCCCAAACGTCCCATTGGGCCCGCGCGCCTACCCTGCCGAGCAACTTCCGAATTCCCGATACAGACTTGCGAAACAGCTCCATTCGCCTATCTCCAGTGCGGACTCACGAAGCGGGTTTCACCCGGTACACCATCAGCGCCGCGCCCTCGCTGGTGTCCACATGCACCAGTTCCAGTTCGGGCGGGATCTGCGACGCATCCATCAGAAAAGCCAGTTGGGGGCGCAACTTCTCCACCTCGCGGCTGTCAAGAACGAAGTAATCCGCACCCACGTGGCGGGCGTAGCGGAGCACTTCGGGCCAGGTGGCATTGGGCGTCGGCTCCCACTGCGCGTCGGCGTAGAACGCGATGGCCGGATACCGCGCCATGATGACCGTGTCGCGCGCGGTTCCCAAGTTGTCCTTCATCCAGAGGCCGACGGTCTTGTGCGCGAAACGGAACGAACCGCGCGCCGTATTGTTCATCACGCGCGGGAGCGCCACAACGAGCATCGCGACGATGAGCAGTGTAGGCAGCCACGTCCCCCAGCGCCGCCATGCTGCCGCCCCGCGCCGCGCCCACAGCGACTGCGCCGTGCCCGCAACCCAGTCGCCTAACCTGGCAAGGCCCGCCGCCAGCCACAAGATCAGCGTGGGCAACAGCGCCGCGATATACCGCTCCTGGATGAAGAAGATGAGAAACGCCATCACGGGCAGGAGCGACAACAGGAGCAGGAACTCGCGCTTCGCCCGCGTGCGGCTCCAGGCCTCGCCGAACAGGCCCAGCCCGACCAGCGGCAGCAAGAAGTAGGGGAACATGCGCGGCGAGAATGCCTGCAACAGCAGCGCCAGGACGTTCTGGTACACCAGGCGTGCGAACTCCATGGGGTCTTGCAGAATGGCCTGCACCATGCTCACGTGGTAACTCTCGCGGGAGAAGAAGAACACCTCCAACCCCGTGGAGTCCAGCCCCCAAGTCGCCTTGTCAAAGGCCGCCGTATCGCCGTAGGCCAGCCGCCAACTGGTAACGAACGTAACGCCCGCCTTCTCGCTGATCATCCACGCCCCCGTCTCCAAGCGGACGTAGATCATGTACGGCATGAAAATAAGGGCAAATCCAACCACAAGGCATAGGAGTTCCAGCGCCGTGCGGCGAGTGAACAGGCGCTTCTCAAACAGGCGAATCGCCAGCAGATAGAACAGCAGGATGGCGAAGTAGGCAATGCCCTCCGGCCGGACGATGTACGCCGCGCCCGCCGCGAGACCGGCCAGGAACACCGCCCACGTGCGCCGCCGCTCCATCCCTGCCAAGAGCGCAAACATCGCGCCGTAGGCGAAGAAGTAGTAGGGCGGCTCGGTCATCGTGCCCCAGAACAGAATCGTGCCGGTCAGGGCCGGCCAGACCGCCGCCAGCAGCAGCGCCACGTAGCCCACCTCGCGGCTGTAGATGCGCCGGGCCAGCCCGTACAGCGGCAGCATGAGCAGCGTGCCGAACAGGACATAGCAGATGTCGCTGGCGACCTCCAAGTTGCCCGTAATCAGGTAGAA
>FWPV01003902.1_pt1 | contig 32835 bp, 30 predicted proteins | sample 2228371 | NCBI WGS metagenome assembly FWPV01 (sample SAMEA103939776, study PRJEB20133) | metagenome
ATTTGGGTTTTAAAGTAGTCAACCGTTTTGGCTAGGCCCTCGTCCAGCTCAATTTTTGGTTCCCAGTCCAAAAGCTTCCTTGCCAAAGAAATATCGGGCCGGCGCTGTTTTGGGTCGTCCTGCGGAAGGTCTTTATAAACTATTTGCGACTTTGAACCCGTAAGTTTAATAACCTTTTCCGCAAGTTCTTTAATGGTAAATTCTCCCGGATTGCCAATATTTACCGGTCCGGTGTGGGTGGGGTTGTCCATCATGCGGTACATGGCTTCTATCAAGTCGGACACATAGCAAAACGACCTAGTCTGCGAGCCGTCGCCGTAAATTGTTATAGGCTCGCCTCTCAGGGCTTGCAAAATAAAGTTGGAAACCACCCGTCCGTCATTTTGGGCCATGCGGGGGCCGTAAGTGTTAAAAATGCGCACTATTCTGATCTCCACATTGTGTTGGCGGTGATAATCAAAAAAGAGCGTCTCCGCCACGCGTTTGCCTTCATCGTAGCAGGCGCGCGGGCCTATGGTGTTGACATTCCCGCGGTACGACTCAGGTTGTGGGTGGACATCCGGATCGCCGTACACTTCCGATGTGGACGCCTGTAAAATGCGAGCTTTATGCTTTTTGGCCATCCCCAGCATATTTATAACTCCAATAGTGTTTGCTTTGACGGTTCTGATGGGGTTGTATTGATAGTGTACGGGAGAGGCCGGGCAGGCCAAATTATAAATTTGGTCAATCATAATATTGTCTAAAAAGATAGGCTCAATAATGTCGTGATTGATAAAAGAAAAATTGGGATTTGCCAGCAGGTGGTGGATGTTTTGTTTACTGCCGGTAAATAAGTTATCTATACAAATCACTTTATGGCCTTTATCCAAAAGATATTCGCACAAAAAGCTTCCCAAAAATCCCGTTCCGCCCGTAACTATTATATTTTTGGAGTCCCTAATATTGTCCATTTATTTTGTAAATTTGTGTCGTGTACATTACGCACAAAGTGCATATTTGTGTCGACTCGGACACGCACAAATAACGCTTTTGTGTAAACTTGGCTTTGCATAAATGTCGACATCGCGTCTAGCCAAGTTCGCCGGTATTTACCCGCATTTCCAAATCTTTATCGTAAACCCATTTACGCTTGCTTTCATCGGAATAGTAGCGCAGTATTTTAAGCCGGTAAAAAACCGCCAGCGTGTCTAAAAGCATGGCCCGGATGTGTTTGTCAAAAATAAGCCCCATGGAAAAGTTTGAGTTTTTAAAATCCCATTTTATTTTTACCGGCGCTTCGTAGATGCGGGTAAAGCCCAAACTTTTTGCCACCGCCAAAATCTCTATGTCAAAGGCAAATTGCTTGACTAAGAGCCGTGGCAAAACTTTTTCTAGCACCTGCCTTTTGTAGACTTTTAGGCCGGTTTGCGTGTCGCCCAGTTTTAGACCGAAAAGAATCCTTACGATCAGATGGTAGCCAAAGCTGTATATTTTGCGCATCAGAGGGTAGTTAAGCTGGGAGGCGGGGTGTTTTTTACTGGCGACGATAATATCCGCGTTATACCATTCCATATGCTCCAAAAGCATAGAAATGCCATTTGGGTCAATATCCATTCCCGCGTCGATGAAAGACACATAATCGCCAGAGGCCCGGGCCATGCCGTAGCGCACCGCGTAGCCTTTGCCTTTGTTGACATCATATTTGTACACTTCCAGGTTGGGCCTTTTAGCCTTTTTGGCCTCTTTGTAGGAGTTGTCGGGGGAGCCGTCGACCACGCCTATAATCTCATAATCCCAGCGGGTTTTGCTCATGGTGTCGCAGATGTTTTCCAAGTCCACTTTAATAGTTTTTTCCTGTTTGTAGATTGGGATTATGATTGAAACCTTCATGTGTTAGGGATTTTACAACATACATAACTATAAATAAACAGGCAAGACCTGCGGATACGGTGTTTGCCTTGATTACGCTGGATAGATCTTGGTGAAAGGTCGTAATAAGCAAATATTGGACGACGCAGGCAGGCAGTATTATGAGGTACGCTCGGGTTTTGTTGATGGCCAGAAGAAACATAGAGAAAAAGGTTATAAGGATATATAGCGACACAAAAAGCGCAAAGAGCGGAATATACGGTACGGAATCCGCAAATTTACCGCCAAACATTATGGTATTTATCAACGACGGGAATAAGGCGAAAACGGCAAATCCCGCCCCAATTACGGCAATTTGCAAGGCCAAAAACTTAAAGAATCTGCTTGTGTAGTTAGCGCCAGACGCGTAAAGATGGGAAATTTGAGGAAACATGACAGTTTGGACGATGCTGGCGCCAAACAAAAACACTTTACACATGGTTACGAGCCCGGCGTAAACACCGGCTCGGTAGGGTTCAAAAAAATGCTTTACCAAAATAATATCCACATTGTTTAAGAGCGCCACGCCTAGGTTAATGAGCAGTACGGGAATGCTAAAAGCCAAAAGGTTTTTATAAATGTTTTTAAGTTTGAAGGGACTCCCGTTTGCGGGCGGGACTTTGGTTGACAGATTTTTTTTAAGCAAAAAATACGCGATCAAAAAAGTCAAAAATGCTACAAGAATAAGTCCTACATAAGCTCCCGCAACTTTGTAGCCTGCGTAGACCAAGCCTATGGGGATAACAAGCCGTAAAAACTGCGAGGTTACGGAAATAAACGCATAAGCTTTAAAGCGCAACAACCCCTGCAAATAGGCAAGGGGGGCTGTGTTGATAAAGGACACGGCCAAGACGCCCGCAAACACAAAGATCAATCTAGGTTGGTTAACTTGCAGAAACGCGGAGATTTTTTGGTTTAGCAAAATAAACAGTACCGCTAGAACCAGTCCAAAAAGAAAAGATAGCTTTGAAAAGCTCCAAAAGAGTTTCCGTAAAGTGTAAAAATCGTTGGTGGCCAGAAGATCGCAAACTTTTTTGATTAGCGCTACGGAGATCGCGCCGGCCGGAATGCCGAAAATAGTTAGCATAGACAGAAAGGCGTTAAAAACACCAAAATCTTCAATGGTGAGGAGATGGCCCAGCCCGATCTGCAGTAGGTAGCTAAAGATACTGCCGATAAACACCCCCACCGTCACAAAGAAAGTTCCCAGCAAGGTTGGATTTTTGAGCAAGATGGCGATTTTTTTAATCATGGCGTTGATACACATTGTAAAGCTTTACGCCACGCAAATAAATTGAGTCTTGATAGACAAGTTCAAAGCGGGTTTCATTGGAGGAATAGTCGTCCCATACCGGATAGATAAAATAATCTGATCTTGTGGCATCCCCCCTTAGATCTTCTATAGTAGCCCAAGACCCCGTTTGCCGAATGAATGGCCAGATTTGGGTGTAGTATTTTTCCGGAAAGGCGACAATGAGCTTTTTGGACAGGTCTTTTTGATTGTTGAGTGATTGTCCTTGATGAAACGGTTCCAAATTTTGTTGTTGTATCAAGTTGGCGACATGCTTGGCGATTTGGTGCTGACCGATAATCCATTTTGGTTCTAGGGCGTAAATGCCTTTTTGCAGACCTCCAAATAGCGGATTGTAGTAGCTAAAGTAGTCGGGAGTGAGCCACAAGCTTTGGAATCCTGCTACGGCTAAAAACAGGGATATCAGGGCAAGCTCTGTGCCCTTCTCGGCGCGGGTCCCGGCCCCGCCAGGGCGGGGCGCCCGACGCCTCAAATGGCACAGAAGCTTGCCCTCACAAAGCTTTTCTCCAATTACTCTAAGCATCCAAGTGTAAACAAAACCTGCCAGCAGAGCTAGAGAGCTCATCGCCGGGAGGATATATCTATCCAGTTTCTTTGTCGGTAGGGTTATTTCTAATAGATAGCCGAAGGTGAAGATAATCGCGAGCAGGACAAATCTGCGCATCCTGTTTCCGTCGAACTGCCCAATAGTCCTTTTGTAAAAAAACCCAAACAATAAGATTCCCGTTACGAGAAGTGGCGAGAATTTATAACCTGCGACTACAAAATAATACAAAACTCCCGGGTCCTCTGTAAGTCGCCCCAAAAAAATTTGTTCATGTCCGCGCTCGACGCCAATCTCCTTGACTCCGCGGATAAAAACATAGTCCAAGGTTTCAAAAGGCCGGACCCACATAGACGGCCAAAGGACAAAATAAGTTGTCAGGACAACTAAAGTCCACGAGACAAACAGTTTTACTCCGTGTTTTAGAGTTTTTGAGTAAAACACCGTAAACATTAATCCGGCAAACGGCAACATAAACAGGGCGGAGGATTTGGTTAACGCCGCGAGTCCGGCAAATATACCAGACACAACCAATCGCCAAGGTTTAGCGGGGGATTTGCTTTGCCGTCTCAACTCCAAGTCGTAAAAAAGCCACACAAAGCTCGCCAGCATAAATGCTGTCATTAGGCCTTCCAGATGAATTACTCGCGTGAGAGCGTAGAAGAAAGGCTCAAAAGTCAAAAGACTTAAAGTAATAAATGCGTACCTTGCGCCAAACAATTGTTTTAAGGGGTAAAATACCATCGACCAGACAAGCCCTAGAATTACGATCAAAGTGAACTTTTGGAAAAAATGGAGGGCAAAAACCGCGCCAACCGGATTAACAGATTCGTCCGGGCATTTAATGACCGCGCAGTAAAGTCCTTGTAGTTTGACAGCGCCCGTCCCAACCCACATTAGCGTCACACCCGGGTGGTATTTTTGCAGGGTTTTCTCAAAATCTAGGTTGAAAACACCGCTCCCAAAGTCGTAAATTCTTTGCTTCCACTTCCAGACATCGGTGTTAAACATTTCCCGGCCTAAATATGGAAGTCGCGTGACAACAAAGATGACAAAAAATAGAAGCTCCCAGCGGATTTTTTTCACAGAGCTATTTTACCTCAACAACCTCTCCGCCATAGATGGTGGATGATATTTTTGTTTGAAGATCTTTTATGTTTTGGATCGACATAATTAGGGAAGGTATTAAGACTATGAATAGAGCGACGACTTTGATTGGCAAGGACTTGATTTTGTCCATTAGGAAACTCAAAGTCCAGCCGGCAGTAAGGAGAAAAAAAGGGTAGGTGATTAAGTAGTAGTGAGAACGGTTTTTTTCCAGTCCGGAGACATAAAAAGTCAAAATGTAAAATACGACTGTTGCTAGCAGAACATCGCGGTTTACTTGCCAATGCTGTTTTTTGACTAATTTATAAATCAGAAGTAGCGTCCCGGCGGCAAAGACGACAAGAGCCGTGTAGCCTAAATTTTCCGGCAGTTTCACAAGCAAGACGTTAAAAAATTGCCCCAACTGATCCGTTAAACCCACCTTTCCGACATTAGTAAACTGCCAAAGCGCGCCTTGGGGGCCGTCGGCGCGGGTAAAGGTATTAAAGTCCAAAACAGCGAACGGTGTGCCGATGATAAATCCCAGGATTGTGAAAATTCCAAGCTCTATTGTGTGGACAATCTTTTGTTTTACTTTTTTTGATTTGTTAATAAGCAGGCTTGCCACAATATGTAGTCCGCCCAACAGGCCGTTGTACTTGGTTGAAGCGGAAAAGCCCAAAAACAGCCCGGAGAGATAAGCGGAACGGGTGGAGAAATACAGCGCCCAGCAGAGAAAAAACAACATGGGAACATCGATTAGGGCGTAGTGGGAGTTACGGATGTGCAAGGGGGTTAAGGCGAGCAGAACGGAAGCAGATAGCGCCGTCTTCTTGTCGGTCAGTTTCTTTGTCCATAAATAAACAGGGATCACGGTTAGCGCGCCTAACACGGCAGAAAAGGCCCGCGATAGGAAATAGAAAATAAGGTGGTCGTTGTAGATGAGGGGGGCAATTTGGACCAGCGGTGATTTAAGACCAATAGCGGTAATAATATCCCTAAACTTAGCAAAAGCCATGTAGACTAAGTAATTCAGATAAATATAAAGGTGCGGCCAGTCAAAATGGTGAGGGTTGGGGTCAAAACGAATGCCTAGGGCGGATCTGATAACCGTAGGTTCGTCGGGATGATAGATGTACGGGAAGCCGTGGTCCAGGCCAATGAGCCTGACAACCAGCGCGACAATAATTACGAACACGATTGATAATGGTATTTTGATGTGAGCTATTTTATTGTGTAAGTTCATCTTTTTTATATATTCGCCAAAACTCCAAGCCGTTAATATACATGGAGTCGACTTTGGTAAAAGCCATCTTTCCTTTGGTAACATTTGCGGGCATAGATTCATTTGGACCCAAGACGATTAGGTCGTACTTGCTGGTACCCGTCTCCCTGATGTCAAATAATTTAGAGTTTTTGTAGATCATGGACATGGGTTTGCGGTCTATAAAGCCCAGCGGAACATCTTTGCCGTATTTTTTGACTATAAACTGTTTAAGTTCCCAAACGCCTAAGCCAAAGGGTTTTTGGCCGACTATGTTGTTAGCTTGGTTTGGTGAGCCAAAAAGCGGGTTGGTGTAGGTAAAGTAGTACGGATAATATGCGACTAGGGGGTGGAGTACAAATCCCGTTGTTACGATGATAAGGCCGGCAATAGCCGTCACTTTAAGGTATTTATGTTTCAAGGAATGACCCCACGATTTTAGCCATGACCTCTCATCTTTGATTTTGTTTATGCTAGTTGCAATTCCCAAACCAGCGAGAATTCCCATGTACGGAAAAAGCGGTACCATGTACCGGTCGATCTTTTTGGAAGCCATGCTCATGCCTAAAAGATAGGCAAAGTAAAAAGCGGAGAGTAGGAGCGCAAAGTTTTTATTAGCCCGACTCATTGCGGGGCGGTTTTTTACCATTTGATAGACAAAAAGTGTTACGCCCAACCAAAGGAGGGAAGAAGTTTTTAAGGCTAGAACCAACGGGTAAAAAACCGCCCCCGCTTTATCCACCTGCTCTCCCATCACCACCTGCTCGTGTCCTCGCCTCGTACCAATTCGCAGTCCCTCGTTATAAATATCGGAAAGCACAAACACAGGTTTTTGCCACAATGCCGGAAAGAATGCAAAAACCGTTAAACCTGTGACCAGCAGAAAGACCGTTAATTGTCGCAAGCTTTTTACCGTCCAATTTTGACCAGAACTATTTTTGACAGTCTTTTCTTTAAGTAGAAAACCGATCCAAAATACGCAGATTGTAGGAATCAAAAGCGCGCCCACACTTTTGGTCAAATAGGATAGCCCGCAAAACATTCCGCATAGTGTCGCATCCCAAGTCCGCCGATTCAAGAAGTATTTATAAGCAAAAGTTAAAGCTAAAATTATAAACAGCGCCAGCATAGCGTCCATATGCAATAGCCGCGAGTTACCCAAAAACCAAGGTTCGAAAGAGAACAGAGCAACCCCCAGCAAAGCCTTTTTGAGCCCCAAAAATGTTTTTAAGGCGCAAATCAGGGTGACGGAAAGAAGCAACTGGATGAGGACCAACGAATATTTTGCGATCCGGTGCTGGATAATAAAGTTATACTCGTTATAAACCCTATCTTGGGGGTTGATTTGGCGGTACAATTCAATAGGTACGCTCGTAACCCACATTAGAGTTACGCCCGGGTGGTAATGTTGGTAAGTCCTTAAAAAGTCCCCACTTTTTAGTCCCGCAATAAATTGCTCTGACCTAAAATGCCAATTTACCGCGTCGGGATTAATCTCATCGTAACCCAAAAAAGGTAATCTGGTAGCTAAAAAAAGCGCGCAAAAACCCAAAACCGCCAGCAACTTTCTCCCTTTTGTTGACAAGACACAGCTCATCTCTAGCTAATCTTATCAGAAACTGTCTTGGTTAAGTATTACAGGCTCTCCTGGGTTTTGGATTTTTTGTTTTTGATCAGCATTAGGTTACGGATGTAAATGAGGGAGTTTAAACAAGACGCGGCAATAAAGACAATGTCTCTGCGATGAATCGAGTAAATAAGGATCATAAGCGTTCCCGCCAAGCTCAAATACCAGAAGGATATGGGAATGACGCTTTGTTTCTTTTTTTCCGACACCCACCATTGGACAGCAAATCTGAGGAAGAAGATAAACTGGGCCGCGAAACCAAAAATCACCCAAAGGTCAAACATAGCTATAATTTTTTCTATCATAAGGGACATCATATCACGGTTCACTCGGTTGGTCGACTTGCGGGACGGTCTTTCTAGCTACATACTTTTGCCAGACGCTTTTTAGGTCGGCTAGTCTAGACGCCCGCACTGACCAGATATACAGTCCCACAAATAGCGCAAACGAGATGACCTTAAGGGGCAGATTTTCCACCCGCCCCGCGTGCGCGGTTACCACAGACTGCGCGATTAAAATATAGTGCTCGTGAGTCAGAATCCATTGACCCAGCTTTTTTTTACTTTGGACAATGGAGACGATAAGAGCAGAAGCGGTACCAAAACACATGGCGTAGGCCATGGCGGTTAAGGGTCCCAAAATACTTTTGGCGCCAAAATAAAATCCTACAGTGAGTCCCAGCATCAAAATAAACGAGATCGCCATTTCCTTACCCATTTTGGCGGGGACCAAAACGCTCGATTTAATAATGTCCAAAAAGGAATAAAACACAAAGGCAAAAATAACCGGCAGGATAAGTTCTATGGCTTGGGCATATTTGTCCCAGAGTCCCGCAACTAATACCACCTCTCTGCTCCAAAATACTGCCGTAAACGCAATCGGCAAAATCAGGACAAAAATCTTATTGAAGTTGCTTCTAAAATATTGGACAAAGCCCGCGCGATCGTTAATATATTTGTCGGAAAACACCGCCAAATTAACATCCGTAACCGAGTCGCTCACCGCCAGAATTTTCTTGGCGTACAGCATGGCAAAACCAAAGATACCTACCACCTCCGCCGTGACAGAAAGTCCAAGCAAGTTTGGACCAATATTTTCCCAATTTGTATACACAATTTTGACTAAGAAGATGGCCATAGAGATAGAAAATAGCTGTTTAAATAGGTCAACAAACTCTTTTTTGGACGGCAGTTCGAACCAGTCGCGCAAGGGTTTAAAGGCAAGATAGGCCAGAGAGAGCGAGCTGACAATATTAAAGGCCAGCAAAGCGTAAAAATAACCTTCCACCTTGTAGAACCAAATTAATGGAATATACAAAACCAGCGATACCAGAGCTATGGCGACTTGGTAAATAAACAGCCGCTTAAATCGCTTCATCCCGCTGATAACGGAGTTAAGAATGCCCTGCGCGCCCTGGGCAACCATAACGACGGCGTAAATTCTAATCAAATTTTCTATGCTGGGATTATTGTATTTTTGAGCTAAAAACGACGCGGATAGGAATAAACCTAGCGCCAAGGGCAGGGAGACCATATACCTGATGACTGCAGAGGTAAAAAAGATTTTAAAAACTTCTTTGTGCGACTTGGCTCCGGAAATTTCGCGCGTACTTGCCCCGGCTAGCCCCAAATGCTGGTAAATACCCAAGGCGCTTCCCAAAGACAGCGCCGTCCGTACGGTGCCCCACTCTCCAACAGTCAATATCCGTAAAATAATATAGCTCTGGGCAATTCCCACGACCATGGCCATCATGCGAGAGACAAAGCTGATTATTTGCCACTTTCCTAGATCTTTCATCTAATCTCCATTTCCTGCAGGTAAATGCTCCGCGTGCGGATGTTGTTGGTCATTCCAATAAAAACATGATAAATTCCGGGTTCTACGGCGGGAGGCACGCTCAAGTCAATTTCCTCTAGGTAGTAAAAACTTTCTCTCCAATTTTTTATATTTAGCAAGCCGTATGATGGAATGTTGGCGCTTTGGTAAATCTCGCCCGTTTCGGCGTTGATAAAGGAGGTGAACAGTACATAGTCGTCGGGTTTTTTGGACTCCTTGCGGTATACGAAGTTGGCTTTTGCGGGCGTTCCCCGGGCGACTTGTTCCGGAAGGCTAAAGTCAGACAAAAACAGGTCCTCAAAAATCTCCAAATTTTGGTCGACAGGGTATCTATATCGCTCTTGCATGGGCAGTTTTAGCGATTTTTCCTGCGGGGGGCTTTTTTTAAAGACAAACAAATTTCCGCAACTGGCCACATTTTGGTAATTGGGGTTGGTGATCATGTCGCCCACCACATCCCGCACTAGAGAGACATCCGTGTCCAAAATGCGCATGATTTTTTGGGAAAATACATCTACAATGACAAAATCTGCCTTGGAATATAGCGCCGGGAAGATGGCGTAAGTTTCCCGCTGAGCAAGATGGGCGCCTAGGTAATCAGGGCCGGAAACGGAGGCTTGGGCCGGAATTAGGTTCATAATAATATGCGCGCACTCGCGGTCCTTATTTTCTAAGCCTGAGATTTTAAATCTATCGCCTAGTTTAATGTCTTTTTTTAGGTTGACTTCGCGGTCAAATTTAGCCTCCGCGGAAGGTAGAAATCTTTTAGATACGGCCTGCGCAAGCCAAAGGAAAACTGGATTATTGTATGTGAAGGTTGTGTATATGTTGGACGCTAAAATTGCGCCAGCGAATACCCAGGCCAAGTGTTTTGGTTTGACTTTTTTTCTGGGTAAAAAGGTAAATTTGGTTATGGCAAAATTCCACGCCAAAGCCAAGTATCTTGACAAAGTGGAGATGGCAAAACTCGTCGACAAAAAAACCGCGGGGATAATCATAGATATGCGATGGTTGGAGATCTCGGAAGTGCCTATCCCGCCCGCGGTGGTGGAATAGTTAATTAACAAGTCTGGAACCGCGGACATCAATATTTGCGGGGCCAGAAATGGAAGAAACAACGCCGGGGAAAATGTTTTATCAAAGTTGTCCAATTTATCGCCACCAAACACTATGTTTACCAGCCTTTTTGGGTCGGATATCATGCCAAGGAGAATCCCTCCATACGAGTCGCCCAGATCTTGATATCTCGATAGAAAGTAATTTTTGCTTATAACATCTTTAGTCAGTTCTGTATCGATTCCCACTTCTTGGGTAAAGGCTTTATAGCTTTCCACGCGGTAATGGGCGTTTTGCGGGATGATGATAAAAAAGGCCGTCACAAGCCAGATAACGCTAACAATCAATAACGCGATCAGGTTTTTTGCCACGGGGTGCTTTAGATAGGCCTTAAACCATTTTGTTGACAGGACAGGGAGATTTTGAGGTAAAGGCGTCCGCCAGATAAGTCCAAAAACACTTAATAGGCCTACATATAGGGGAAGTTGCTCCTTGCCGGTCATGGTAATGATGGCGCAAATCCATAGTCCAAAAAAACGCTTTTTAGAGAAAACTTGAGTGTGATGCATGCGTTCAATAAAGTAGGCCGACAGTAAAAAGAAGGGAATGGCGGCCGAAACCCCGTGAAAGCCCGTTTGGGTATTTAGATATCCCAGCGCCGGATAGAATAAATAAGCCGCAGCAATCAAAGTTGATGCCAGATTAGATTTTAAGACTAGCTTAGCAATTTTAAATAGGACAATCGGGGCTAGGACGCTGGTCAAGAATAGTTGAGCAAATACCAAAGTCAGTGGGTGGGGGAAGACCGCAAATAAGGGAACAAATATTAATAGAATCGGGTCGACATGGCTCATCGACCAGCGGGGGACGTTCCCGCCAAAATAATCCGTTAGGTATAGCGGTCTGCCCTGCAAAGTGTTCCAGACCATTTGCGTCATGTTGCCTAGGTCGAACTTACCAAAGTCAAAATTATTGTAGCGAAAGACGTTGATTCTTATTGAAATTGCGCAAACTAAAACGGAGACTAACAAGACAACCGTTATGCCCAAAAGCTCCTTACTAGTTTTTTGGTAAATTGCTCGCAAAATCATTTGTCGAAAAACCTAAACTTTAATAGGGTTTTTACCGCGTGAAGACCGTCGCGCCAGGTAATTTTTTTACCTTCTCTCCAGGAGCGACCTTTGTAGGAAATGGGCACTTCCACAATCTTCATCCCCGACTTTAGGATTTTAGAGGTGATTTCGGGTTCAAAGTCAAATCGGTCTGATTTTATTTTTAGCGATCTGACAAACTCACCCGGCAAAAGTTTGTAGCAAGTTTCCATGTCGGTAAGGTGGGATCCATAGAGCAGGTTGGTTAATATGGTTAAAAAGCGATTGCCAAGATAATGTAGGCTGGTCATGTCTTTGTAGTCGCCGGTAAATCGGGATCCGTAAACTACTTGCGCCCCTTTTTCCAGCTCGGGCAAGAGCTTTTTGTAGTCCTGCGGGTCGTATTCCAAGTCCGCGTCTTGAATAATTACATAATCGCCGGTGGTATGTTTAAAGCCCTCTCTAACCGTCGCGCCCTTGCCGTGGTTTTTGGGCTGAAGAATTACTTTAAGGTGAGGGCGTTCCTTGCCTAGTTGCGCCAGAATTTGAGGAGTTGAGTCCTTTGACCCGTCGTCCAAAATGATAATTTCTTTGTCAATGCCGTCTACTTGCTCCACCAAGTCCACCAGTTGTTTTATTGTTTTTTCCTCGTTATAACAGGGTATTACTATTGATAGTTTCATTTTGTACCTTTACAAGCCAAGTAAAGAACATTTTACCACCTCGGGTGTATTTTGACTCTTGGATTAGTTCCAAATAAGGACGCTTTTTCAGGTCTATTTCTAAGTTGGGGTCGAACTCGTTTGTGATAATTAAGTAGGTTACCCCATTTTCCGCCAGATACTCTTGGGTTAAATATTTCTTGTTGTCAAAATTTTTGTACTCCGAGGTCGGGTGGTACCAGTTAATTATGCTGGCAGTGTCGTTGTGGATAATTTTTCCCGCGGGTTCCCGTAACGGGAATTTTGCTATATCGACTATACTTTTGTATATGTCTTTATGTAGATATATTGTCGACGCGGAAAGCGCCAGCATGGAGAGCAGGGAAGTTGTTATGAATAGGGCTTGATTTTTCAACGATAACGCAAAGGACCCGATGATTCCCAGCACAACAACTGCGCTAAAAACCAAAGTATGCGGACCCAAAAATTGTAGCCTTAGGTTATTTTGGACGACGGTATACAGCGCGATTAGGACTGCCGAATAAATAGTCATGGAGATTTTGGTTTGTTTTCTAAACTCGTCCAGAGATTTAACAAGCAAAATAACCAGAAATGGGATGACAGGGACAAATAACCTGGGCACCGCCGCCGGCCAGGCCAAAATTAAGAGCGATTCCAGAACCACAAAGGAGGTTATATGCGGATGTTTTTTTATGGTGTACCGGATTTTTTGTTTCCAGTCGGTTTTGACTAAACTTGTCATTACAGCAAAAGCTGGGAGAAAGCCCAGAACAAACAGGTAAGATGTCAAGTAAGTCAAAAGCATGGTAGAGTCGTATTTTCTTCCGGCGGGTTCCTCAAAGTACGAGGAAGTCAAAGGGTTCTTGTAAATGAGCCAGGGCAGAATTATGATGCCCGCCACGAAGATAAATACCAATAAGGTTTTGATTTTGGATTCGGTTCGCTTTTGTGCGACGAGAAAAATTCCCATGCCTGTTGATGCCGCAAGTAAATATCCTTCAAATCTGGTCAGGATTCCCAGTCCGCAAATTAGACCCATAAGGATTAGTAAAATCGCGGACGACTTTTGTCCGTTTGCTGATTTTTCCCGCCAGATCTCAAAAATATAAAAACACAGCAAGACCAATAGACTGAAAGGCACATCGGCATAGATCCTCATAGACCAGTATAGGTAGACGGGGTTAAAAAAGAGGAAAGCCAAGGCTAGCAAGCGCTGGCTTTGTGTCGGCAAATACCTTTTGCACAGTAAATAAAAGACGAAGAGCGCCAGAAGGCTTATGCCCAGCATAAAAATCCGCCCCCATAGCACGGCGTCTATACCGGCGGGTCTCACCGCCAACAGAGCGGAAAACAAAGGAGGTCGTTTTTCGTCGTCAGGATAGGAAAATTGCCTAACATAATTGCTGGCGCGGAGAATTCTGTAAGAGTCGCCCCATTCCGCCGAATTAACATTCAGCGACAACGCCCTGATTAGGAATAGTGTCGCCAGAGCACAAAAAACAGCCCAACTTTTGGATTTTGGCATGTGATTATTCTATCATGTATGGGATTGGACAATGCTGTCAGGACGCCTTTTTCTTTGTGACAAAGTCGTAGACGCGTTCCATTTCTTTAGCTTTTTCAGTCCACGAGTAGAGAGCAAAAATTTTGTTTATGTCCACATGGGTTTCCCTGTTCTCAATAATATCCTGGATTTTAGTTGCTATGTTTTTTGGTTCTAGATTCTCCAGATAATGGAGACCTTGGATGTCTTCCTTCACTTTAAAACCTGATACCAAGGTCGGTGTTCCGCACGCCAGACTTTGCAGGACAACTTTTGGCAAGCCCTCAAAAGACGAGGGGAGAACAAACAGGTCGCCAGCTTGAAAGGCAATCGCGGTTTCTGGGTAGGGAGTATAACCGACTCTAACAACCCTGGAGCTTAAGTTTTTATCGCGAATCCTGATACCAAGGCTTTCTAAGTAATTTTTGTCGCCCGAGCCTACTAGCAGTAATTTGTAGAAGGGCGGCAAGAACTCCAGCGCGTCGACCAGCAGGTGGATATTTTTTCTTTCCGTCATAACACCGTGGTTTACAATAACCACATCGGAAGGATCCAACCCTAAATCGCGGTGAATTTTTTCCTTCTCCTCTTTGCCTACGGGTTTAAATAAGTCTGTATTGACTCCGGTTTCCACCACAAAGCATTTGTTAGGATCGGCGTTATAATATTTTATAGCCTCATCTTTGTTTTGCTGACTTACAAAAACACACGCCGACGCGGTTTTTATTGCCCATTTGTCAGAAAGTTTTGCCAACGGCCAGGCGATATATTTTGAATAAAACTTCACCTTGGCGCCCTTCCCTTCTAAAGCGTCCTCTCTGCCCGCTACCGTGTTGTGGAACTGTGCCACGAGGGGAATCTTTAGCTCCCTAGCCCAAGGAAATATTCTTTTAAGTAGGGCTCTGTATCCATAAATCCAGATTGCAAAGTGGCCATGCGAGTGTATAAGGTCCGGTTTATTTTCAAAGCGCCAGTATAGATAATACAAAAATAAAAGAGGCGATATTAGTAAGGATAGGCTTGCCGGTACCGGTTCCCTAATAAAAGTCTTAAACTTGCAGTTTGGCAGTTTTTCCAGCGGACCCGAAAAAGGCCATCTCCCGCAGAAGATGTCAAAGATATGCCCGTGCTTCAGCTGGGCTTGGGTCATCTCGTATGGAGCTGGCGAAAGTCCGCTCCAAGGAGGTGGCCAGTCATATACTATGCGTAAAATCTTCATAACATTTACTCCCTACGATGTCGCAAGTTTGTTCTTCCCCACTTGGTCCTCACCCGCTAAAGCGAGTTGCGGGGTCGTTCGGAAAGAACAAACTTGCTCATAACTATTGAGCATTTTTTCTAAGCTAAATTCTTCCTTGGCTTTTATTTTACCATTGGAACCTAGTTTTTCCGCCAAAATTCTGTTTTGCGCCAACTCCGTAATTTTTTGCCTTAGCATCCTCGCATCCGGTTTGGTTAACAAGAACCCGTTGAATCCGTCCACCACCGCATCTCTATTACCCCCCATGTCTGTTGCAATAATAGGTATACCGGCAAAACAGGATTCTACCAAAGTCATGGGAAGGCCTTCAACCCGTTTAGTCGGTAAAACAAATACATCGTTGCAGGCGTACATTTCCACAGCTTTTTCATATGGCAGTTTTCCGTAAAACAAGACTTTTTGACTCATTTTTAGTCGTCTAGATAGAGCTTTTAGTTCTTCCAAATAAGGTCCGTCGCCCACGATATTGAGGACGACATTATTCAAATCCTGGGACGCTTCAAGTAATTCCCTGAGGCCCTTAGATTCTTCAATTCGACCTATGTACAGAATCTTTAAAGGTTCGCCCGCGTCAACCTCCTCCCAATCTTTCTTTGGCACTTTGTTGCCATCCATGCCGTTGTGAATTACAACTATTTTTTCTTCCGGCGCGTAGGTTTCGTCAATAATTGCTTTTTTGACGGCGCTGGAGACTGCTACAACAACATCGCACCCGTGGATATACCGCCTTTGCCTGCCAAAAAAATTAGTAACGCCAAAAGCTAAACTTTTGGCCGACTTAATCAAGTCAACCGGACCCTTTGCGGAATTTATTAGTGTTTTCATCTCCCCGCCGATTGTTCCATGCGAGATTCCTACAACCTTGATTCCCAGCTCTCGTTTCTTCTTAATCACGCCGAGTCCGGCGGAACTTTGGCTAATGACCACATCAAAGGGCTCCTGTTTGTGGACTTTTAAAAATTCCTGGTACGATCTGTTTAGCCAATTATTTTTGTCGACAGAAGAAAACAGCATGCGATAAACGCAGGGCACAAAAACATATTTAACTCCGTTTTCCTCAATAAGATGTTCGGTTATTCCTCTGGTAGGGGAGAATACCGTAACAGCGTGCCCCCTTTTTGTGAGTCCCTCGCACAACACCTTGTTTTGGGTTTCAAGTCCGCCGTAGCCCTTGTTAAATGTCGTTGATTTGATAAAAACCGCAATTTTCATACAACTAGCAGATTTTCCAATTGGCCGATGTTTTTGGTAATGTCAAACATTTGGACAGCTTTTGCATAAGCGTTTTGACCAAGTTTTGTCGCCAGTTCCTTGTCCGACAATAGTTTTTGGACTGAGTCGGCTATAGCTTGCGGGTTGCGTTGCTCCACAATAAGACCTGTAACACCGTCTTCAATCAAATCAGTAATTCCGCCCGCGGCTGTGGAAACGATGGGAAGTTTTGCCATAGCCGCTTCTATGCAAACTGTGGGCACGCCGTCTGCGTCACCCGCGCCTGTTTCTATGCTGGGTAATACAAAAACATCCGCCACTTTGTAATATTCCAGTACCTCCGCAAACGGCGTGCCCTTGCCACCCCCGTGAATAAAAACCGTGTTTTTAAGTCCTAAGTCGCCAATTAGTTTATCAAGCTCGTAATACAAATCTCCCGGCCCCACCAAGTCCACCCTGTGTCGAGTCCCCCTGTCAACAAGAATTTTACTTGCTTCTATCATGTATTTAATTCCTTTTTTTTCCACCAAACGCGTGCCGCCCAAAAAGATGGCGGGCGCTTCCCATCGGGGCATTTTTGGTGGCGTTTCAAATATTTTTGGATCGATGCCGTGGTAAATTAGCTTGACCTTTGTTGGGTCGACATCCTTGCCCGCCAAGTCCAAAGCTTTGTTACGGGCAAACGAATTGCAAATACTCACAAATTTCGCCGACTGGATTTTTTTGGCAATCAGCTCACCTTCCATAAATACATCCCTCGCGTGGGCGGAAATGCTAAAGGGAATTCCCAAAATATGCGACGCTATTAACACGGTTGTAGAAGGCCATGAGAAAAAGTGGGCGTGGATGTGATCTGGGGACAGTCTTGCTATGATTTTTGTGTATCCCAGCGATTTTAAGAAAAAATAGACTTTGGGTAGCAAGCTCTGGTTGGGTATTTCCCGCGCGAGTTTAAAATATCGGATAACGTCTCGCGGAGAGGTAAAAAGATATACCAACCCACCCAAAAAGTCGGTAAAACTAAGTCGTTTATAAACCGTTCGTTCCATTACAGCTTGGGAAGTACTTCCTGTGGCTTTAGCGAGGGATAAAACCGTAACATCCAAATTTCCCCACTCGATCAGTTTAGAAATTTCCCGCTCAATAAAGGTCTCGCTGATTCGGGGGAATTCCGGCACAAAATACAGAACCCGCTTTTTTGGCTCGTTCATGTCGCCATTATGCAGTATTATTTCCCATTGCGCAAAATGGCGGAAGAGACTATATCCCCATCCTCGGTGTAACCGTTGGTGCGTTTGCCCACTGCAAAGTAGGTAAAGCCAGTCTCTTCCACCGCTTTCTGGTCAAGTAGGTTTCTGGCGTCAAAAAGCAACTTTCCTCGCATAAGTTTCTTGGTTTTTGCCAAGTCCAACTTTTTAAACTGCTCCCACTCGGTAAAAATACAAAGCGCGTCGGTTTCTTTTACGGCGTCGTATTCGTCCTTGGCGTAGTAAATAGCGTCGCTACCTAAAACTTTTTTGGTATTCTCCATAGCGGCAGGGTCGTACACGCGCAGTTTTGCTCCATGACCTCTAAGCATTCTTATCATTTTAATCGCGCCGGATTCCCTAATATCGTCAGTGTCGCCCTTAAACGCCAAACCCAAAACCGCAAATGTAAAGTCGTTTAGATTTTCTCCCATGGCTCTTGTAATTTTCTTCATGAAGTTATACTTTTGCAACTCGTTAACTTCCATCACAGATCGCAACAGCTTGAAGTCGTACGCCTGATCTGTTGAGGTTTTGTATAGCGCGGCCACATCCTTGGGGAAACAGCTTCCCCCATAACCCACACCAGTGGCGTTTAAAAAGGCTTTGCCAATTCGCTTATCTAAACCCATGCCCTCAGCCACAATTTGTACATTTGCCCCGGCCCGCTCGCACAGCTGGCCAATTTCGTTAATAAAGGAAATTTTTGTAGCCAACATGGCGTTTGAGGCGTACTTAATCATCTCCGCGCTTCGCAAGTCGCATTCCACCATTGGAGCGTCAAAATCCTTATACAGTTCCCGCATAAGCTTAAACGCCCGTTCGCTTTTTGCCCCTATCACTGTCCTGTGAGTGTTGCGCATATCTTCTAGAGCCGAGCCCTCTCGTAAAAACTCCGGGTTGGATACCACATCGAATTCCCCGCCTTCGGGCATATTTTCCAAAATGACTTTTTCCACACGCTCGTTGGTGCCTACCGGCACGGTGCTTTTTGTGACCACAACTTTATAACCGTTCAAGTTTTGGGCGATTTCTTTAGCTACTGCCATTACCGCGGAAAGATCGGCCGCCCCCGTTTCTCCCATGGGTGTGCCAACGCAGATAAATATCACATCGGACTCTTTGACGCCATCTGCCGTAGAAGTTGTGAACTTTAATTTACCCTTTTTGACATTTTTAAGGACAACTTCGTCAAGTCCGGGTTCGTATATGGGCATAACGCCCTGCAATATTTTGCTGATTTTTTCTTGATTCATATCCACACCCACAACCGAGTGCCCCTTGTCGGCAAAAACAGCCGCTCCCACTAGTCCAACATAGCCTGTACCAATTACACAAATTTTCATACTATTTTTTACTTTTATAGGCCCCCCTTATGCCTAAAATTTTTATTCTTAAAACATCTCGCGCCATTTTATAAGAGTCGACTATGGGATTTAGGCGCGTAGTTTTAGCAAACACCCATTTTACGGGAACTTCCTTTATTTTGTAACCCCGCATTCTCGCTATAAACAAGACCTCCACATCAAACGCGCCCAAAAACGCGCTGGCAAGTTTTTTTGTTTTCTCGCCGTAAACTATCAGGTCGGAAAAAATAGACTTGGCCACTTCGGACTTATACAGTTTAAAACCGCATTGCGAATCCTGGATCCCCTTAAGAACCAGGGCCTGAACCCAGAGATTAAAGACCCTGCCCATAATGTGCCTATAAACTGGCTCGCCTTCTCTGCGGGCTCCTAATCCTTCTCTGGACGCGATTACTATGTCGTAATTATTGTCGATCATCCAGTTGGAGAGCCTTTTGAGTTCTTCCATGGGGGTGGACAGGTCGCAGTCAATGGTATAAATGTATTTCCCCGAAGAAGCTAAAACGCCTGTTCTTACCGTGGGGCCTTTGCCTTTGTGCTCGTTTCTTATTAGTTTAATTTCCGGGTGATCTTTAATGTAAGTTTCCACCAGATCCGCAGTTTTATCCTTTGATCCGTCGTCCACAACAATAATCTCAAAGGCCGGGGCAAAAGTATTCATAAACGAAAGCACTTGAGTTAGCGTCTTGGTCGCGCGCGCTTCCTCATTGTAAACTGGTATAACTATTGAATAGTCGATCATAGTTAATTTTGCGCGGGGCGCTTGCGCCAGATTATTTTACTATAAACAAGGTAATTCCACACCAGGCCTATTAGAATACCAAGCCCAAACCCGGTGTTGGCGACCAAGAAACTGTGTCCCAGCGCTTTTACAAACAGGTCCACCAGCTGGCTTCTTATGATAATGGGTATGGCGGATGACGCGCAATAAACTACAAAAGTGCCCGCGAGGCGTACCGCTCCGAAAATCCGCTTTTCCCCAAAGGACCAAATATTGTTTAAAGTAAAAGTGACAAGCATGGCAATCAGTCCCGAAACAACAACAGAAAGCGCTGGATCAAAAACCGTCAGTCTAAAGATATTAAACAGCAAAGTGTCTGTGATTAGCCCGCAAACTCCCACTACGCAGAACTTAAAGAAACTTTTATTTTCGTTTATTCTTATGGAAAGAACCACTTTTAGCGAGTCGGTGGCATTGTTGCGCTCCATCTTGGAGTCTCCGCGGTCGCGGAGTCCAAATTCTATGGGAACCTCAGCGATTTTTGCTCCCAGTTTGTACATTTTGTAAAGCAAGTCGATTTTGTACGCAAAACCTTTGGATCTTACGGAGTCCAGGTCCAGCTGGTCCAGATAGTTCTTGACGCGGGACGCCTTATAACCAGAGGTAAAGTCGGATACGCTGTGGATTCCAAGCACCATTTTGGAAAACAAATTGCCACCCACGCTTAGGAATTTGCGGTTAAAACCCCAGTCTTTGGGAATTGAGCCACCTTTAATAAACCTAGAGCCTATTACATAGTCGTAACCTTCTTCAATTTTTTCTATAAATTTGGGAATCTCTTTGGGGTCGTGCTGAAAATCGGCATCCATTTCCATTACCACATCCGCGTGCATGGTGTTTAGGACATGCTTAAAGGCAAAGATGTACGCTCCACCTAGGCCTGACTTTTCTTTTTCCAAAAGCAGGTGGACGCGTTCGTTTTCTTTAGCGATTTCCTGCACCAGCCCAGCTGTGCCGTCCGGCGAATTTCCATCCACCACCAGAATGTGGCATTCGTGTCTTGGAATTTTGTTAAAAATATCTAGAACAGCCGGAATCAGCTTTTTAATATTTTCAGCTTCGTTATAAGTTGGTATTACAACGACTACTTTCATAGGTCTATCTTAGCGACAAACTCGCGTATAGCAGTGCAAAAACAAACAGCGCCAAAGTTACATACTCAAACGCAATGTGTTTGTTGAGCCTTTGTTCCAAAAGCCCGTGTATTATACCCCATAAGCTGTAAAACACACAGCCGGCAAAAGCTGTCCAAAGTTGGCGGTTGGGATCGTTTCTAAATAACATAAATAGGAGGAAGCAAATTAACAGACCTAAAACCAGAATCAAGTAGTGTGTTATGTGCGCGCCTTTATCCATATGCCAATATATCTCTATCCTACACTAAATAAGCCTTCCGGGCCGTAGGGCAAAATAAACCGCGAAAATTGCAAAAGCCAAAAAAGTCATGTGAGCAAAGGTGTGGCCGGTAAGTTTTAAAATGGCGTGTTTTTTAGAATACCAAATATCAAGAGCAAAAAGTCCCAGCATTCCAAAGGAAAAGCCCAAAATCAAAGCTTTTGTCGTGGTAAAAATATCCACCTTTGGGCTTGGCGAATATATGGGTTGTTTTACAACAATCATTCCGGGTTCCGGTTGACTTATTTTTGGCTCCTCCGCAACCACCGTTTTTTCTGGCTGAGCATCCCTAGCTGTGGTGTTATTTTCCGTGCCTTTCACCGCCACTTGCGCCGGCGCGTTTTTGGGTCTGCCAAACATTTGCACGACTAAAGTCGTTTCGTATCCGTCTAAAACGCCATTGACTACGGCAAAACCCACATCTGTATATTTCTCGTTGATTAAATTGTCCCTGTGGGAAGGGGATTTATACCAGGCTTCTACCACATCTTTAGAGTCGTTAAAATTTTTTGCCAAGTTTTCCCCCGCATATAAATAGTCGTAGTTGGCTTCAAGGATGAAGCTCCAGGGGTCGGTCCCGTCGGGCGCCACATGCGCCCAATAATTTTTGGCAAACATATGAGTGGCTTTTTTCTGCGCCGCCTCCGTGAGCTTTGGACTGATTGTTAAACTAGCTACCCCGGATGCCTCCCGCCTTTGGTTTGTATACTTTAGAAGGTCAGAAACGGTGATATTGCTGGCGTAACCTAAAATACCAGGCAAGACCGTGGGAACCTGTCTGAAAAAGGAAAAGACAAGTAGGACTCCGAGGGAATACAGGAAAACCGCCTTGCTCTGTAGCAAAACAGCTCGTTGTTTCTTTTGCGGATGGGGCAGAATTTTGTGTTTTAGCTTTTTTACAGGCATTGACATTCATTATACACAAGCTTGCAATAATTTTGACACCCCTTGCCGTATGTGCTAATCTTCTGCGTATAAAACCCCCAGTTCGGCGGGTTTTTTCTGTCATAAAGAGCATAAAGACTATGAGTCATACACCAACAAAAAAAGATGATGACGCCAAGGTTTTTCTAACCCCGGAAGGGTTAGAAGAGCTTAAGAAAGAGTTAAAGGAGCTTATTGAAGTCAAGCGGGCGCAAGTAGTGCAAAAAATCGCCCAAGCGCGCGAGATGGGCGATATTTCTGAGAATAGCGCTTATACTTCGGCTTTGGAGGAGCAAGGGTTTATAGAGGGTCGGATTTTAGAACTGGAGGAGATTATCAAGAATTGTGTGGTTTCCAAGGGCAAGCCGGGGGGAGTAGTTTCGGTTGGATGTAGAGTCAGGGTTTATGTGGATGACGCTGAGGAGGAATATTGCATAGTCGGCGCGCCCGAGGCGGATCCCAAGGTCAAAAAGATTTCCTACGAGTCTCCCTTGGGTAGGGCTCTTGTCGGTAAAAAAGTGGGCGACAAGGTGGAAATGGAAGCTCCTGACGGCAAAGTCGTTTACACAATTCTTGAGGTAAGCTAAAATCGGCCCATGTCGACGCTAAAAGATTTGCGTAACTCCAGGTTGGAAAAGCTGGAAAGGCTCAAGGCTCTTGGAGTGGATCCTTACCCGGCTAAAAGTTACAGAAACACACCACTTAAGGATATTCTGGATAATTTTAGCGTTTATGAAAACAAGCCAGTTGTGGTTGCTGGTCGCGCGGTTTCCTTGAGAAGTCATGGATCAATCGTTTTTATTGACATAAAGGACGCCTCGGGAAAACTACAAGCTTTGATCAAGAAGGACAGCATTGTTACGGCCGACCACCAGAACTCTGAGCTTGCCTTTGCAGAGCTAAATTTATTGGATGAGGGAGATTTTGTGGAGGTTTGGGGTTGTGTGACCAAGAGCCAGAGTGGCCAAATTTCTGTGAACGCGCAAAAGATACGCCTGCTAACTAAATCTATAAGGCCCATGCCTGGGTCTTGGGACGGTTTAAAGGATAAGGAAACTCGACTGCGCAGGAGATATTTAGACACTAACCTGAATCCAGAAGTTTACCAAAGGTTCCTGCGTCGTGCGCGATTTTGGGAGGCTCACAGGGAATTTTTTAAACGACATGGGTTTTACGAAATGAACATTCCTGTTTTGGAGCTTGTGCCGGGCGGCGCGGATGCTAATCCCTTTGTTACGCATATGGATTCTATCGATCAGGACTTTTATTTGCGGATCTCACAAGAACTTTATCTAAAAAGATTAATTGGCGGAGGTTATGAAAAAGTATATGAAATTGGCCCTAGATTTAGGAACGAGGGTATGTCCGACGAGCATTTGCCGGAACACATGGCTATGGAATTCTATTGGGCCTACGCTGATTATAACGATGGTATGGAGTTTGTTCGCGATCTGTTTAGATATGTCGCTGGGCAGGTTTATGGGACTTTAAAATTTAAGATGCGGGGTTTTGAAGTTGACTTGGGATCGGACTGGGAAAAGATTGACTATGTGAAACTTATGTACGACAAAGTTGGGTTGGATGTGCTAAATCCGGACGACGAGAAGATCAAACAGGTTTTGGCTTTGTATAAAATAAAATTGCCAAAATACTCAACGAGTAGGGCAATCGACCATATCTGGAAAGAACTGCGCAAACAAATTTCGGGACCGGCTTTTGTTGTGGGCGAGCCAAAGGCGTTGTCCCCCCTAGCCAAGTCGGATCCCCAAAACCCGCTGATAACTCAAAGATTTCACCCAATATTGGCAGGCAGCGAGCTTGGCAACGCTTTTTCTGAGCTTAACGACCCGCTAGATCAGCTCGCTAGGTTTAGAGAGCAACAAGCTCTGCGGGAGGCTGGGGATGCGGAGGCCCAGTTTTTGGATATAGATTTTGTAGAGATGTTGGAATACGGCATGCCTCCTACATTCGGGTACGGTCATTCCGAGCGGGTGTTTTGGTTTTTTGAAGATGTTTCAGCCAAAGAGGGTGTGCCCTTCCCGCAATTGAAATACGAATTGGAGGCGTCGACAAAAGAGATTTATACTCTTTAGAAAGGAGAAATTATGTTCACGAAACAAGATGCCCTAGACTTATTACACGAACACATGCAGAATCAAAATTTGCGTCGACATTGTTATGCAGTGGGTAAGGTTTTAACGGCTTTTTATGACTATTACAAACAAAATGGAGTACCTCCCATGTTTACGGATATGGGAAGCTTGTCGCGCGAACAATGGGAGATTGCAGGTATTTTGCACGACGCGGATTGGGAGATTACTTCTAAAGACGAGCAAAATCACACCAAACTTTTGTTGGATTGGGTGAAAGATAAGGATTTGCCGGAGGAAATGATAGATGTTTTTAAGTCGCATAATAATAAAGTGACGGGACTAAGAGAGCCACAATCCCTTTTAGAATGGACGCTTGAATGTTTGGATGAGCTTACCGGATTTATTGTTGCCGTGGCGCTCATGATGCCCAATAAAAAGTTGGAGGAAGTTACCGTGGATAGCGTTCTTAAAAAGTTTGACAAAAAGGATTTTGCCCGCGCCGTTAATAGGGAGCAGATTACGCAATGTGAGCGGAAGATTGGCATTCCGGTTAGGGATTTTGTGGATTTAACCTTAAAAATTATGCAAGCGGAACACGAGCTTTTAGGGCTTTAGGAGCATCTATTTCCAAGCCTTTTAACATCGTTGTCAAAGGAGAATACCTGTGCGCCCTCCCTTTTTGCTGATAGAAATAGTAGTATGTCGCATAAATCCACATTTTCGTTGGTGTAAATGTTCAAAGCCTCCCATACCAGAGGTTTAGATGGAAAGTCTATGTCGGTCAGCAAAATAAAATCGCCGAGAACTTTTACCACTCGTTTTCTGTCAAGTCGATAGCCAATTGTTTTAGAGCTTAGCACATATATGCATTCAGCTATCACGCAATCTGTAGTGCAAAGTTGCGAGGTCTTAAGACTTTCCTCCAAAAACTTTCTAGCGTTTTTACTAAGTATAGGATGGTCGTTAGTTAGCGCTCGGATAAGAATGTTTGTGTCCACGAAGACCTTTTTCATACCGTTCTTTTGCCCTTCTGGACAGAATTTGATTTATCTTTGATTTTGAGATGTATTTTTTAGCTTTTGGCAGAGATTTAAAAAACTCTCCTAAGTTCCGGTATCTTTGAGGCTCAAGCACAATTCTATTGCCCTCTTTGGTTATAAGCATCCTATCTCCCTCCTCTAATGCTAGGTCTGTTCTAATTTGAGATGGGATAACAACCTGTCCCTTAGAGCTCATTGTAATATACTGCATTCTTACATTTTTAAGGTCCGACTTACTAAAGGTCAAATCGTAAGATACAGTCAGGTATCTACTCTTTAGCCTTGATTAACTTGGTCCGAAGTTGTTAAATAGCCTTATGTTAGACCCAAAGTACATTAGGGAAAACGCCCAAAAAGTCAAAAAGAATATATTGGACAGGGGGCTTGCCGGTCCGCAATTTAATGTGGATGAGTTTTTGCGGGTGGACGAGAAAAGGAGGGTTAAACTTTTGGAGATCGAAGGTCTAAGAGGTTTGCGCAATAAGCTGTCTCAAACCGCGGGTAAGCCGTCGCCGGAGATTTTAGAAGAAGCCAAAAAAACTCGCGAGCAAATTAAGGCTTTGGAGGAAGAGTTAAAAGAGTTGGACAGGATATGGCAGTGGTATATGGATTGGTTTCCCAACATGCTAGATGAGTCGGCGCCAATTGGCAAGGACGAGGGAGACAATGTGGAAGTTAGGGCGTGGTCGCCCCAACGCGGGTATTTTAGCGAGCGGGAACTTGGCAAAAAGGACTTTTCTAAACAATGGATGCCCAAACTGGCTTTTGAAGGTAAAGACCATTTAGATTTGGGCGAGGGATTGGATATCATTGACAACAAGCAGAGCGCGCTAGTTTCCGGCGGTCGATTTTATTATTTAAAAAACGCGGGAGCGTTATTACAATACGCCCTTTTTGAACATTTAAAGCAAAAATTACTTGAGGAAGGTTTTATCCCTATGGTGGTTCCGTTGATGGTCAAGCGGGAGGTGTTGTATGGTAGCTCCCACTTTCCAGGGGATGAGGACCAAGTTTATAGGTTGGACAGTCGGGGAGTGGAGGAGGAAACGGGTTTATACCTTGTGGGGTCGTCGGAACCTTCTCTCTTTGCTTATTACATGAACAAAATAGTTCCGGAAAAGTCTTTACCCCAAAAGTTTTTTGCTATCACGACTTGTTTTAGGACGGAAGTGGGTTCTTGGGGTAAGGATGTTAGGGGAATAAAGCGTGCGCATCAATTTGACAAGTTGGAGATGGATTTGATCTGCCACCCGGAAGAGTCAGAAAAAATGCACGACTATCTGTTGTCCATTAACGAGTGGTTTTTACAATCTTTGGGGCTCCCATACCATGTGATTTTAATGTGTTCAGGCGACGCGGGTTATTTTGCGACTTCAAAAAAGTACGATTTTGAGGCGTGGTTACCTCACAGTGGCGAGTTTATCGAGCTAGGTAGCGACACCAACGCTAAGGATTATCAGGCCCGCCGCTACAACACCAAATATAAGACGCGGGAGAATAAGTTGGAGTATGTTCATAATGTTAACGACACCGGGTGCGCGGCGGGCCGTACCATAGTTGCCATTTTAGAAAACTATCAACAACCTGATGGGAGTGTTGTGGTGCCAAAGGTTCTGCGCCAGTACATGGGTGGGCTGGAAGTCATTAAAGGACCAAGTTGATAACTTTAATTGATGGGCCGAAAATTTGGATTCGGTGTCAGCAAGTCCAATCGAGTTGCCCGATTGAATATGTTGCCTCCGGTTCGGCAAAAATGTATTATGTGGGCAAATGAGTGTTTTTGATGGAATTAAACTGCCAAAAACCATTTACGAAGTAGAGTCCCCGCTTAACGGAAAAATAAGTGTCATTGAGGTTGGTTCAACGCGCAAGTTGAGTGTGGGCGGAGTGGTGCAATCGGTTAATTGGGATTCGCCTAGCGCTAGCAGGCAAGTTTGGGGTAGATTGGTAGAAAACTTGTACGAGCAACAGCCAAATTTAAAGACCGCTATGGTTTTGGGTTTAGGCGGTGGCTCTATGCAACATTTGATGGCAAAAAAATTCCCCGGAATTCACATTACCAGTGTGGAAATAGACAAGGTCATGGTTGAAGTGGCGCAAAAGTATTTTAGATTGGATGACATCCCCAACCACCGCGTGATTGTGGGCGACGCGCTAAAAGTTATTGCTGTGCCTGAGGAATACGGCATATCCGCCAACAGCATGCAGGCTGTTATTGTGGACATTTTTTGTGGTCAAAAGTATCCGGATTTAGGGGCTAGCGGAAATTTCTTTGCCTGCGTCAAAAATTTGGTAGTGCCTGGCGGACTTGTGGTGTTTAATCGCATTTATCTAGAGCATCATCAGGAACAAGTCAACCAATTTATTGAATCTCTGGAGGGTTTTTTTGCCGACATAAAATCCGTAATCATTGCCGGTCGCACCAATTCTGATAATGTCATCATCTTTTGTCGCGTTTGACACTATGGGGTATTTAGAGTAGAATAGCCCCTTGTAGTAAGTTTCCCCTGTCCAAAAGTCAATACCTAATAGGTAGCGATACCTACCGAATATGTATTTTTACGGAGCTGTATGCAGATAGATTTGCAAGCAAACGAGCAAATAGCCAGCGTGTTAAGAAGCGCGGAAAGTATCGCGGTTGTGCCGGCCAAAGGCGCGGGCATAGACGCGTTTTGCGCTGGACTTGCCCTGCAGATAATGCTAAAGAGTTTGGAAAAGCCATCAAAACTGTTTTACCCGGGCGAGATACCGGAAGCCTGCAAAGAACTTGTTGGCGTTTCCGACCTGATTACCTCTTTTTCTCAAAGGCAGTTAACCGTGTCCATTGACTATTCCGGCGAGCATAACGCCAAGGCTTGGTACGAACCGGAGGGCGAGACTTTAAAAGTCAAGTTGGCGCCGGTAAGCAGAGACTATGATCCTAACACAAGAGTGCGGGCTAAACTTGATACAGGTTTTGACTACGATACGGCTATAATTGTGGGAGCTAACGATCTGGAGGATTTAGGCGATGTTTATAATGAAATCCGCGCGGACCTTGCCAAGTCGACTATAATTAACCTTTCTAATTCAAACAAAAATAACCGCTTTGGCAGCATAAATGTTATAGATCCCACTTGCGACTCACTTAGCCAGCTTGTAATAAAAAAGGCTCCGCTTTGGGAGTTGAACATCACCATCCAAGCCGCTCAAGCCCTGCTTTTGGGCATAACCCAAAAATAGTGCTATACTTTACCGCATGAAGATTCTTGTGACAGGTTGCGCCGGGTTTATTGGTAGTGATTTATCGGAATATTTGCTAGACAAGGGTCACCAGGTTGTGGGGGTCGATAATTTTAACAATTATTACGACCCAAAAGTCAAACACTACAACATTAAGGATATTAAGAAAAGGCAAGATTTTAAACTTTTTCCAATTGACATTTTAGACAGAAATATTGTAGATAAGGTTTTTGCTGACGAGCACTTTGATGCGGTGATACATCTGGCTGCCTATGCCGGCGTGACTTATTCGGTTGAGTATCCAGTGGAGAATGTAAGAAACAATGTCGAGGCTACAGTTATCCTGCTGGAGGCTTGCAAAAAACATAAAGTCAACAATTTTCTCTTTGCATCTACATCCTCCGTTTACGGAAATAATCCTACTCCATTTAAAGAAGACATGAATACAGATCTTGTTCTGGCTCCCTACCCGGCTACCAAAAAGGCCTGTGAAGTTTTGCTTTATACCTACGCCCAGAATTTTGGTATCAATGTCTCAATTTTTAGAATATTTAACCCTTTGGGGTTAAGAATGAGACCCGATTTGGCTCTTCCTATGATTATCAGGTCCTGCGAGTTTGGGACGGAGTTTCCCATGTATTGGACATGGGAGCAAGCCGAAAAAACTGGACGCGATTACTGTTATGTCGGTCATATCTTTGAAGCTTTCGAGAGTGTTTTAGCAAAGCCCCATAGGTATGAAATCTTCAATTTGGGTAATTCATCTCCGGAGACCCTAAAGTCGTTTATTACTACCATAGAAAGGGTTTGCGGTAAAAAGGCCAATGTTAAAGTCATGCCCAACAGAAAAGGCGAGATGCTTTTAACCTACGCCAATATAGAAAAGGCCAAAACTATGATAGGTTATAATCCCTCGACAACAATGGAGCAAATGGTTAAAAAGTACTACGAATGGTTCATGCAACAGGAGGATTGGTACAAGCTTTATGGAACGAAATAAGGGCGACAAAAAGGCGCTATCGATAGTTATACCTTGCTATAACGAGGAGAAAAATATTAATCGGACTTTTGACGGACTTTTGGGCCTTTTAAAGACCAACCCCGTTTTGTCCAAATACAATAGCCAAATTATTGCGGTGGACGACGGAAGTAAAGATGGGACTTGGAAGGTTATCAGCGGCTACGCCCAAAAAGAGCCAGCAATACAAGGCGTAAGGCTTATGGGCAATTTTGGTCAGAGTTGCGCGTATCAGGCAGGATTTGACGCTTCCACCGGTGACTTTGTGGTCACCGTATCCGCCGATTTGGAAATTCCCCTGGAAAATATTGCAAAAGTTGTGGAGCTTTTGGAGCAGGGTTACGACTTTGTCAATACGAACCGCAAAAACCGCTGGGGCGGGGAGAAAAAAGCAAAAAGCGGTTTGGCCAACAAAATAATTAGTAAAGTTTCCGGCGTGTCCATGCAAGATAGGGGTTCCGGCATGAAGGGCTTTTCTCGGGTTTTGGTGGACAATCTAAAATTTTACGGCGACATGCACCGGTTTATTCCGGATTATCTAACTGTCTACCGCGCCAAGATGACGGAATTTGATGTGGAATTTAAAGATCGGGACTTTGGCGTTTCCGCATACAAAGGCAGTAAGCGCACCATTCAGGTGTTGTTGGATATTATAACTTTGGCGTTTATGCTCAAATTTGCCCGCAAGCCTTTTACCATGATGCCTGGCAGACTTTTTGGCTTTACCGGCGCGGTGATTTCCGGTTTTGGCGGATTGGGGATGGTTTATCTTTTTATCTTAAAGCTTTTGGGTTTCAGCATCGGCGACAGACCTTTGCTGATAGCCTCGGTATTAATGGTGATAGTGGGTGTCCAACTTATCATGACGGGTTTGCTAGGCGAGCTTATGATGCGCGTCTACTTTGAGTCTTCTGGTCGCAAGACTTACGCCATTAGGGAGACTTGTTAAGTCTTAGGTATTTTGAGTAGTTATTTTTTAATATTCTAGCTATTTGGTTTTTTTGTCTTTTTGCAAAAGTTGGAAAGATTTTGGTGTGGAATAGCCAATTTTCATAGGGAGTTTGTGTTAGTGTGCCCACATACCTGCCTTTATAGTCAGTTACCTTGTTATCTTGAATCCCTGCTACAAAGTAGGGAATGACGAATTTGGTCAGTTGCTCAGCTTCTAACCCTGCTAATATTTTTATATTTGGCTTAAAAAATCCGCAAGTGTGCATTTCAAGTAACCGTTTGTAAAAGTACGAATATGGATTTTGCGATCTGACTTGGGGAAAGGTATAGCTAAGGTCAAGAAATCTATACAATCTTGTCGTTCGGGCTAGAATGCGGGTTTTGAAATCAACAGACTTGACTAGGGCAGTGATTCGTGTTGTGTTATTAGTTAAATCAATCACAGCTTGTTCGTAGCCTTCAACAATAAAATCAATGAATTCGTAGGGATGTCTTGCGTATTTAGGTAAGTTATTCCATTTGCCTTTTGACTTTACGATCCAAGTAATTCTGGGATTATAGGGATCATTGCCCGCCAGTACAGGTTTTAGGTAGCTGTTAACATCGTAAAGCCCGCCTAGTAGAGCTGTGTTGTTATTGGTTGTTTGACCGCTAAGGAGTCCCGTGATTTTGATGTCGAATGGGAAGTAAGAAATATCTGGTGTCATCATAAATTCTATGTCAAACAAGAGTGGCGAGCTTTTAGTTGCCAAAACATTTTCCATATGAATATCGATGATTCTGAAGTATAGGCAAAAAGCGAGAATCTTTCCAAAGTTAGTATAATAATCTTTTGGCTCTACATCTTCGCTTCTAGCCTTTTTGTAAACCCGGGCTATGTATTCGCGGTTGACTTTGAAATCAGGCAGAAAATCCCCGGTCCAAGGGAGGACGGATCTTAATTCCATAATAAGCGTCTCTATATCCAACACATTTTCGTAAAGTACTTTGTTTTCCGACTTTATTTTGTAAACGCATTCGTGCAAGTCACCCAAACCTTCAAACTGCTCCACACCTGCCTGTGTTTCCCACCATTCCTGTTTTTGTTGCAATAATTTCAAATGAGCATCGAGTAGTTTGTAAGAATTGGTTTCCGTGGCTTTGTTTTCTAGAAAATAGGGTAAATAATCCAAAAACTGATTTTTTATCTTATTTTTGTGGTAATAGTAAACAGCTGGAACTAGAAAAAGATCGTACAAGGTGTCGGAAAGACTAAAAACATCAACACCGCCCGCGTAAAATTGGCGGAAGTTTTCTCTGCCGTAATGTTCAAAACAACCCTTTACGAGCATGTACCTGTTGCACAGCAGGTGGTTGTTCCGGCAAGAGTAAACTTTTTAGTTACGACTCTTTTTACACCGTAATTGAACTGGTTGTACCCAGTTGCTTTGTTAACTTTGGCTTGCATAGTGTGATTGTATCATACGAACTCACCGACAGGCTTCTGCAGAATATAGACACCGGGTCTATTTACCGGATTGAACGCGCAGGCGAAGCCGGGATAGTCCTTAAGCTTTGCGACCAAGGGAAAATTTAATATTCTTCTCCAATCTGCTTGCCTGTACTTTTGTGAAGAGGTAATATCGACTTCAAATCCGTGTTCTCTAAACAAATTTTCCCAGTATGTTACATCGGTGGATCCGTCCGTCCTTTTTAGATGATCCGCGACCTTGTCAAAACGACCTTCGGAAGGATCCGCTATAACAGCAAAAACCCTCCCTCCCGGTTTTAGAACCCTATACATTTCCCTAACAACAGAATCGGGGTTACTTACATGTTCAAGGACGTCTGTTGTCACGATATGATCGAAAGATTCATCCATAAACGGCAGTTTGCTAATGTCGCCACATATACTCGGTAAACCCCTCTCCGCTGTTGCTCTCGCTGAACTAAAGTTCAGATCGATCCCGCAGTACTGTAACTGAGCAGACCGCACTCTTTCTTGTATTTTTTCTCCTAATAAACCTAACCCCGAACCCAATTCTAGGACTTTATCTTCCCCCGCTATACCTAAAGATTTGACTATCTCTTTTGCAGCCAACCCGAACCTAATGGGCGCTATCTTTGCTCTTATCTCCTGCATCGTTAGACAAGTTATAGGCAAGACGCCTTCATGCGCAGCTCTCTCTGTTGGTCGGTAGCTGTAGGGATAAGTCTCGCCTGTGGCCGAAGTCATATGCGAATCATAACACTTTGGGGGTTAGTTGGCACAATATTCTTGTTTCGTCGCCCAAAAACTGGTGATTCAATTCCAAACCATCCGCAATGCTACCGCCACGACCCAGAAAAGAGTCGTAAATTTTGCAATTTTTACCAATCTGCCAAGCGTCCAAAATATTACTACGCACAATCT
>FWPV01003903.1_pt1 | contig 32819 bp, 18 predicted proteins | sample 2228371 | NCBI WGS metagenome assembly FWPV01 (sample SAMEA103939776, study PRJEB20133) | metagenome
TGTTTAATTTTTTAATTGCAAAACTAATTTAATAACAATCTGTTAGAAACCCAAAAGGTTTTTTATTAAATTAACAATCGCTCAATTTAGGTATCATTTATTAATGGAATTGCCAAATTCCTATGGACAAACTAGGAGATTTTATCCGTTACCTCGGGGGAGCGGGCCAGAATCAAGCTACCGCGTTTCTTGTGGTTCTGGACGATTACGTCAGCGAGATAACGCGGTTCTTTTCATAAAAGTCTACTTGGCCGGGATTTGACATTTATGGGTTTTAGTTATTCCAAGCCTGAAAGGACGGCGTGTAAGCCTTATGAAAGGCTTTGGATCACAACAAGTTGCCCAGCTGGTAATAGCAAAAAATTAAACCAAAATAATGCTGATGGCAAATTAAATCCTTGACAATAACGCTGTAAATATTTATTTTTAATATATTGTAAACGGTTTCATTAATTTACATTCTTAGATTCATCTTTTCACAAAAACAGAGAAAAAAGTCATCTATTTATTATGCCAACGACGATCACGATCCGCGAAATTGCCAGACGCGCCGGCGTCTCCACGGCGACGGTTTCCCGAGTCTTGAATGATATCGGGCCGGTGCGAGAGGCAACGCGACAAAAAATTTTAGCCATCGCCAAGGAGCTGAACTATCGCCCCAATCCCATGGCGCGCAGCCTGACAACAAGGCAGACCAACACCATCGGCCTCATCCTGCCGGAACTGGTCGACGAATTTTTCATGAACCTCATCCATACAATCGATGAAGAAGTCTTTCGCGCCAACCGTTTTCTCATGGTGGCCAGTTCTCATAGCCAGCGCAACGTGGTGGAAACGCTGCTGGATTTTATGGGCAGCGGTCGCGTGGATGGCGTCATCCTCATGGCACCACAAATAAACATCGATGTGGCCAATCTCGTCCGCCATAGCAAAAGACCCGTGGTATTACTCAACAGCATCAACCACCAACAGACCGTCTCTTTCAACATCGATAATTATCAGGGAGCTTATTCCATAACCGAGCACTTGATCAAGCACGGTTATCGCCGCATCGCCATGATCCAAGGGCCAACCGGCAACTGCGACGCCGAGGAGAGGTTCAGAGGTTTCTGCGACGCCCTACAACACCATAAACTAACCCTCAATGAGCATTGGGTGGTTCTGGGACAATTTACCGAAGAGTCCGGTTATCATGCCTTCAATCGACTGATGAGTCAAACGATGCGGCCGGATGCGATTTTCGCCGCCAACGACATGATGGCCATCGGCGTCTACAAATCAGCTCAACAATTCGGATTGAACATTCCCAAAGACGTGGCCGTAGTGGGATTCGACGACATCTATGCCACGCAACTATTGAATCCTCGCCTCACCACAGTTCATGTGCCCATCGACGAACTGGGGATGAAAGCGATTCGCTATTTGCTAAAGATGATCTCCGGCGAGGTAGACCCTCACAAAGCTTATCACGAATCGATTACTACAGGGTTGGTCATCGGTGGCTCTTGCGGTTGCCAGCTCAGTCGTTAGAAGCAGAGCTATCGTAACACTCCATACTTCTTCACGGGCTGACCTTGTTTATCCAGCCATCTAAATCTTTCTTATTCGTGTTTCGGTGGTTGATAGTTTTCCCCATGCGAAATGTATCACTTCGTGCGTGATTTTTTCCAGCATGAAGAAGACCATCCTTCTTGTTTTTATGAAAATGTTAAAAATATCTTACACCAAGACACAAGCGACTCAAATTATTTTTATGGATCAAGTATGTGAAAGGCATAATATTATCAAATAATTGCAGCTACGGATAGCTCACTTCCACCCGACATGGAAGCGTATGGATCAAAATACCACCTTCATCCACATTTCTGGTTCTTTGACCATTCACCTTCAGCAGGTCTGGCTTGCCGGGTTTGCGGTGGGGGATCAAAATGCCCCCCTTGGGCGGTGTTATCTCTCCCGACAAATCAAAGACGTATTTTCTCCCTCGTTTCTCAGCCGAATAATCTATCGCTCCCCAATACGTAGGTAGACCTTTTACCGCAACCCCCGAAGATTCTTGGAGCCAACGGTCCGGCAGCCCAGCGGCGACGATGAGCCTTTGTTCTTCTTCATCCTCATAAGCAAAAAACCCGCGCACGGCATTGATGAAATCAGAACCGACCCAGGTGTGCGGCATATCGCCGATGAATCGGGGCAGACGCGGCTCTCGCCATACGATCTCGGCCCAATGATTCCACCCCACCGGCCGCTGGCATTCGAGGAAAAACGCCAGCAACTCATGAGCGCGCTGTACTTCACCCATCTGTATAAATGCACCGATGAGCCGTACTTCATAGGGCGTAAAATCGTTCCATGTGATCTCACCGTTGCGGCGACGCTCAAAATATTCAAAATAGCGATCGAACGTCCGTCGCGCCTGCGGTTGTGGCAAATGACGCCATTGTCCGCACGGGAACAAGGCGATGGCCGTAGAAGTGGCATCAAAATCAGCCAGCTCCACGCATCCAGGGATGAAATCGATCTTTTTGAATTGAAAGACATTTTGCAGGGAACGATAGAGGTTTTGTTGAAAACGGTCTCGACTTGCCGCAAAAATAGCGGCCTCCTCTTTCTTGTTGAGCGCATGGGCAATACGCACGGCATCGTTGTATCCCAACAAGGTAAAAAAGTTATCCCAGTATGAATGCATCGGTTTGGCCGAATAGCCCTCGTGGCTGATGGATTCGGGCATCAAGCCATAGAAACAACGCAGGGAATCGTCGCCCAAGCGATAATAGTCGCTGCTGCGCAAAGCGACCAGAGAATCCATATAAGCAACTGCTTTTTGGATCTGAGGAAAATGAGCTTCGAGAAAATCCATGTCGCCGGTGAAGCGGTAATATTGCCAAAAGGCAAAGATAAATTGACCGTTGCTGTCGTGTTCCGGCACCGGATCTGGACCGCGGCGATCTACCACGCAAGGGACCTTTCCGTTCGGAAAAAGATGTTGTGCATACCATTCCAAAAACGCTCGCGCCTCCTCATAAAGACCGAATCTGAGCAGAGCCGCCGATGTCAGGGAGCCATCACGAATCCAAGAACGATCATAGGAACGGGAACCCGGCTGAATGCCCGCGCCATCGCGATTAATGAGGATATAAGCCAGATTGCTGCGCAGGACGTCGATGACCTTTTGCGCCACCTGTGGAACCCTAAACTGCACACGTCCGACTTTTGCTTCCCAAAACTGGCGGGCACGCTCTCTTTCCTTTTGCCACGTTGCGGCATCGATTGGATACAGAGGAGGATTACCGTGAAAAGGCAGGGTGACATAGATCGATTTTTCCTCCCCTGCCTTTAGCGGCACCTCCCACCTCATGGCAGCAGAGGCAAGACCCAGCGAATCATAGACGGAACTCTGCACCGGCAAGTGACCGCTGGCGAGGAGATCTACGATATCCCCTTGTTCAAAGGCAACTGCCGAAAAATCATCAAATAACGGGGTAAAATAGATGTGCTTTCTGGCATTGATGCAGACCGTCTGCTGCTGCAAGGCGATATCATGAATGCGCGAAATACCGCCAGGCCAATTGAGGAATTGCCACGGTGGATTGACTTGAAAGGGTCGAATGGTTAGATAAAACTGAACCATCTGGGGCTTTTTGAGCCGATTATGGATGCGATATTCGATCCATAATTGGGGTTCTTTAGCTTCTGCGCTGGCAAAGGTGGTGATGCAGAGCTCACAGCTATGTATTTGCCATCGAACCGATGGGATGGGTAGATGGCGCTCCTGCAGATGTTGTTGCTTTTGCACATTCGCCCAGGTGAAGAGGGAATCATCGATCATCAGCAAGGGCTCCAGCGAAAAGCCGCTTTTTTCCGGCTCCACGGCGCCATCTTCATTGATGAGCGCCTCCTGGTCATCGTCTGGTGCGCCGATGACGGTCCAATAAATCTGTTCGTCCAGCAGATAGCGGGGAAAGATGCCACGCCTATTTTCCCGGGCGAGATGACGATAGACGGCCTCGGGAGTTGCGGAAAAATCGACACTCATCACCTCTATCTCGCGAATGCCATAGCCGCCACCGCGGGAACTCTTTTGCAGATCCAAACGTAGATACCGCATCTCCAGTTCCGGCAAGGGGATATATTGACGTCGACCTCCTCCCTTTTGCACGACAAAAGCTTTCTCCCACTCGATGCCATCCAGAGAGGCCCACAGCGAAAATTGCACGGCAAAGTCATTCTCATCCCATGCGATGATCAGTCCGCCTATTTCGCAGACACGACCGAAATCCAACTGCACCTGTTGCTGCTGGGGACTGGTAGCGCTGAGCCAAAAGGTGGCGGAGCTCGAATCCATGATAGCGCTGATGGGATGGTGGTGCCATGGTTGTGACGAGGCGATTAATTGAGGCTTGGGCACTTTAGCCAGTGGCGGCTCCACTTCTTGAAAAGTCAATTCATCTAAAAACACCGTACCTTTTCCACCACTGCTGGAAGCGATAATCACTTCGATATTGGAAAATGATTTTAGGGTTCGATCCTCGATAGGCCCCCAGGCAAAAGTGATGTGCCGCTTTTTGACCGTTTCTTTTTTCCAATTGGAAGGAAAGGAATAGTTGCGACGATTGCACCACCAGACATTTTCGCCTTTGGCATCGGTCAACTTGAATTCTAAATTATTGATAGGGGCCTCACCGCGGATGAAATAGGTAAAGCGATAGTTCTCCGGCAACTCCATCGTGAATGGTTTACGGATGCCGCAATAGCCCGCGCCGGACTGAAACTCGAAATCGATGCGAAGGCATTTGCCATGATAGCCATCTTCGAGGGAGGTGGTGATCCTGACGCCATCGGAAGCGATCAATTGCCAGTCGCCTGTCGATTCGAAAGAATCGATGAGTTGGCTTTGAGCATTCGAATGGGCCAATGGCAGGCAAAAGAAAATAACTAGCATCCCAACCTGGAATGGTAGCCAACCACTAAACATTCGGCGAGCATGATCAGTTTTAGGGAATAAACCGCAAAACACAGACCATCGTTTTCTCAAAAAGCAAATGCCCTGCCTTGCCTTGGACGGGTGGCGGTTGGCATCCAGTTTTTGAAATACTCCTCGCGCTAGGTTCTTTTGCATACTCCGCAATCGCTCCATTGAATGACAGACAACTTCAAGTTTTTCAAATACTGTACGGACGATATTACGCCGCCTAAACATCCATCGCCTCTTTGAGTGACAGGTGGCGGCAAGTTTTTGAAATACTGTACGCATAACGGTTCCGTTTGCAAGAGCAGAATAATGACTTTTTCGTAAGAGTCAGGTTTTATTGGTCCCTTTGAATATTGTTGTTGAATTCGAGTTGAACGAATTTCTGCAGATCTATTATTATCGAAGTAGGTGAGAATCCAGCCAACCTCCTGTGAATCCTGCTCGACGCAATCCGGTGACGATGTAGGGATTCTTTTTCATGACCTTCCAGATCAAGCCAGTGCGAAAATTTTCCAGCATGATGACCATCGGCCCTTGATCGATGCCGAGGTAGTCGTGATCGAACCAGCCATCGACACCGGTTTTTTCTATGACAAAGGTTGGATTAAAGGCATCGATGAAACCATATTTTTTGAACAATCGTTCACCGTACCGATGGCGCATGGCTTTTAGGGCGGGGATACAGATTTCCGGGGCGAAAGCGATGGAACTTCCGGCAGCATAGGGGGCGATGGTGCCGTCGTCTTCGATAAAATCGAAAGCGCAACCACGGGCGCGGTAGCTCCAGAATTGCCGCTTTTGGCCATGGATGATCAAGACCGTATCGCCTGGGCCATCGCAGGCGGTGAGTCCCCAGATGTCGGGGCCATAATCGCGCCAACCCATGGGATTGTGACGGGCGTACTGGCGCTGAGCATAGGTGGCGCGTCGCGAGTTCTCGTGATAGTCGATGCCCTTTCGGCGCATGTAGGCATCCTGGATGCCGCGAAAATCGATCCAACAATGGGAAAATTGATGTCCGAACAGAGGCGGAAAGCTGACATATTCGTATCCATAGTACTTGCCCCACACATAGGGGGCGGTCCATACGTCCCACACCGAGGCAGGCAAGGGGTGTGTGGGCGAACCCAGGCCGAGGATGTAGAGGATCATGGCTTCGTCGTAGCCATCCCAGATGTGCTCGCCAAAGCCATGCTCGGGCGTCCAGGCGGTAACGACACCTGGTCGATCGGCCATAAACCACGGCCAATCGACGCGAAGATAGAGCGAATCAGATAGAGATCGCAGTTCTGTCTCCTGTGCGCTGGATTCATCGAAATAGGACTGGCAGAACAAAACGCCCGCCAACAGCAAGGCGGTATCGATGGAGGAAAGCTCGCAGTTCCATTCTCGCTCGCCGCTAGGGATTTTGAGGAAATGATAGAAAAAGCCCTTATAGCCGCTCGCGCCTTTTGCATGTGACCCTTGTGGCAATTGCAGAAAGGTTTTCAACGTCAACAAGGTGCGGCGGGCGGCTTCTTGCCGACTGATGAGGCCGCGCTCGGCAGCAATGGGATAAGCCGTCAGGGCAAACCCAACCGCGGCGATGCTGCTGGGAGAAGGAGAAGGATAGCGATCCGGTACCAGGCCGGTCTCGGGATGCATGGTATCGAGAAAATAGCGTAAGGTACGGATTTGCAGGGTATCAAGGAAGGGCTCCCAACGCGCGACAGCCTGGGTTGAGGTTTTATCCGCTGAGCAGCCGGAAAGGCAGGCTGCGGCAAACAACGCAATGGCAAAATAATTTTTTATCGAAAAAAGAAGGTGAATGAATTTTGATGGGCTCATTTATCTTCATCTCGTGGAATGATAGGATTTGCAAGTTAGAGTGTGTCGAAAGAAAATACCTTATAAAAAAGACTAACCATTGAGTTACGTAGATATATTATTAACAAATAATTGTCATACAGGTAGTTTAAAATGTCCCGTCGCTGGCGATCTTTTACATGGCAGGTTTTTGTTCTTCATTCATTTTAATATTTTATCAGTCTCTTACTCCTCATTGAAACCCAAGGGCGAATTCCTCCTGTTGTTCATTGCAATGCAAATAAGAGGTCTAGTCGCCGGCGATCCTCGACACGACAGGAAAAGTCGTCCCTGACGACGTTTCTGTTTGTGGTGCAGAATTTCATCTCCCTCTCATGGCCTCCGCAGGAGCGGAAACAACGGAGGGCGGGCTTTCGTGCCCGCCGCAACCATGGCATAGGCACTCCTCGACATGGCACATTTTTTAATAAAGACCTACGGTGTTCCTTCTCCTTTGTCAGGATACATATTTTTTTCGATAAAACAAAGAACTTTGATACATAATTCAAATTCAATGTAAAAGGGTGAACTCCCAGCGACGATTGGAATTTCGCTCATGCGGGATTTCAGACTTACTCTAAAGGATGGACGCTTGCTAATGTTCTTATCTACAGCAAAAAGATAAATAATCTTCCCGTATCATTCTACCTGACCATCATCATTTTCCGAACAGCGCAACCGAACTCGGTCTTGAGGACGCATAGCAACAGACCACTTGGCAAAGTCCGGCCATCCAATGGTACTTTATGGTTGCCAAGCGACTGTTGTTCATTCACCAAGGTGTGTAATAATCGTCCCTGTAGATCATATATTTGCAATGATACTTTGCTTGGCTTTGAAAGGTTGTAAGTAATGACCGTTGTGGCATTGAAGGGGTTGGGATAATTTTGTTGCAACTCGAAATTTATCGGCAACTTTTCGTTATCCGTTTCCACCCGATTAATCGTGGTAAATCCAGCTCGTTGCAATCCACGCTGAATATCGGCATTTTGCATGAATCGCTGCCAGACCCGGCCGGTGCGATAGTTTTCGATCATGATTACAATGGTACCCTGATCGATGCCAATGACATCCGGTCCCCACCAATTGACGGTGAGATTAAAAGCATCGCGAAATCCGTACTGCGTCCATAATTGTGGACAATAGGAATCGTACATATTCTTCAAGACCGCGATGGAGTATTCGGGGGTAAAGACGATGGAGCCGCCGGCTGCTGTTGGCGCAATGGTGCCATCGTCGTTTTGCGGTGGGGGTGCCCCGCGTGCCTTGTAGCCATTGGGTCCATCGCAGGCAGTGATGCCCCACAAATTTTCGCCATACCCTTTAAAATTCCCAGGATTGGCTATACAGTAGGCTCGCTGTGCTAACGTGGCGCGACGTGAATTCTCGAAATAGGTAATGCCTTTTTTGCGCATGTAATCATCCTGAATGTTGCGAAAATCGATCCAACAATGGGAATAGTGATGGCCAAACAGCGGCGGGAAATTGATATAGCTGTACCCATAATGCGTCTGCCACTGATAGCCGCTGGTCCAAGCATTCCAGCAAGAGGCGGGCACGGGATGAGTCGGAGAGCCCAATGCCAATATGTAAAGAATCATGGCCTCATTATAGCCGCGCCATTCGGCAAGGGTAAATCCTTTTTCCGGATACCATTCCATGAGGACAGCCGGGTGATAATTGCGCATCCATTCCCAATCGGCGCGATAATAGATAGAATCCGCCAGATTGCGGATGAGCGCATCGGTGGAATCTTCGCGATCGAAATATTGTTTGCAATAGACTATCCCGGCGAACAGCAAAGCGCTATCGATGGAGGATAGCTCACTGGTCCACGCCCGCTTTACGGTGTTCATGTCGAGCATGTGATAGAAGAACCCTTTATAGCCGGCATGATTGACGGGATCACGACCCTGGGGGGCATTCCACAGCGTCTGCAGAGTTTTCAAAATGCGGTTACGGCCTGCATCACGCGGGATCCAGCCGTGATCGATGCCGATGCAAATACAGGTCAAGCCGAAACCCAAGGAAGCGATGCTACAAGGGGCATACGCCGCAGAGCGATCCTTGATCAGTCCATTGGCAGGGTTGGCCTCGCGCCAGAAAAAATCGACCCCCGTCTTTTGCAGCAAATCCAGAAGGAGCGTATCATCGGTCGATTCAGAATGGCCTAAATCATTGGGGATTCCGGTCAAGGGAGCGGCGAACACTGTGCTCTGGGGTTGGCGGATAGCTTTTATTTGCGACATTTCCGAAAAAAAGATCGGAGACATCATAATGATGGCAAAGCCCACGCGCCATGTCCATAGAGTGAAAGGGGGCTTGTTTTTTTTCATGATAGCTTTTCTTTCCATTTTAACCAGTCACTCACCGTCCCTCGGGAATTACAAGGATTTTTTCGCTTTGCCCATGATGACACGGATGTCGTGTTTGCTGCCGGCTGGGAACGGTTTTAGCAGATACTCGCGCGGAGCATGGGGCAGACCGATGAATTGGCCGTCGATCTCCAGGCCGACCAGACCAGTTTCCACAGCCTCTGGATTTTCAATGCGGATACGATATTCCGCCTGGCGAAAAGTGCGAGAGAGCGAAAATTCTTTCCAGGTCGGTGGAATACAGGGATGGATGCGCAAGCCGTCCCAATCAGCCTGGATGCCAAGAATGGCATCGGTGCACACTTTGAATAACCATGCGGCAGAGCCAGTATACCAGGTCCAGCCGCCACGGCCAAAGTAGGGCGAATCCGGACCTTCCACATTGCCGGGGGTCACATACGGCTCGACCTGATAGAGCTCAGGATTCATGCCGCGGTAAATGGGTGCGAGCCTTTTGAACAATTCAAAGGCTTTCTCTCCGTGTCCCAAGATGGTTTCAGCCCAGATGGCCCACGTGGCGGCATGAGTATACAGTCCACCATTTTCGCGCCGGCCCGGCGCATATCGCGTGAGATAGCCGATATTTTCATCGACAACACTGTAGGCTGGCCAAAGCAGCAGCGGGCCGAATTCTCGGTACAAATATTTAGCCGCACTGGCCATGGCCTGGAGCGCACGATCCTCAGTAGCACTTTGGCTGATCACCGCCCAGGTCTGGGCATTGAGATAGATTTTACCTTCTTCACATCCACCACTCCCTACCAGCGAACCATCGTCCTTGCTGGCGCGCCAGAACCACTGACCATCCCAACCGTAGCGGTCGATCGCCTCTTTCAGAGATTGCGCTTCTTCAAGCCATTCCTCAGCCTGCGATTTTTTGCCTAATTTTTCTGCGACCACGGCAAAATCTCGTAAATTCTTGTAGAGAAAATGCGCCAGCCAGATGGATTCTCCTTTCATGTCATTGCCGACCGCATTGAGGCCGTCGTTCCAGTCGTGGTCACCGATGAGAGGCAAGCCCCGCGGACTGCGCCATTGTAGCGCCCGTTGCAAGGCCAGCCGGCAGTGCTCCCACAGTGTAGCCTCGCCCTGATCTACAAATGTAACCTGCTGCTCTAACACAGTCAGATCGCCTGTCTCTTTCAAATATTCATAGGTGACAAAAGGCAGCCACAGGAGGTTGTCGCTGACTTTGGAATGCAATCCGGTTTCGGTGAGCGGATGCCACCAGTGATACACCGAACCATCACGGAATTGATGTTTTGCATGCAGTAGAATTTGTCGACGGGTGAAATCAGCATCTAACGGCAGCATCAGCAAACTATCCTGCAGTTGATCGCGAAAGCCAATCGCCCCGCTCTGTTGATAATAAGCTGCTCTTCCAAACAATCGACAAGAAATAGCCTGATATTTGAGCCAGGTATTCATCAATAAATCGAAAGCCACATCCGGAGTGTGGACCATCAATGGTTCAAGTCGTTTGCGCCAGGTCTCTTTAACCTTGGCTAATTCTTGCAGGGCCACCGCCGGGGTGCGAAATTGGTTGCTCAATCGCAACGCAGCATCATCCGATCCGGCCGCACCCAGAAGAAAAACCACCTCGCGCGAATCGCCCGGTAAGAGATCCAATTCGGTCTGCAAACAAGCAATACCATCGCCCCATTTACCGCTGGAATTTCGACAGTGGCCGCGTTGGAGCAGCGCAGGTGAGTGAAGATCACCGTACATACCTAAAAATAATTCTTTATCGCCTTCAAAGCCAGCAATTTTTTCACTACAGGCATGAAAGGCGGTAAAAGGCCAACGCCGGTTCCAGTGCCGACCCTTTTCGTCGGCAACCTCCCACAACCGTTTTCTGGCTAAGAATACCTGTTCGCTTTCAGCGAATTCGGTCTCCAGAAAAGCTTTATGGAATTCCCGATGGTTATCTGGGGCAAACCCTAGGCACCATTCCAGATAGGTAAATAGCGAGAGAGAACGCTTGGTTTTGCCGTTGTTGGCGATTCTGAGAATCCAAATCTCAAGGGGTTCGCTGGCGGCAGCAAATAACGTCCATTCGCTGACAACGTCTTCAAAAAGGCAGGTCAACACCGAATAGCCGATGCCATGGCGGCACCGATATTTTGCCTGTGGATGTTTGACCGGTTGATAGGCGGCAGACCAAATCGCTCCATTTTGGCGGTCGCGAAAATAAATGAACTTGCCCCACTGGTCTTGAATCAAATCCTGCTGCCAGCGGGTCAAACGATTAAAATTGCTGTGCGAAAGCCAGCTGAACCCCCCTCCTGCCTGTGAAACGATCAAGCCATATTCGCCGTTAGAGATCACGTTGACCCAAGGTTTGGGGGTGTCGGGTCGAGTGATGATATATTCGCTCCCATCGCGATTGAAGTGACCGTAAGCCGTAGAAAAGTTTTCGTCCATGTCCGTATTCATCTTTGGTGTTCATCTGTAGATTCAATCATGATACTTTGTTTATCAAGGAGACGTCTCGTCGCTGGATCCTCGACATGCCAGTTTTTTTTCACACTCACTTTTGATTTTGAAGCGTGAATGGCGACTGGTAACAATTAGCAAAACATTGGCACCGAGCTACCATGCCGCTGAAAAGGCGCTGCTTTTTCAGAAACCAAAAGCCAGAGAAAACCGCTGCGTGTTTTGCAATCGCCCATAATCAGCCCAGGCATAATCGACCTGAAAGTATTGCGCGCCGAACCCCAATTTGAGTCCAATGCCTAAAGTCAAACCAGCCTCCGAGTCCTTAAGGAAGAGATTCTGGTAACCGGCACGCAGCGCCAATACGCGTAACATCGTCCACTCGGCGCCAAGGCTTATGCTCTCTTCATTGTCGTTGGGATGAAAGGCATTGACAGCCAGGTTCAAGCGATTCTGGTCATTGATCTTCATCGGCCAGTACAATCCGACGCGAAACAGCACCGGCAGGGGATACTCTTCGGTATAGATCTCACCCGGCAGACTGCTATTATCTCCATAACGAGAAGGATCATTATCATATTGGATGCGAAGATCGCGGCCTCGAAATCGGGAGGACAGCCCAAAGTTACTGATACTGGCACCCAATCGGACTCCCTCGGGTGTGAGGTTATACACGGTGCCGACATTAACGGCAACGTTGGACATCGAACTATGCCAGATGGTTTCCTGGAGGTAGTTGATCTGAAAGCCAACGGTGAAGCGGTCGGTCAGTTGTCGGCCAAAACCGATTCCCATGGCGATATCGGAAACCGAATAGCGTTCACCGGTGCCGAGCGGTTGCTCGACGGTGCGCACATCGATTTCACCCGAATTGAGCGACGTCACGCTCAGATACAGATTGCCCACATTGCCCATTTGGACAGCGGCAGCCACATAGTCATAGGTAATACCCGCCAACCAGAGGCTATGGGAGAACTGGACACCGTATCTTTGAAAGCGGCCGATAGCGGCTGGATTATAGTAAGCCGCCTGAATTTCGTCATAACTGGCCACGCCAGCGTTGCCCATAGCGCTCAACCGCGCACTGGGTTCAATCAGTAGAAATTGACCGATGGTGGTGCCGGTCTTGCTCTGCGCCCACAGCCCCTGCGACCATGCCGCTGCCAGAAAGATTAGCAAAAGTATTGCTAAATATTTATGATTGTGTACCACCCTGAGAAAATATTGCATGCCCTTTTTCATCATAACCCACCTGCCTATTATTTAATAATGGCAAATTTACCAATTTTCTTCCCCGCATCACCGCCATCGACATGAAAAATGTATAATCCTGGGGCCACTTCTAAATTATCCTTGCTGCGCAAGTCCCAGGCCACAAAGCCTTGTGTCGAGCCATCGTGATACAACGTTTGCACCAACTCACCGCGGACCGTGTAAATGCGAATGGTGCAATGAGCCGGCAGGGCGCGGAATTCGATCCGTCGTTCCCCACGACCGGAGATGGCAAACCGCTCCGCTTCGAAACTGGCGGAACCGACGTAGGGATTGGGCACCACATACGGATCTTGGGAAAATTCCTGCCTGGCTTTTTGCGGATCGATGAATTGACCGCTGGTGGTAAAGACGAAAGCATCACCCTCCATCAACGGATAGTCTAAATAGAGATGATAAACGTCACCCGCCTTGGGCCATACAATAGGGCCGCGAAGATGCTGACCAGTGGTATCGACACTCAACCGCCAGGTAATTTGGGGTTGATTACTTTTTTCTGGCACATAAGTAACAACATCGATAAATTCATCTACCCGACTGAAGGAGCCGTTACGGTCGTTGTCCTTGAATCTAAAGTCTAGCTGCAACGTCGAACCATCATCATACAGTGCATCGACGCGGAATTTGGCTGGAACAGCCGGAAAACCGATGGCCAGCAGAGAAGTATCCAGCGGCACGTCGCTGAAGGTGATGCGCAGGTCATTGGGAAAACCAGGCCTTATCCGGTTGATGGACTGTTGCGTTTGATAAGCTGCCGCCAGCTTGATGTTGGTCTGCGAAGTGCTGGTAAAGCCACTGCGAGGCGAAACCGAGATCGTCCGCGGTGTTTGTACGATAGGCAACAAGCCTAATCCCACTTGACCAATACCGAGGCCATCGAGGTCGTAACCGTTGGTGAAGACCATCTTATTTTCCGTGCTATCCTTTAGGTCATAATAGGTAGCGCGCACGCTATCGGGTGAAACCCGTTTGGTGCGCAACACAAAGAGGTGGTCATGGGGTACCAATTCGTTATTGACCACCTCCACGCGCAAGGTCCCCTGACCCTTGCCGCTTATCTTCGTGGCCTCCGAAGCGGCAGCGTTTACCAATCCCAGCGTTTTAGGTTCTGGCCGAACCGCCACGACGTTGGTGGGTAGAATGGTGCCGCCACGTGGGGTGCGAGAGACCGAATAATCGTTTTCGGAAGGATAAAAATTCCACTCCTCGGAGCCGTGATCATACGCACATACCGCATAATAGTATAGTTGACCGTTGACCACGGTGGTATCGGTAAATGTATGACAGAGTCCGTTATCCTCTCCTAACCAATAAGCTACGCCATCGACGGTGATATTGGAAAAGCCCCTGATACCATTTTTGAGATCGAACTGGGCGATGGGTCGGCCATTGCCGATGGGACCGGTGCCGCGGCCGGTGAGGATGATGCGTGGATCACGAAATTCGGGATCGGTGGAGCGATAGATACGATAGCCTTCGAAATCGGCCTGCAAGGTGACCGGATCGATGCCGCGTTCGGCCATGTCGTCCCAACAAAGCCTCACCCAGCCGTCCCCGGCTTCGGCAAAGACTTTGGGACGAGTGGGCGGTACGGCAAATTGGTAATTAGCGTTGTAGATTTGTTGCACAATTTTTACGGTGGATCGCAATTCTTCCAGATCGGCGCCATAGGCCAGAGCCAGGCTAAAGCGCTCGGTTTTACCCGCTGGCAAGCGGAAGGGACCAGAGGCAAACAGGAAAGCGATGTTGTAATTCAGCACCAGCGCCTGATCGAAGCGACCGGCTGGATCAGGGTTAGTGAAAAATTCATACAAGCGTTGCGGCCAGGCTTTACCGTCGTCGTAAAAGACGATGGCATCGGTCTCGGTGCTGGTGTTGCCGGCCCCCGGGCGAATGCGGTTCATCTTGAAGCCGGTCAAGCCGATTTGATCGGACTCGTTCAAATCGGTGCGATCGAAATTGGGTTCTCCCCATGTGGGGATGCCGTCCCCTTCGCCCGTGTCGTTGGTACCAAAGACGCCATCGGCGCCAGTATCACACAATTCTGGAATCCAGTCCATGTCCTCATCACCCGTCCACCAGCGACCAGCGCGATAAGCCGGCCTCGTCTCCAAAGTGCCGATGGCGCGGGTAAACTTTTCCATATCATAATGGCCATAGAGATATTCGCGAATGGCCGTTTGTCCGATGAACAATTGCCCTGGACCACCATCTCGGCGTTCATCGACGATGCCATCATCGTCGTTGTCGATTCCATCAAAAGGATTGCCTGGTGTCTCCAAATAGGCATAGCCCAAGTACCCGGTTTTCATGCAATTGGTGCTTAACGCTCGGCCATGGCCTAATTTGTCCCAGGTATAGACCAGATTCAGGCCAAAGGATTTATCGAAATAGGCATTGTCGTCATCGGATTCGTATACGCCATCGCACGACAATGCCGATCCCCCAACCCCCGAATCCATATACATGCCAAAGATGATGTTATCATTATAATCGGTGGTGCCTTCGTTGGTGATGTCATAATGCCAAAAGATGACATTTGCGGCCTGGGGATTGGCCCATTGAAAACCGCGTACTTCGATGCGCAGGCCCAAACCGCGGCGGGTGGAATCACGGCTATCAGGATAATATTTCCAGGCATCATAGAAATCGTCGTCCATCACGAAATAACTCTCTTGATCTGCGGAAGGTCGTTTGCCGAAATAGCCATTCCAGCTGCCCGGCCAGCCTGGATCATCCGGGTCGTTGAGTTTATCCGGCCAGACATCGGGCCAGGTGCGTGGATCATTACTCACCGCTGGCGAGCGCCCCTTATTGATGCTGGGGTCTGCCTGAAAATAGCCCGGCCGAGGTTCGAAACGCATCACCCGATTTTTATAGGGACTGATACCCTGCCGTTCGCGATAGCCCGTCTCCATGATGTAGAACGTTCTATTATTCACATCCTTCACCTTGGCCAAAACAAACGGAGTGATGCCATCGGTATAGTTCAAACCCGATCCCTTGGGAACTTCAGCAGAATGAAAGACGCTCAGATCCACATTACCGGGATCCGGAGGATAGTCGCCTACCATGCCAAAGTTATAGAACACAGTGCGAATATTGGCGGCATCATGGAAGCCGGCTCGCTCGGCATCTACACGACCGCGCAGTTCTTGCGGCACCACCGGTTGGTACTGTGCCCATCCCCGATCAATAAGTAGAAGGAGCATAATCAGCGAACAGAATAGGACGAATGGCTTCATAATCGATCTCCCAATAGAACTCAATTGCTTGAACTGAACGAAAGGCCTATTTCGATGCGACGAGGTAGATAATAGCGATTCGGATCAGCCAACGTCACTCGGTCGCCCACGGGGTTTAGAGAATAATCGGGACTGCCGGTATCAGAAAAAACAAAACCATTGGCAAATCGTGCGTCGAAAAGATTGCTTACTCTGGCAAAGAGACTGCAATGTAAGCTGCCGATTTTGTAGAATTTTTCTGCCCGCATATCCATTCGGAAAACAGCTGGTTTGCGGCCAGAATTGGTTTCCAGCCCACCGCCGAAACCAGCTTTGATCGCAGGCGTATAGGGTTGGCCGCTGCTATATCTGGCGATGACGCTTATAGCAAAACTTTTTGGCTTTTCTACCGTCATCGTGGCATTCAAGGTATGCCGTTGATCCCAATTGAGCGGCACCTGGCGCGGTCGCGGATCTTCCCCCGCCGCAGCTCGAGTGGCGGTTTCGCGTGGGTCGCTGGAATTGCCCTGCGCTTTCTGCCACGTATAATCGAGGGTGGTACTGATCATGCCCATGCGCCGTTGATCCAGGGCGATGGTGTAGCCAAAAACATTACCAAAGTCCACATTAGTCAAACGGGCATATTCGGCAGCTGCATACGTGGAAATGAACTCCACGCCCAGCAGATCTCGGATGTCTTTATAAAAGATGCTAAAGTCGAGACCGAGAAAATTCGTGAGGGCATGTTTGTACCCGAATTCATACTGCACGGTGCGCTCGGGCTTGACGTCGGGATTGCCCATCACCCCATAACTGATACCGCCAGCCTGCAATTCATCCAGCACATTATAATCGGAATTGGCGAACATTTGTCCCAACGGCGGCATCTGATAGAAATGACCATATGCAAAAAAGACCGAAGCACTGGCCGTGATCGGATAAGAAATGCCAATACGTGGGGCAATGGTAATTTTTTTCTCGGTATGTTTTGGTCTGGATACTGGAGCACCAGCAATGGCATTGGCAGGATTTTGCAAATCGCTGGGGATATAGGATCGCGCGTCAAAATATTCTAATCGAGTTCCGGCTCGTACCACAAAATCGTTCCACTCCAATTGATCCTGAACATAAGCCACCGCAGAGACCGGCTGATACACAGAAACCCCCGGATAGTCGGGTGGTTCATTGATATGCCGCGTCAACAAAGTGCCACCCGTACTGATGAGATAACCGGGAACGCCAAACTCCAGATGAGAATACATCCATTCCATGCCCAATTTAACCAGATGGGTACGGGTTACCTGGCTGGATAACGCCCCTTTAAAAATGTACGAATCGGTGCGCTGCTTGAAACGGGTGAGATCAACCCCCTGAACCACGGCTCCCATCTCATAGTTATAATCGCCCATCGGTGGACCAGCGGCATCATAGCGGGGATCATAAAAATCTTCATAAACAAAATCTCGATAATCAAAGAGATTTTGCCTCACGCTTAAATTGTAAAATGTCTTTGGGGATAACGTATGCGTCCAATCGATGCCATGCACCAAGGAATTAGTTTGCTGCCGAGATCTGCCATCGGGATTGAGTCGAAAATCAAAGTTATACCGCCGTCCTTTTATTTGATTAAAAATCGCCTGGTATTCCAACGTCACATTTTTTAGGCTTTTATTGCTCAATTTGAATAGCCCTGACCATTCCCGTGATTGGTATAGAGGAACCTCTTTGCCGTCGCCTGAGGGAGTAAATATCTTTTTCTCAAAGTCCGCCCGGTCTGTAGGGACGAAACGGCGTTCACCAAATATATAACCATCATCCACCGCTCGGCGACCACTGATAAGGAAATAGGTTTTGGGGAGAAAAGTAGGACCACTCACACTCAATTGATACGACTGCATGGAAAGCGGTCGAAATTCGTCCGGCATATTCCGTCGCTCGCCAGAGGTATATATAAAATCGCTCAGATAAGACTCACCACTCCAATTGAATTTTTCACCACCCGACTTGAGCACCACATTGACCACCCCACTCATCGCCTGGCCATACTCGGCGTCAAAGGTGCCACTGATGACCTGAACTTCTTGCAACAGAGTACGATCGAGGCGCAGAGTAGAGCTGTTATCGTAACTGTTATTGACCGTAACACCGTTAACCTGATACTGCACTTCTCCCAAACGGCCACCACGGAAATGACCATCCACCACACCAGCTTGCAGATTGACCACATCTTGCAAATCGCGTACCGGCATCACCGCAATTTCATCGCGGGTCACCGTCGCCATGGAACTGGTGAGATTGACGTCCACCACCGGCCGCTCGGCCACCACGACTACGCTCTCCCCAGTGAGCACCGTCTCCTGCAAAGTCGCATTCAAAGCAGTGGTCTGCCCCGAGGAGACATTCACCTGCTCGATCTTGAGGGTACGATAGCCAATCATGCTGAATTGCACCGTATATTTGGCTGGCGGAATGTTGATGATGTTATAATAGCCATCCATATCGGTGACGGCCCCAAGCGTCGTCCCCAACAAAAGCACGTTCGCCCCTATCAATGGCGTGTTCTTTTGATCGACCACCCGGCCGGAAATCTTTCCCGTGATAGCCGCTTTCAGTGATGCGGTAATGAAGAAAGATAGCACCAGGCCTATCACCATAACCGGAATATACAATGATTTTTTTGGGTTCAGGATTTTGATCATGATCATCCTCAAATAGCGTAAACCTTCGCCTCAGTGATTTTCTTGAAACATCGAATCATGGCCGACGCCATAGCGGCGATGTATAATACTTTTTTGCACCAATAGGTTCCTACTGCGGATAAACTGGATGCAAATGGGTTATCTCTTTACACGAGCCCGAAAATTTAACTATCTTGTACAAGCGATAATAATGAGAGACTAACAATTTAATAATTTTTTAAATCGAGCATTCTCCCATGATTATTAGCAACGCCTGCCCCCGCCAGCAAAAACATGGCTGGCAGGGGCAAAATCGTTGACTTTTACTTGACCAGCATCATCTTTTGATACGGTGTAATGTAGCTTTTCTTCGAAGCGTTTGCCACCATTTCCAGACGATAGAAGTAGATGCCCGAGCTCAATCGTGATCCGTCGAGCGAAAATTCATGAATACCGGCTGTCTTTGTACCTGCGTCCACTGTCATGACTTCACGTCCCAAAAGATCGAAGATCTTAATAGTAACCAAGCCAGTTTGTGGTACCGTGAAACGAATATTGGTGCTCGGGTTAAAGGGATTCGGATAATTGCCGAGCACGGCAAAGGTAGAGGGTGTGCTGTTTTGCTGTGGCCGATGGACATTGGTGATGATGGTGTTGCGATCCATCACTGCCCAGGCTGGGCCAGCAGGCCAGCTGCTCTCGCGCATCCACCAGGTCCGCGTTCCATAATTGTCCGCCGGATTGGCAAACTCATCACCATCGAACAACGTCGCACTGATGAACAACACACCATCTCCTAACCCCACCGGATAACCCAACCACTTTAAATCTATCGCCATCTCCAACTGATATCCCGTATCGATATCATTGTAGTTGTCGATCGTCGTCCCCGCCTTCAACGATACTCCCACCTGCGCCGCCAACGTGTCCACCAACACCTTCAAATAATCACCCACTACCGCCTGTCCCTCCGGCCCCAACCGCAACGTCAACTCCCGACGCAGCAAATTATGATCCCAATCATCCGTCGCCGCCCGATCATTGATAATAAACCGTATCCCATCCCACTGATCATAATTCGCATTGCCACACACCGCCTGATCGCGTACATCCACCCCAAGGTACAACATGTCCCCCTTGAAAAACCAGTGAATCGTCGCATCCCCAGGATCCACCACCGGCGCTCGTACCTCATTCAACGCCGGCTGATACTGACCACTACGATACGCACCTATTCCACCATACGACGCCCGCAACGCATCATCCCCATAGCGTATCTCCAACTTGCCTGCATTCGCCCACACCGCCTCGTCCAACTTACCATCAATCACCGGCGCCGCATAATTCTCTCCATTCGGTATCACCACATCCGGTCCTATCTCCGGTACCACACCACTGTTCACCGTCACATCCGGCCGCGCATATATCCGAAATATCCCATACGCCGACGCATTACCCCACGGACCCTGCAACCACGTCCGATTCCCACTGGCCCTCTCCACATCCAACGGCCACTCCCAATCCGCATCGTAACACGAAACATTAAACTCTATCACATCCCCCTCTGCCTTCGTCACATCATAACCCCGCGGCGTCAAATCAAACATAAACTCCACCGTATAACCCTTGTCCAACACCGTGTCCGAATTGGCCAACCCATCCACGTACGTCGCCGCATCCCATACCGTACGATCTCCCGACGCCCATCCAAAAAAACCCGGCGAAGCACCCACCAAACCCGTGTTCGGATCCGCCCAAGACTCCGTCACCCATCCATAAAAATACTCAAAATTCGGCGCCGGCCGATCCACATTCGAATGATCCCGCATGTTCATCAAAAATCCATCAAAATGATTGAACAACCCCCCTCCTACCGAACGATCCTTCACCTCCGCCGCCATGTACAACTTGTTCCCCCTCACCAAAAAACGATACGTCACATCCGTAGGATCCAACGGCGGATTCACTCCATTCTCATCGTGCCATCCACTACCCGGCAACAACGCCGCCGTCTGTCCATACTGCACACGTATCCACTCCGCCTTCGCCCACGACGCCTCCGTCAACTTGCCATCCAACACAATCTCCTCATTCGTCGCCCGCGCCCAGATCGCATCCGGACGTTCATAGGTCTGTGGTGGATAGGTATCTGGTACCAGGGTCATCGGATCCATCAGCGCCCAGGCTGGGCCAGCAGGCCAGCTGCTCTCGCGCATCCACCAGGTCCGCGTTCCATAATTGTCCGCCGGATTGGCAAACTCATCACCATCGAACAACGTCGCACTGATGAACAACACACCATCTCCTAACCCCACCGGATAACCCAACCACTTTAAATCTATCGCCATCTCCAACTGATATCCCGTATCGATATCATTGTAGTTGTCGATCGTCGTCCCCGCCTTCAACGATACTCCCACCTGCGCCGCCAACGTGTCCACCAACACCTTCAAATAATCACCCACTACCGCCTGTCCCTCCGGCCCCAACCGCAACGTCAACTCCCGACGCAGCAAATTATGATCCCAATCATCCGTCGCCGCCCGATCATTGATAATAAACCGTATCCCATCCCACTGATCATAATTCGCATTGCCACACACCGCCTGATCGCGTACATCCACCCCAAGGTACAACATGTCCCCCTTGAAAAACCAGTGAATCGTCGCATCCCCAGGATCCACCACCGGCGCTCGTACCTCATTCAACGCCGGCTGATACTGACCACTACGATACGCACCTATTCCACCATACGACGCCCGCAACGCATCATCCCCATAGCGTATCTCCAACTTGCCTGCATTCGCCCACACCGCCTCGTCCAACTTACCATCAATCACCGGCGCCGCATAATTCTCTCCATTCGGTATCACCACATCCGGTCCTATCTCCGGTACCACACCACTGTTCACCGTCACATCCGGCCGCGCATATATCCGAAATATCCCATACGCCGACGCATTACCCCACGGACCCTGCAACCACGTCCGATTCCCACTGGCCCTCTCCACATCCAACGGCCACTCCCAATCCGCATCGTAACACGAAACATTAAACTCTATCACATCCCCCTCTGCCTTCGTCACATCATAACCCCGCGGCGTCAAATCAAACATAAACTCCACCGTATAACCCTTGTCCAACACCGTGTCCGAATTGGCCAACCCATCCACGTACGTCGCCGCATCCCATACCGTACGATCTCCCGACGCCCATCCAAAAAAACCCGGCGAAGCACCCACCAAACCCGTGTTCGGATCCGCCCAAGACTCCGTCACCCATCCATAAAAATACTCAAAATTCGGCGCCGGCCGATCCACATTCGAATGATCCCGCATGTTCATCAAAAATCCATCAAAATGATTGAACAACCCCCCTCCTACCGAACGATCCTTCACCTCCGCCGCCATGTACAACTTGTTCCCCCTCACCAAAAAACGATACGTCACATCCGTAGGATCCAACGGCGGATTCACTCCATTCTCATCGTGCCATCCACTACCCGGCAACAACGCCGCCGTCTGTCCATACTGCACACGTATCCACTCCGCCTTCGCCCACGACGCCTCCGTCAACTTGCCATCCAACACAATCTCCTCATTCGTCGCCCGCGCCCAGATCGCATCCGGACGAGTGCCAGCCGTCAGGTTGAAAGTGAAAACAACCATCAAGACAGCTATTAAAGCATAAAGTAATGACCAACGTCTCATCGGAACGTCCTCCTTTTTTTGGTTCTGCAACTTCCCACCATGAATTCTTATCTATTTTTTTTATAAAGCTCATGGATGGGGCAAGATAAAAACTACAAAAACGTGGGGGAATTTCACCTCCTTTCGAATATATTAAACGCTCAGGTGAAAATGACGATACTCACATTTCACGTAAAAGTCGAAATAAAAAATAATAATCTTCTGAACTCGCATTTGATTCATTATGTAGCATAATGGAAAAAGGGCTATATTCAAGTTGATGAACAGATGCTGGCGAAAGAACTGGCAAATAATAGGGAAAATCGAGAAAGCAAAGACTATCGGGAGAAAACGTAATAGGGTCGAGGATCGATGGCGTGGACAATCTACAAGATGGCGTAGTCGTTTTTTCCACTTGGATGGATGAAAAAGGCTATGCGCTTTTATGAGATAGCGATAACCAGCTGACGGTTTCATAGGATCCTTTGGGAAATAGTATCAAACGTTCATAGATATTTCGATTAGAAATTGCCGCCGCTATTAAAGTATTACTGCAAATTAATAAAACCGTTTATGCAATCGTTTACAAAGTGTTTTTCATTATTAATATTAAAATTATCTATTCTTTATTTAATATTAATGTAACCGTTTACATTATAAAAAAAATAATTGTCATTGTCAAGTAAAAAATGCAATAATTTTCCTCATCATCTATTCTTTCTGTCCACCAATAAAGATGCCCTGAATATAATATTTTTGCAGGAAGAGGAACAAGATGACGATCGGTAACAGAGTAATTACGGCACCGGCCATCATCAGCTCGGGATCCGGCGCATACTCTCCCATGAGGTTGGCGATGGCCACCGGCAAGGTATATTTTTCTTGGCGATTGAGGACGATGAGGGGCCAGAGGAAATCATTCCACGTGCCCATAAAGGTAAAAAGTGCCAACGGCACCATAATGGGTTTGGCCAGGGGCAGGACGATCGATAGAAAAATACGCCACTCACTGGCGCCGTCGATGCGGGCTGCCTCCAGCAAACTATCCGGTAGTTGCAATAGGTATTGACGGATAAGGAAAATACCAAAGATGCTGGCCATGCCGGGTAAAATAATGCCAAAATAGCTGTTCAATAGACCTATTTTTTTCAGCAATAAGAACACCGGAAGCATCGTCACCTGACCCGGGATGAACAAGGTGGATAAGAGCATGGTGAAAATGATCTTCTTGCCCCTAAAGGCAAATTTGGCAAAAGCGAAAGCCGCCATGGCGTTGACCAACAGACTCACCAAGGTCACAGACGTCGCCAGGATGAGGCTGTTGAAAAAGTAACGCCCCATGTTTAGTCGTTGAAAAAGCCGTTGATATTGAGCCCAGGTGGGCGAATCCGGCCAAAACTTGGGTGGAAATTGGCTGGCCTCGCCACTGCTCATGAACGACGCTGCGACCATCCATAAAAATGGCAGGATGGTGATAAAAAGTCCCATGATCATGACCAGGTGCAGCACTATGTTTTTGCCGAGTACCACCGATTTTGACCCGGCAGACAAAGGAGCCAGACCACGGCCGAGTCCCTGCCCTTTCACGAATTTGGCTTTTAACCTTTTTCCCTTCAACCGACGATCTCCTTTTTGCGCAGGTAATTTTGCAGCATCGCTAATGTAAACACGATGAGGAAGAGCATGAAAGCGATGGAGGTGGAATATCCCATCCGCCACCAACGGAATCCCTGCTGATAGAGATAAAAGACAATGGAGAGGGTGCTGTTGACTGGGCCGCCTTGGGTCATCACATAAGGTTCGGCGAATAATTGGAAATAGCCGATGATGGTCATCAGGGTGACAAAAAAAGTCGTTGGCGCCAATTGCGGCAAGGTGATGTGCCGCAGTTGCGCCCACCATCCGGCACCATCCAATCGCGCTGCTTCGTACAATTGCGTCGGAATAGCCTGTAATCCTGCCAGAAAAATCATCATGTAATAGCCAAAGTTTTTCCACACCGCCAGGAGGATGATGGCTGGCATGGCCCATCGGGGATCGCCCAACCAATTGATGGAGACCTCTCCGAATAATCCCAAAAAGTAATTGATCAAGCCAAAGCGAGGATGATACAGGTAGCGCCAAACCACCGCTACCGCGACGATGGAGGTGATTACCGGCAGAAAATAACCGAGACGAAACCAATTGCGCAACCGTAGTTGCGGCGAATTCAATCCCAAAGCAGCCAGCAAGGCTACGATAATGGTGAGCGGTCCGCCGACAAGGACGAAATAGGCGGTATTGAATAATGCCTTCCAGAACAGTGGATCCGAGAGCAACTGGCGATAATTATCCAGCGCCACAAAACGAGCCCGGGAAAAATTGCCCAATGAATAGATATCAAAGTCGCTAAAGCTCATCAAAAAAGCCGCTGCTACGGGCAAGAAGAAAAAAATCACCAACGTGCTCAGCGCTGGAGATAGGAAGAAATAGGGTATCAGATGATGCTGCCGCATTGCGTCCTCGATAAAGATTTCGCTTTCATGTACAAAGCCAATTGACGCTCACCAAAAGTTAATATAAATTTACGAGAACGATACTTTTGCAAGTGACAGGTGAAATCATCCCTAAATTATAACATATTGTTATTATGTAATTAATATCAACTCAATGAATCGTCCGATCTAAATCGAAGGCTGAAAATATCTAAAATCGTTTTTATCGGTTCACCAATTTGTACACCCGCTTTTTAGCAAAGATTCATAATAGTCCGCGTTGCATCATCCAGCGCCTTTTGCTCAGAATGCGATCCACGTCCTGATTGAGTTTAGTCACGGCATCATTCAGCGTCAGGCGGTCAAAGATGACCAATTCTAAATATTCCTGCAATTTCACCGCCACCTGTTCCCACTCGGCGATTTTCGGCGTCGGCTGCGCTTCCTCTAACTGTTGAAAAAAAGCCATGATTTCTGCATCCTCCTGAATCTCTTTTGCCTCCCACGCAGCTTTGACGGCTGGCAAATCGCGCGTCAAGGCAAAGAATTGCTGTTGGGTTTCGACACGCGTCAGGTATTCGATGAACCGCCATGCTTCAGCGGCGCGGGGGCTCTGACGGTTAATCACCAGACTGGAGCCACCGGCTGTGGAGCTGCGATTTTTCTGCTGCGGCAGCTGGGCCGTGGTCCACTTATCCTGTAGCTGTGGCATCCGCCGCCGCATCTCATTGACGTTCCACGGGCCGGTAATCATCATCGCAAATACGCCATCGTTAAAGCCCTGGAAGATATTGGCGACTTCGCTCATGTTCTTCACCGCCAAGTTTTCACGAAAAAACTGCAGGTAAAATTCCAGCGCTTGTACGGTAGCGGGATCGTCAAAGGCGCCAAAACAATCGTTGTCGCGTAAGAGTCGTCCATTATTTTGCATGATGAGTATGACCGGAACGTGCCAATCGTTAAAAATGGTGGAGAGAAAGATCGCATAGTTGGCAGGGTTCATTTGTCTGATGCGGCGGCTGAGTTGCAGCCATTCATCCCAGTTCCGAGGAGGATGGTCGAATCCTGCTTTTTTTAGCAAATCGCGGCGATAGAAAAGCAGCCGGGTGTCCACATACCAGGGGATGCCATATAAATGGCCGTTGATGATGTTGGTCTGCCAGATGCCGGGGAAGAATTGCTGCTCGTCGACGATGCTGCGCGCCAAAAAGGAATCCAGGGCAGCGATGCAACCGATGGCCTGAAATTCTGGAATCCAGGTGTTACCCAATTGACAGACGTCTGGAAACGAGCCGCCGGCAAAGGCCGTGAGTAAAAGATCGTGGGCGGCACTCCAGGGGATGGCCTGCACTTTGACCTCGATTTGCGGATGCATGGCATGGAACCCCGGTATCAGAGCACGGATATTCTCCCCCTCGGCGCCCATGGCCCAAAAAGTGAGGGGGATGCGTTGCTGCTCGGTCTTTTGACATCCCCTTAGCATCAAGCAAAAAAGACCAACCATGATTGCGGAATAATATCGGCGCACGAATCATCCACTCCAATCTTCAGGCAATGCCAATATCGAGGCCGCGGTGGGCTCACGTTTGGAAGTGCGCACGAATCATCCACTCCCAATAGCTTGCCATGCCTCGTATGACGACATGGTGGACGAGCACCAGTTAGTTAAACTTCTCGCCCACCACAGCAAAATGTAACCGTTTACATAAATAATTTAGCAGGAAAAATTTAATTGTCAAGTATTATTACAAAATAATGTGGATGCTTCAGCGCTTCCTTTCCTTTTTCAATTCATCGCCAAGCATGCTTTTAAACTTTGCTCCATCCGCTGAATTGGAAGTCGTTTAAAAGACAAGAAACGCAGAATCCGGGTCCCTATTTTATTACCTTTCATCAATTGCCTGATCGGTCATCGCGTTTGTACTTTTGACCTCAATTATAAAATGGTGTGCCGCAATCCCACATAGAATCTCCTTCCAACCGTCGGCCCCCAGATCATCGACGAATCAAAATAGGGGCTAAATGGCTCGCGCCACGCTAAAATGGGTTGCCTTTGCCGATAATCGGTCAGGTTCTCTACACCAGCGTAGAGCTGCACTGCCTTGAATTTTCTCGTCACCTGCGCAAACAGCAATACATGATCGGGCGAATATTTTGGCAGCCGATAATCGGGCGGATTCATTTCCGTGTTGGGCAACCGAGTACTACCGTTGAATTGAGTGGTGAAATCCCATTGCCATTTGCGGTTGGGCAGTGTATAGGAAAATACGGCCAATCCTTTATGGCGCGGATTGAGCGGTAAAGATTGCAGTCGTCCCATATAAGTAGTCTTTACATCGTTGTAGCGATAAGAGAGCGTCACATCTAATCCTTTTACAGGCGTCGCTGTCACTTCGATCTGCGAGCTGTTGGAAAAAGAGCGGCCATCGAGGTTATAGATCAATATTTTTTGTGCCTCCTGTTCCAAATCGACCACCACTTGGTTTTGGAATTCGGTGCGATAAAAATCAACGACCACTTTGCCGGGGCGATCCGCACCCAGAGTAAAATCGCGAATCAATTGTAACCCCGCATTCCAGGCTTCTTCAGCGCCTGGCGATTCCAAGTAGACCAGCTGACGCGAGCTGGTAAAAATTGCTGGATGATCGATCAACACATGCGGCACACGATAGCCCTTGCCAGCAGAGAAGCGCAGCGATGTGATCGCATCCGGCTGGTATTTCAAATGAAAGCGCGGCGTGTAAAAAGAGCCGAATATATTGTGATGATCATAGCGAAAGCCAGCCAGGGCCGTCCATCGGTTCGCTTGCTTATAAGTATATTCCAAAAATACCCCGGGTACGCGCTCGGAGGTTTGCTGTCGAATATTCTGATAGTTTTCTTCTCGATCATCAATCAGGTACGACAAACCGGATGAAACAGAATGGTGCTCTGAGGATGTTTCGAAAATGAGATTGGCATACAGACTGCTCTCATCCCCGTCGTAGGTTTTCATTCCCCAAAAGGAACTCTGGCGATGTTTAAAACCGGAAACGATTAGACCGAGGCTGGAACCGTGATCCGAAAGCAATGTGCCTGCTTTGGAAAAGAACTCGTAGCGTTTTATGCGATTGCGCGAGCCGTAAAGTTTTTGAGAGGCATTCGGACGGGAAAAGTCGAAATCCATTTGCCCGCCATCGCGAACATCATGGAGTACCTTGAAGCCGATTTGCGCATCGCGCTGGCTGGTGCTATACCGCCAGCGGTTCATGAGACTCAGGTGTTTCACCAATGGCATGTCCAGAAACGTATCCGCATCCTCATCCATCCGTAATTGGTTGTAGCTGGCATAGCCCAATAACATCGTGTGTAAATTTTCGCCTGCTCTCCGAGCAGCCGCTATGGTCAGTTCCGAGCGGCCCATGTTGCTTTGATAGGCATTCAGCTCCAGCGGCACCGTGGTCTCCGGCTTTTTCAGCTCGACGTTGATCTGACCGGTCGTGGATTCATAACCGCTGACCACCGAGGCCGTGCCCTTGGAAATGTCGATGGCGTCGATCCAAAAGCCCGGGATGTATTCCAGTGCAAAGGGACTGATGAGTCCCCGCATCATGGGATTCTTTTCCACCAGAATCTGCGTGTAAAAGCCCGCCAGTCCCAGCATCTTGATGCGCTTGGCACCGCTGACAGCGTCGGTCTGCTCCACGTCCACCGAGTTGGTATTTTCAAAGCTCTCGGCCAGGTTGCAGCAAGCTAATGTCCGCAGGCCTTCCTGGGTGATAGTTTGCGTATTCACCGCCGCTTCATGCAGATGCAATGTATGTGGCTTCGCTGCCTGGATGGTCACCTCTTCACGGGAGCCTTTGGGATGGAGAAAAATATTCAATGATGATGCATTTGTTTCGACCATCAGAGTATCGCTCTCATAGCCGACATGCCCCACCACCAGGCGATGCGGCAATGGCGCGATCGGCAGACGGAACCGTCCCTCCTCGTCGGTGACGACGCCGATACCGGTGTTGAGCCAATAGACATTGGCATGAATGAGGGCAATGGTATCCTGATGGGAGCCATGGAATTCCAATCCATAGACCGAACCGGTAACATGCTGCCGAGTGCCTTGGGCAAATAGCGACCATGGGATAACGATCGATAATATGAACATGATTTTCATCTGTTTCATCTGAATAATCCTCCTCAATTTTTATTCTGCGATGAATGAATAATGGTTCACCCTATTTCATTCAATAAATTCCTCATCCCTAAAAAAGTGGGGGTGACATTTTTTGTCGATGATAACAATGCCAACACTCTTCCCAGTGGATGAAAAAAGGGATGAAGTTAAATAGTGTGGATGTATTTTAGAGGAGAAGAATCAGATCAGTAGTGGAAAATTATGTTGGATAACCTTTTGCGTGAAAGACGTGGTACGCGCGAACGAGAGGGTCGTTGGCAATGGCAGATAATCATCTGGGTCATGAGATGAACATGCCGAGTAGCCGAAAGAATCCCGTGACGTCGTCTCGTCGATGTGGTGATACTGGCTGACGAGTTGGCAGCAGCGGTTGTATGAGATTGTCAATATATCTGACGGGTAAATCAGATCGTTCTCAATTGAGCAACAGGCTGGATTCGTGGCTTGATCTGCGATTTGCGAACGATGATCGTTGGGCAGCACCGGCTCGCAACAGCAACCAGCTCCTGCGGTGGTGAGCTGGAAAAAATTCGCCACCGGATCGGTCAAAGTGCCCGTCTCGCAACAGCAACCACTTCCTGCGGTGGTGAGGGTCTTTGCATGCAGCATCCGACAGTGATGGTCGACTGTCACATAGCCTGTTGTGGCGATCAGATGCAATAAAGCCACAGATATTTTGAGAAGACGTTTCATGATTATGGATTTGGTTTTTTACTTTAACACTTGGTTAAACTCATTTGTTCCCTCCTTCACGCTCACAGAACATCGAAATTATTCGCCATCGTGGCTTGTTGGAGGACGCGAGTCCCTCGGGGTTCTGGAGGGGGATGGTCAATTTGTGGTTTTGGTAGAGAGATTGTTTTGATATTAATTAACGACCAGCGTAACCAGCACAGCAATGGTTGGGAATGGATATGAGACTGCCTCTGGTTAACGCTTGGGTTGGCAAGCTGTAAAAACCACAAAGTGCACGAAGATTTTACAAAACGAATCTTCTGATCCCTTCCTTCAAAAGCTCGACATTGAAGTTTATCAACAAGCCGACGGACACCTTGGCCAATTTCATATAGGTTAATATTTGTGCTTCATGAATTGGCAATAATTTATCTACTGATTTTATCTCAAGGATTAACCTGTTCTCCATAAACAAATCCAGCCGCTATCCGCAATCCAATTGAATGCCTTTATATGATACGGGTATGGATTATTGAATCTCAAAATTAATATCGGCCGATGAGAATTCTCTTGCGAGACATTGCTCATAAGCGGATTCTAATAGGCCAGGCCTTAAATTCCGATGAACCTCAATGGCACAGCCAATGACTCTTTGATAATTCGTCAAATTCCAAATTCTTCGTGTCCTTCGTGAACTTTGTGGTTGAATACTTGCTCGAAAAGTAAATAATTTTAGATTATTTTATCGCTCAATTCATCCCTCTGAATTTGCCAACGATAAATCATCAGTTGCCGCTGGTATAGACGATAGGATTTACATGACTCCATGATGCCTGCGATACCAATAACCGTTGTAAATCCAATCAAAAACAGGCGGTCAACTGAATGATTTGGTTAGCGCTTAATCAATTCTTCTTCAGTTATCTTCCGAATTTTTTGGGCTTTCTTACGAAAATATGCGATAACTTCGTGGGCGATTTGCCCAATGTTTCCTTATGATGTTCATCTCGTATATTTCGTACAATCTTGACTGCATCAATCTTTTTCATAATTTGATACCTCACGAAGTGAATATATGTTGAGAATATGATACCCTCGCTCAAAATTAACTGCATTGAATTGTCTAATCTTTTCATATCGTACAATATGTTTAAAGTTCCAACTTACAAGTATATCAACGGTTGCGATAGTAGCTAACGCTATATGTAACATATCATTACGGAATTGTTCTGATAATATTTTATGCCTAAGATAAAGATCAACCAATCCAATTGCATCTTCATTGATACGTAAAACTTCAGGATTCATTTTAAGAAATTTTTGAAACTGATTTTGAACATAGTCAGGTGCATCGGATATCTCTGCTGCAACAAGCTCAGAGGTAACGCCGTGATATATTCCTCTATCAGACAGTTACTTGGTTAGATCACCCATGTTGCCAGTATCACGGAATAGAAGACGGCTGGCACAAGCATCCCCGCACGTATTGCAATCATTCCGTCATTTGAAAATGCAGGCATATTGCGCCAGCTTCTTACTGCGACAATCAAGATCGCGGCACAGACAAACCAGCCAACCATCGAAAGACCTATGACGCCAGGTGGTGTAGCCTGTAAGTTGCTGGAAATTCGTTGCATGGTTTCAAGACCCTGCGGATCATGAAGCGATAGGGGCAGAAAGCCGCTCCATGACGAAATCTTGGCTGCGGCCTTCGCTAAATGCGCCAATGCAACAACAGGTGCGGCCCCTGTGGCGGCAGCTGTCAGCAGCGATGTAATTCCTTTGCGGGCTCCGAAGAGAAATGCAATAGCGGCAATCATTCCCCAAATGACCAATGGAAATAGGACCAGAAACCATAGTGCTTCAAACCAGCCGAAAGAAACGGAAGGAACTAGAGCATTGAGAGTCTGAGGAACATAGTGGAATATACTATCCAGCCACTTGATTTCGCCGATGACTTCGTGGGAGACGAACCCCATAGCCACCATCACAAAAGCTGCTTCAAAGGGACGGAGTAGGGTTCTTTGGCGTATGGAGGCATCGGGGACAACAATGCCAACTCCGATATTCTCATGTGGACAAACTTTCGCGCACTGAAGGCAGAGTACGCAGCCATCAGAAGCATCGCGTCTCCAAGGTGCCAGACGAGATGGACAGCTACGTTTGTCGAAGCGAGACAGATGAGCAGGATCGACGCAATCTCTCGTCTTGCATTCTTCGCAAACTGAGCGTTCGCGTGCTTCGAGTTGTATGGGAGTATACCGCCCATACGCCGACAGAAGTGCAGCGGATGGACAGAAAGCCTTGCAGAAGGAGCGATGATCACGGAAGACGAGTCCGGCCAACAATGCAAGGCCGATGAGCATGAACAGCATGATAGCAGTGTAGTGGGGTACTCGATGGATGGACAGTCCAGCAACAGACACCTGAAGTACAAGGTATAGCAAAACAGTCATCCAGCCTGCGCGCAGCACCCTCCCAAGGCAAGCTTGCGGCCATTTGAATTTATCGGCAATGGTATGTCCTAGGCGATTGACCAGTTCCATAGGACAAACAGTGCACCATACCCGGCCCAGAGCCAGGGCCATGGCAATCATGGCCGGCCACCAAAGGCCCCAAACGATCAACGTCGCCAAGTTGGTCTTCCGTAGAATCATCAGCTCGTCGCCTGTCATCCCAACACCGATACCCAGCCCTATGGTGGCAATCCAGATGACTGCAGCCAGTGCCGCAAGCTGTAAAATGATCGGAAAGAAACCCGACATGGCGATCGTTCGGACGAATCTCCATTTTAGAAAATCAATACGAAGTTGCGATGCATTATTCATTTGCTTTTTGCTCCTTACTGTCTAACGATTCAGCATAACTTGCCGCAGGTTGCGGGGCACTGATATTTAGAAACCAACAGACTTTATGCGCGATAAAAAACATTAAAACCCGCACACCCCCTGCGGTCAAGTTCATGCAGTTGTTATACCAAAAAATACAGCACCTTTCGCCGAATA
>FWPV01003910.1_pt1 | contig 32794 bp, 33 predicted proteins | sample 2228371 | NCBI WGS metagenome assembly FWPV01 (sample SAMEA103939776, study PRJEB20133) | metagenome
GTGAACCCACCGGCTCGATAGGACCGCACGAACGGTCGCTCGCCGATCGGGACGCGCTGCAGCTGCACGGGGGTCAGCCGGGCGGCGAGGCCGGCGCTTCGCTCGTGGCGGCGGCCGGGCGAAGCTTCAGATAATAGAGTACCGGAGCGGCGATGTAGGTGGTCGAGTAGACGCCCACGACGATCCCGAACAACATCGCGAACACGAAACCTTGGATGACCGGGCCGCCGAAGACGTAGAGCGCGAGGAGCGCCAACAGGGTCGTGAGGGTGGTCATGACGGTGCGGGCCAGCGTCTCGTTGACACTGCGATCGATCAGCTGGTCGATCGGCATGGCCTTGTAGCGGCGCAGGTTCTCGCGGATCCGGTCGAACACCACCACGGTGTCGTTCAAGGAATAGCCCACCACGGTCAAGATCGCGGCGATGCTCGACAGATTGAACTCGAGGTCGCTGACGGTGAAGACCAGCAACACGGCGAACACGTCGTGGACACAGGCGAGCACGGCGCCCACGCCGAACTGCCACTCGAAGCGGAACCAGAGATAGATCAACACCAGCACCAACGAGATGACGACCGCCAGCGTCCCCGCTCGGCGGAGCTCCTCGCCGACCTTGGGGCCGACGAACTCCGCCCGGCGATAGTCGGTCCCGGGGCCCAACAGCCCGTCCAGCGCCTCTTTGATCTTCTCGATCGCCGCCTGCTGGGCGCTCTCGTCGCCGGGCTGGCGGACCACCCGCACCAGCACGAGATCCTCGGCTCCGGCCTCCTGCAGGGCCACCTCGCCCAGTCCCAGACCGCCCAGGGTCGCGCGCATCTCGTCGAGCCGGGCGGGGCCGGGGGTGTGGACCTCGAGGAGGATGCCGCCGGCGAAGTCGATCCCCAGGTTGAAACCATGCACGATCATCATGACGATCGCCGCCACCACGACCACCGCCGACGCGGCGAAGGCCCAGAGGCGGTAGCGGAAGAAGGGGATCGTCGTGCCGTCGGGGACGATGCGGGGCAAAAGGCGCATGGGCCGGCCTCAGATCGCGAGCTGCGCCGGGCGGACCCGCCAGTACCAGGCGGCGACCATGATCCGGGTGACCGTCACGGCGGTGAACATGGTGGTGAGCACGCCGATCACGAGCGTGACCGCGAAGCCCTTGATCGGTCCCGTGCCGAACTCGAAGAGCACCGCGCCGGCGATGAGCGTGGTGAGGTTGGCATCCACGATCGCCCGCAACGCTTCGTCGAAGCCGGTCTCGAGGGCGGAAAGCGGCGTGCGGCCGACCTTGAGCTCCTCGTGGATCCGCTCGAAGATCAACACGTTGGAATCGACCGCCATCCCCATGGTCAAGACGATCCCGGCGATCCCGGGTAAGGTGAGCGTGGCACCCAACAGCGACATCGCCGCCAGGATCAAGACCAGGTTCAACAACAGGGCCAGGTCGGCGATCAGGCCGAAGATGCCGTAATAGAGGCCCATGAACGACACGACCAGGACGAGCGCCACGACGGCGGCCACGGCTCCGGCGCGGATCGAATCGGCCCCGAGGCCGGGCCCGACCGTACGTTCCTCGATGATCGTCAAGGGCGCCGGCAACGCCCCGGCGCGCAGCAGCACGGCGAGCTCGTTGGCCGTCTCGGTGATGAAACTGCCGGAGATGATCCCCGAGCCGCCCAGGATCGGCTCGCGGATGCGCGGTGCCGAGATCACCTTGTCGTCGAGAACGATGGCGAACAGCTTGCCGACGTTCTCCTGCGTGATGCGGGCGAACTTGCGCGCTCCTTGGGTGTCGAAGCGGAAACTCACCACCGGCTCGTTGTTCTGGAAGGTGGGCTGGGCGTCGACCAGGTTCTCGCCGGACAGCTCCACCTGTCGGTAGAGCACCCACTCGCGCGGCCCACCGCGCTCGGCCGACTCGACGACCATCACGCCCGCCGGCCCGCGCCCGGCACGGACCTCGGCGGGATCGACGTCGAGGGCGACCATGTGGAAGGTGAGCCGCGCGGTCTTGCCCAATAGCCGCTTGATCCCCTCGGGATCGCGCAGGCCCGGCACCTCGACCAGGATCCGATCCGTTCCCTGACGCTGGATCGCCGCCTCGCGGGTGCCGAGCTCGTCGATCCGCCGCCGGACGACCTCGAGCGCCTGGCCGACCGCGGCGCTCACCCGGTCCTCGCGCGCCCGCTCGGTGAGGGCGATCCGGATCCGACCGTCGCGCTCACCGGTGATCTCGAGCTCGCGGGTCGTCCCCGCCCCGAAGCCGGCCGCCGGCAACAGGGGATTGAGCTTGGCCAGTTCGGCCAGGGCCCGATCGAGCGTGGCGGGATCGGTCAAGGTGAGGACGACCGCCTCGCCCTGCACGCCCAGGCCGCGATAGCCGATTTGCGCGGAACGGAGTGCCGCGCGGACCTCGCCCACGAGCTGCTCCAGGCGATCGCGCACCACCGCCTTGGAGTCGACCTCGAGGAGGAGCTGCGAGCCGCCCTGCAGATCGAGGCCCAAGACGATGTGGTTGCGGGGCAGGAAACCGGGCAGCCGCTCCAAGGTCGCGCGGTCGAGGACATTGGGCACGAGCGCCAGCAGCGCCACCAGCAGGACGGCGGCCACGAGCACCCGTTTCCAGGTGGGGATGCGCACGGATGGGGGCTCAGCGCTTGAAGAGCCGGCTCAAGAACCCGCCCGCCCCGGGTGCCGCGGCCGCGGTCCCGGCGTTCTCGTTGGCCGCCGGAGCGGGCTTGTTGAGCACGTCGGTGATCGTGCCCTTGACGATCTTGACCTGCACGTTGGGTGCGATCTCGACCATCACCATGCCGTCGGCATCGACCCGGGTGATCTTGCCGACGATCCCGCCACCGGTGACCACCTGATCGCCCTTCTTGAGGGCCTCCAGCATGGCGCGATGTTGCTTCATCTTCTGCTGCTGAGGGCGGATCAGCAGGAAGTAGAAGACGATGAAGATCAGCACGAGGGGCAGGAGCGAAACGAACACGTCGCCGCCCCCGGCGCCCGAGGCCTGGGCGTAGGCCGGAGAGACCAGCATGGGCTCCTCGGAGGATGGTGAGGCCGACCGAGGTCGCACTATAGCGGGGGGAGCGGGCGATGCAACCGCGGCCGGCCGCGGCCGACCTTGCCGCGCCGCGGGACCCTGCTAGCGTGCGCCGCCGCCCGCCGATCCGCACGGAACCCACGGATGACCGATCCCGAGCTCGTGCCCCTTCTGGGCCGCATCGCCGCGGCGCTCGAGCGCCTGGCCCCGCCGCCGCCGGCACCGGTCGATCTGGAGGCGGCCGAAGCCTTCGTGTTCGAAGGCGGCACTCGGCTGCGTCCGGTCCAGCGGGTCGCCCGGGTGCCGCTCGATCTGCTCTGCGGCATCGACCGCGTGGCACAGATCCTGCTCGACAACACCCGCCGCTTCGCCCGCGGGCTGCCGGCCAACAACGCCTTGCTGTGGGGGGCGCGCGGCATGGGCAAGAGCTCGCTCGTCAAGGCCGTCCACGCACAGGTCAACGCCGAAGGAGCGGGCCCGCTCGTGCTGGTCGAGATCCACCGGGAGGACATCGAGAGCCTGCCCAGGCTCTTGCAGATGCTGGCCACGAGCCGGCGGCGTTGTCTGGTGTTCTGCGACGATCTGTCGTTCGATCAGGGCGAGACGTCCTACAAGTCGTTGAAGGCGGTCCTCGAGGGCGGGATCGAGGGGCGCCCGCCCAACGTGTTGTTCTACGCCACCTCCAATCGCCGGCACCTGATGCCCCGGCAGATGATCGAGAACGAGCGCTCGACGGCCATCAACCCGGCCGAGGCGGTCGAAGAGAAGGTCTCGCTCTCGGACCGCTTCGGCCTGTGGCTGGGCTTCCATCCCTGTTCGCAGGAGGTCTATCTGGAAATGGTCGAGCGCTACGCCACGCACTTCGGTTTGCCGGTGGAGCGCGAGCGGCTGCGGCGCGAGGCGCTCGAGTGGGCCACCGGGCGCGGCGCCCGCTCCGGCCGGGTGGCCTTCCAGTTCATCCAGGACCTGGCCGGCCGGCTGGGCGTGCCGCTGGAGTGAGCCCGGCGTCGAAGTGCGGTGCTCACACCGGCTCGGGCGCGAGCAAGAGATCGCGCTCGCGGGCCAGGCGCAACGCCACCTCCTCGCTCGGCAGCCCCAGGATCTCGAGAGCCCGGCCGGCCAATTGCAGGCTCGCCTCGACGGTCTCCGGGACCACCGCGTCGGCCCCGAGTCCGAGCAACCGGCGCCCGTGGCCACCGTCGCGGGCGCGGGCGACGATCGGCAACTTGGCGGCCAGGCGGCGCGCCGCGGTCACCGCCCGCTCGGCGGTGGCCGGCTGATCGAGGGTGACGATGAGGGCCTGGGCGGCATCGAGCCGCACCCGCGCCAGGATCTCCGGGCGGCCGGCGTCACCCACGTAGACCGGCCGGCCACGGGTCCGCTCCTCGGCCGCGCGCGCAGCGTCGAGATCGAGCGCCACCCAGGGGATCGCGGCCTGGTCGAGGAGCTGGGCCACCGTCCGGCCCACCCGGCCGAAGCCGGCGATCACCACGTGGCCGGTCTCCTCGGCCACCGGCGGGAGATCCGTTGGTGCGGGGGTCCGGCCGTGGGCGCGCGCCCGGACGAGCGCGGCCAGCCGCGAGCCCATCCGGGCGAGGAGCGGGGAGAGCAGCATCGAGACCAGGACCACCGCGACCATGAACCGGACGGTCGCCGGCGGCAACAGCCCGGCGCGCTCGGCCAGGGCCAGGACCACGAGGGCGAATTCACCGCCCTGACCCAACAGCACGCCCACCTCGAGTGCCACCGGCGGGGCGAGCCCCAAGGTCCGGCCGAGCCCGGCCAGAAGCGCCGCCTTGATCACCGCGAGCCCGATCACCGAGGCGAGGATCCGGGGCAGCTCGGCCAGGATGGCGAGCGGGTCGACGGTGGTGCCGACGGTCACGAAGAAGAGGCCCAACAACAGCCCCTTGAACGGCTCGATGTCGGCCTCGATGGTGTGACGGAACTCGCTTTCGGCCAGCAGCACGCCGGCCAGGAACGCGCCCAGGGCCGGCGAGGCGCCGGCCATCGCGGTGAGCGCGGCACTGCCGATCACCAGCAACAGGGCGGCGGCCACCAGCACCTCGCGGCCCGCGGCGCGGCTCGAAAGACGCAAGAGCGGCCGGATCACCCGCGGGCCGAGCAGGACGAGCGAGGCCAGGGCCGCCGCGGTCAGGAGGAGCGTCTCGCCCAGCGCTGCCCACGGATCGGCGGCGGCCAACCCGGTGAGCAGGCCCACGAGCAAGAGGATCGGCACCACCGCCACGTCCTGGGCCAACAGCACGGCGAAGGCGATCCGGCCGGCTTCGGTGGTCTGGCGCCGTTGCTCCAGCAGCAACTGCATGACCACCGCCGTCGAGGAGAGCGCGAGGGCCAGGCCCAACAGTACCGCGACCGCGGGCGGGTTGCCGAAGAGCCAGGCGATCGCCGCGATCACCGCCCCCGTCACCCCGACCTGCAGGCTGCCCAGACCGAGGATCCAGCGGCGCAGGGCGACGAGCCGGTCGAGCGACAGCTCCAGGCCGAGCACGAACAACAAGAACACGACACCGAGCCCGCCCAGCTGCTCCAGGAGCTGCGCATCCTTGAAGGTGAACAGCGTCAGCCACGGTGCGTCCTCGACGAGCCGGCCGGCGACGTGGGGACCCAGGATCACGCCCAGGACCAGGAACGCCGTGACCTGGCTCGTGCCCAACCGGTGCAGGAACGGCACCGCCACCCCGGCGGCGGCGAGGTAGAGCAGGATGTCGGCGGTGCCGTGCGGGAAGGTCGCGTGCTCCATGTCGCCTCGAGCGGATCGGCGGACGCGGGCGGTGGACCGGTCGGTCGGTTCCGCGCGCCGAAGGCGGCTTCTACCACACGGGCAGCGGGGCGCGACCCCGGGCTCGCGGGTCGGGCTCTTCCCGCGGGCCGGCGGCCGTGCCAAGGGGCGCCGCCGTGATCGACCCGCCCATCTGGCTCGCCCCGCGCCTGCGCGCGCTGCACGACGGCCCGCACCGTACGGGCTCGTTGATCGTCACCCTGTTCGGTGACGTGGTGGTGCCGCGTGGCGGCGAACTGTCGATCACGAGCCTGCTCGAGATCATGGCGGCCATGGGAATCGGCGCGGGCGTGGTCCGCACCGCCGCCTCGCGCCTGGCGGCCGAGGGCTGGCTCGAGCGGCGGCGGCTCGGCCGGCGCGGCTTCTGGCGGCGGGCGCGGGCGGGCGAGGCGGTGTTCGCTCTGGCCACCCGGCGCATCTACGGACCGCCGCCCGTGACCGAGGACGGCGGCCTCGTGCTCGTGCTCCTCGAGCCCGAGGCCGATCGGCAGGCGGCGCGTGCCGCTCTGGAGGCCGCGGGCTTCGCCGCGCTCGGCCCCGGTCTGTTCGTCGCGCCCGCCGGTCGCGAGGTACCGGATCTACCCGGTCTGGTGCGCCTCGAAGCCCGGCCGGCAATGGGCGAGGGGGCGCGGCTCGCCCGGCTCGCCTGGCCGTTGGCGGCGATCGCCGAGCGCTACCGCCGGTTCCTGGCCACTTGGGAACCGGCCCTCGACGCGGCCCGCGAGGTCGACCCGCTGGCCGCGCTCGTGGCGCGCATCCTGTTGATCCACGACTATCGGCGGGTGCTGCTCAAGGATCCGCTCCTGCCCGCCGGGCTTCTGCCCGCGGACTGGCCGCAGCCGCGGGCGCGCGAGGTCTGCGGCCGGCTGTGGCACCGGTGGCTCGGGCCCTCGGAGGCCTGGCTCGACGCCCACGCCACGACCGCCGGCGGGCCGCTGCCGCCGCCCGATCCGGCGCTGTTCGCCCGGTTCGCCGATCTGACCGAGCCCGAGGGGGCGACATGTTACGAGCGTTGACGAGGTGCCCGTCTTTTCGTAACATGTTGATGGTGGACGGAGGAGGCGCGCGGTGTACACCCAGGCGCTCAACGAGCGGTCGAACGAGCCGCCGATCGTCGAAGACGCGGCCAAGCTCGCGGCGTTCCAGGCGCGGATCGACGCCGAGGAGCGCATCGAGCCCAACGACTGGATGCCCGAGGCCTATCGGCGCACGCTCGTCCGCCAGATCTCGCAGCACGCCCATTCCGAGGTCGTGGGCATGCTGCCCGAGGGCAACTGGATCACCCGAGCACCCTCGCTGCGCCGCAAGGCGGCATTGTTGGCCAAGGTCCAAGACGAGGGGGGCCACGGCCTCTATCTCTATGCGGCCGCCGAGACGCTCGGTGTGTCGCGCGAGGAGCTGATCGACCAGCTCCTGGCCGGTCGGGCCAAGTACAGTTCGATCTTCAACTATCCGACGCTCACCTGGGCCGACATCGGCTGCATCGGCTGGCTGGTCGACGGGGCGGCGATCATGAACCAGATCCCGCTGTGCCGGACCTCTTACGGGCCCTACGCGCGGGCGATGATCCGCATCTGCAAGGAGGAGAGTTTCCACCAGCGGCAGGGCTACGAGATCATGCTCACGCTGTGCCGCGGCACGCCCGAGCAGAAGGCCATGGCTCAGGATGCCTTGAACCGCTGGTGGTGGCCGGCGCTCATGATGTTCGGGCCACCGGATTCGGAGAGCGTCCACACCCAGCAGTCGATGCGCTGGAAGATCAAGCGCTTCACCAACGACGAGCTGCGCCAGAAGTTCGTCGACGCCACGGTGCCGCAGGGGCTCTATCTGGGGCTCACCTTCCCCGATCCCGAGCTGCGCTACGACGAGGCCACGGGCCATTGGCGATTCGGGGCGATCGACTGGGAGGAGTTCAAACGGGTTCTGGCGGGCCACGGCCCCTGCAACCGCGAGCGGCTGGCCGCCCGCCGCCGGGCCCACGAGGAGGGGCGCTGGGTGCGCGAGGCGGCGCTCGCCCACGCCGCCAAGAAGCGGGCGCGCGAGGCCGCCGCCCGCGTGGCCGCGGAGTGACCGCCATGGCCGAGGAGCCGATGCCGCTTTGGGAGGTGTTCATCCGCTCGCGCACCGGCCTCGCCCATCGCCACGTTGGCTCGGTGCACGCCGCCGACGCCGAGATGGCGTTGCAGGCGGCGCGCGACACCTACACCCGGCGCGGCGAGGGCCTGTCGATCTGGGTCGTGCCCTCGGCGGCCATCACCGCCTCCGATCCGGCCGACAAGGATTCTCTGTTCGAGCCCACGGCCTCCAAGATCTATCGTCACCCGACCTTCTACCGCGTGCCCGACGAGGTCGGGCACATGTGAGCGGTCGCGGCGAGCAGGCGAGGGAGCGGTGACCACCATCCAGGTTCGCGAGACGCCGCACGTCACCTACCTGCTGCGGCTGGCCGACAGCATGCTCGTGCTCTCGCACCGGCTCTCCGAATGGTGCGGACACGCGCCCATCCTCGAGGAGGATCTGGCGCTCGCCAACATGGCCCTCGATCTGTTGGGCCAGGCCCGGCTGCTCTACGAGCACGCCGGTCGCCTGGAAGGCGCCGATCACGACGAGGACCAGCTCGCCTACCTGCGCGACGCGCCGCAGTACCGCAACCTGTTGATCGCCGAGCTGCCGCGCGGCGACTTCGCCTTCACGATCGTCCGCCAGACCTTGGTCTCGGCGTTCTTCCATCCCTTCTGGCAGGCGGCGGTGCGGTCGAGCGACGCGACGCTCGCCGCGATCGCCGCCAAGGCCGAGAAGGAGGTGGCGTACCATCTGCGCCACGCCGGTGCGTGGCTGGTGCGGCTGGGCGACGGGACCGAGGAGAGCCGGGCCCGCACCGAGGCGGCGCTCGACGAGCTGTGGCCGTACACGGGCGAGCTCTTCGAGGTCGACGAGGTCACCCTGGCGATGATCGAGGCCGGGATCGGACCCGATCCGCGCGCGCTGCGGTCGACCTTCGACGTGACGATCGATCGGCTGTTGGGCGAGGCCGGGCTCGGCCGCCCGATCGCTCCCTGGATGCACACGGGCGGGCTGCGGGGAATCCACACCGAACATCTGGGCCATCTGCTCGCGGTCATGCAGCACCTGCCGCGGGCCTATCCGGGAGCGGTGTGGTGACGACGACCGCCCTCGATCGGCTGGAGCGGGCGATCGCCGCGGTCTCGGCGGTGCCCGACCCCGAGATCCCGGTGGTCACCGTGGCCGATCTCGGCATGATCCGGGCGGTGCGGATGGGCGCCGACGGGGTGGTCGAGGTCGACCTCACCCCCACCTACAGCGGCTGTCCGGCCACCCGGGCGATCGTGGCCGAGGTCGAGCGGGCGGTGGAGGCGGCGGGCCTCGGCCGGCCGCGCGTCACCATCGTGTTGAGCCCGGCCTGGTCCACGGATTGGATCTCGCCGGAGGGCCGGGAGGCTCTCGCCCGCTTCGGCATCGCCCCCCCGCCGCCGCGCTCGAACCCCGATGCGCCGGTCGCCTGCCCGCGTTGCGGCAGCGAGGACACCGAGCAGATCGCCCCGTTCGGCTCGACACCGTGCAAGGCGCTGTGGCGCTGCCGCAGCTGCCGCGAGCCGTTCGACCGGTTCAAGTGCCTGTGAGCGCGCCCGCCCCCTTGGGCCGGCCGGAGGCCTCCGCCGTGACCGCGAGTCGCACCCGCTTCGTGCCCCTGCTCGTGACCGGGCTCGAGCGACTGACCGCCGACGCCGTGGCCTTGACCTTGGCGCCGCCGCCCGAGGAGGCCGAGCGGTTCCGTTTCCGCGCCGGCCAGTACCTCACCTTGCGCACGGTGCTGGGCGGCGAGGAGCTGCGCCGCAGCTATTCGATCTGTGCGCCGCCGCAGGCGGGTGTCCTGCGGGTGGCGATCAAGCGGGTACCGGGCGGCCGATTTTCCACCTGGGCGAACACCGAGCTCACCCCGGGTGCGGTGATCGAGGCGTCGCCACCGGAGGGCGGCTTCACCTTCGAGCCGGATCCCGACCTGGCCCGCACCGTGCTGGCGATCGCCGCCGGCTCGGGCATCACGCCGATCCTCTCGATCGCCAGCTGTCTCCTGGAACAGGAGCCGCGCTCGCGCCTCGTGCTCCTCTACGGCAACCGCACGCGCGCCGACATCATATTCAAGGGCGCGCTCGAGGACCTCAAGGACCGCCATCTCGGCCGCTTCGCGCTCGTCCACCTGCTCTCCCGCGAGGCGAGCGAACTGCCGATCCTGCACGGCCGGATCGATCGCCCGCACCTCGAGACCCTGCTGCCGCGGCTGGCCTCGCCCGCTTCGATCGACCTCGCTTATCTGTGCGGCCCGCCGGGCCTGCCCGAGACCGCCGAGCGCGTGTTGCGGGAGATGGGGGTGGCGGCGGAGCGGATCCGCATCGAGCGCTTCACGCCGGCCGCAACACCGGCGATGCCCCGGTCGGTGGCGGTGGCGGAGGCGCCGGCCGTGGCCCGGCTGCGCGTCACGCTCGACGGTGCCACCCACGAGCTCTCGATGGTCGAGGGCGAGACGGTGCTGGAGGCGGTGCTGCGGGCCGGGATCGATGCGCCCTGGTCGTGCCGCGGCGGGATGTGTTGCACCTGCCGGGCCAAGCTCACCCACGGGCGGGTGGCCATGGATCAGAACTGGTCGCTACGCGCCGAGGAGCTCGAGGCCGGCTTCGTGCTCACCTGCCAGAGCCGACCGAGAAGCGCCGAGCTCGCGGTCGACTACGACGCGGCTTGAGGGATCCGCGGGGCGGCGGCCACCGGCGCCGCCTCCTCGCGCGCCCGGCGCTCGGTTACGAGCGCCTCGGCCCCACCCAGCACCAGGCGTACGGCGAGCTCGGCGTAACCGCGCCGATCCAGGGGGCCGTCCTCGCGGAACCACAAGAAGGCCCAGTTGAGCATACCGAACAGGCTCATCACGAGCGGCTTCAAGTGCACCCGATCGCCCGCGAGGCCGGGTACCGCGGCGATCAGGGCGTCGGTGAACAGCGCCACGAGCCGCCGCTCCAGATCCAGCAGCCGGGCCCGCTCGGGTTCGGGCAACAGCTTGAGATGGGCGATCTGCACCTGGTGCTCGGCATCGGCGTCGCGATAGTGCTCGAGCAGCGCGATCGCCATGTCGGCCAGGCGTCGCGCGGCCGGGCGCGCATCCGCGACCGCCGCCTCCTCGACCGCCGCCACGAGCTCTTCGAGATGGCGGCGCAAGAGATCGAACAGGACCGCGTCCTTGTCACGGTAATAGTGGTAGACGAGCGACTTGGCCACGCCGGCCGCGGCCCCGATCATGGCCAGCGAGGTGCGGTCGTAGCCGTGACGGGCGAACAGGGGGGCGGCCACCTCGAGGATGCGCCGCCGCTTCGCCTCGTAGTCCTGTGCCCGCGGTCGCCCCACGCCGGGTCAGCCCTTGGGCCGCAGGTCGACGATCCGCTTGGCCTTGCCGATCGACCGCTCGATGGCCCCGGGTTCGACGACCTCGACCGTGCAGGTGACACCGATCACGCTCTTGACGTGGTGGGCGAGCCGCTCGGCCAGGATCCGGCGGGCCTCGTGCGAGGCCGATTCGGGCGTCGCCTCCACGCGCACGGTGAGCTGATCGAGCCGGCCCTCGCGGGTGACCCTGAGCTCGTAGTGCGGAGCGAGGCCGCGGGTGGCCAGGATCTGCTCCTCGATCTGGGAGGGGAACAGATTGACACCGCGGATGATTAGCATGTCGTCGCTGCGGCCGGTGATCTTCGCGATCCGCCGCATGGTCGGCCGGGCCGTGCCGGGCAACAGCCGGGTGAGATCGCGCGTGCGGTAGCGGATCACCGGCATGGCCTCCTTGGTGAGGCTCGTGAAGACGAGCTCGCCCATGGCCCCTTCCGGCAGGGGCTCGCCGGTCGCCGGATCGACGATCTCGGGATAGAAATGGTCCTCCCAGACGTGCAGCCCGTCCTTGGTCTCCACGCACTCGTTGGCCACACCGGGGCCGATCACCTCGGAGAGCCCGTAGATGTCGACCGCGTGCATGTCGAAGCTGTCCTCGATCTCGAGGCGCATCGCATCGGTCCAGGGCTCGGCCCCGAAGATGCCGATCGACAGCGAGCAGGCCCGTGGATCCTTTCCCTGGCGGCGGAACTCGTCGAGGATCGCCAGCATGTAGGACGGGGTGACCATGATGATGTCGGGCTTCAGGTCCTCGATCAGCAGGACCTGACGCTCGGTCATCCCGCCCGAGACCGGGATCACCGTGCAGCCCAACCGCTCCGCGCCGTAGTGCGCGCCCAGTCCGCCGGTGAACAGGCCGTAGCCGTAGGCCACGTGGACGATCATCCCCGGCCGGCCGCCCGAAGCACGGATCGAGCGGGCCACCACCTCCGACCAGATCTCGACGTCGCCGCGGGTGTAGCCCACCACCGTGGGCTTGCCGGTGGTACCCGAAGACGCGTGGATCCGGACCACCTGCTCGCGCGGCACGGCGAACAGACCGAAGGGGTAGGTGGCGCGCAGATCGTCCTTGGTCGTGAACGGCAGCTTGCGGATGTCCTCGAGGCTGAGGATGTCGTCCGGATGAACGCCGTGCGCCTCGAACTTGCGCCGGTAGTAGGGCACGTTCTCCCACACCCGGCGGACCGTGGCCCGCAGCCGCTCGAGCTGGGTGGCGCGCAGCTCGTCCAGGCTCGCGCGCTCCATCGGATCGAGGAGGGCCGGATCGGGCGCCGGCCCCAGCCGCGGCGATCGGGTCATGGCTTGGTCTCCTCGGGTAGGATCGAGCCGCCGATGGTCCGCGAATGGCCCCGGAACATGGCGATCGTCTGCCCCTCCTCGCTGCACACCCGCACGTCCGTGATGCCGTTGCGGCCCTCGCGGAAGGTCTCGACCGCCCGGGCGATCAGCCGCTGGCCGAGCCGCGCCGGCCGCAGATAGGTGATCTGGCAGTGCGCCGCCACGGTCACCTCGCCGGTCCAGTTGCAGGCGAAGGCGAAGGCGCTGTCGGCGAGGGTGAAGATGAAGCCGCCGTGGGCGATGCCGTGGCCGTTGACCATCGCCTCGGTGATCCGCATGGCCAGGGTGGCGCGGCCCTCGCCCACCTCCAACAGCTCCATCCCGAGCCCGCGGCTCGCGCGGTCCTCGGCCCACATGGCCGCGGCCACCGCCTCGACCGGCGGGCGCCCGCCGGCAGCCCCGCTCACGGCCGCTCTCCGAAGCGCGGCGGACGCTTGTCGAGGAAGGCGCGCACGCCCTCGGCGTAATCGGCGCTGCGGCCGAGCTCCGCCTGCAGTGCGGCTTCCGCCTCCAGCTGCTCGGCGAAGCTGCGGAAGAGACCTTCCTCCAGAAGTCGGCGGGTGGCGACCAGTGCCGCCGTGGGGCCCCGGGCGAGCCTTTGCGCCAGTGCCTCGGCCTCGGCCGAGAGCGCCTCGTCGTCGACGGCCCGCCAGATCAGCCCCCAGTGCAGGGCCTCCTCGGCGGTCAGCGGATCGCCGAGCAGCGCCGCCGCCCGGGCCCGCACCGGGCCCAGAAGCCGTGGCAGGTGCCAGGACGCCCCGCTGTCGGGGACCAGGGCCAGCTTGGCGAAGGCCATGTGGAAGCGGGCGCTGCGGGCGGCCAGCACGAGATCACAGGCCAGCGCCAGGGCCAGCCCGGCCCCGGCGGCGATGCCGTTGACCGCCGCGACGGTGGGCACGGGCAGCGTACGCAGCCGTGCGACCAGAGGGTTCCAGGTTTCGGCCAGAAGCCGGCCGAGATCGGCCTCGCCCTCGACCGCGGCCAGGTCCTGCCCGGCGCAGAAGCCGCGCCCGGCGCCGGTCAACAGAACCGCCCGACAGCTGCGCTCGGCCGCCGCCCGCTCGAGGGCCGCGGCGAGCGCGGCGTGCATCGGCCGATCGAAGGCGTTCAGCCGCTCCGGGCGATCGAGGACGATCCGCCAGAAGCCCTCCCGTGGCTCGACCCGGACGGGTTCGGCCATCACCGCCTCCCCGGGGTGCGCGAGGCCTGCGGCTCGCGCAACGCACCCCTCTTGCCATTCGCTGACCGAGCGTTCAGATATCGAACGACGAAACGCCGGGCAAGAGCCGGCGGGTGCCAACGGGAGGCGAGGGGGGACGGGGATGAGCGAGCTCTTCGCCCGGCATCGAGCGCAGCTCGAGGCGGCGATCGCCGCCTGGCGCGCCCGCACCTATTGGAGCCCCTATCCCGAGGTGCCTTCGGGCCGGATCTACGGCGAGACCGCCAAGGCCGAGGCCGAGGCCGCCTTCCAGGCGCTGCGTGGCGGCGACTTCCCGATCGACCAGGAGAGCCACGGCGAGCCCCTGGGCGAGGAGGTCTCGCCCTGGACCGGCGAGCTGCTGGCCATCCGCTACCCGTGGCCCGCGCTCGAGGCGCTGATCGCCGCCGCCGAGCGGGCCCGGCCGGCCTGGGCGCGGGCCTCGATCGAGGAGCGGGCCGGGGTGGCGCTCGAGATCCTGGCCCGGCTCAACCGCGACTCGTTCCTGTTGGCCGAGGCCGTGCGCCACACCACCGGCCAGAGCTTCGTCATGGCCTTCCAGGCCGGTGGCCCGCACGCCCAGGACCGCGGCCTCGAGGCCGTCGCCGTGGCGGTCGAGACGATGCGCGCCGTGCCGCACCGGGCCCGTTGGGAGAAGCCGCAGGGCAAGGGCGCACCGATCGTGCTCGACAAGCACTGGCATCTCCTGCCGCGCGGCATCGGCCTGGTGATCGGCTGCTCGACCTTCCCGACCTGGAACGGCTATCCGGGCCTGTTCGCTTCGCTGGTGACCGGCAACGCGGTGATCGTGAAGCCGCATCCCGGGGCGGTCCTACCCTTGGCGCTCACCGTGCGCACGGCCCGCTCGGTGCTGCGCGAGGCGGGCTTCGATCCCGATCTCGTCCAGCTCGCGGTCGATTCGCACCGCGCACCGATCACCCGGGAGCTCGCCCTGCACCCGGCCGTGGGCATCGTCGACTTCACGGGCTCACCGGCCTTCGGCCGCTGGCTGCGCGAGAGCGTGCGCGACAAGCTCCTGTTCACCGAGGAGGCCGGGGTCAATCCGGTGGTGATCCAGGGCGTGCGCGATCTGACCGCCACCTGTGCCAACCTCGCCTTCTCGCTCTCGCTCTATTCCGGCCAGATGTGCACGGCCCCGCAGAACCTTTTCGTGCCCGAGCGCATCGCCACCTCCGAAGGCTCGCTCGGCTTCGAGGAGTTCGCCCGGGCGCTGGTGGCGGCGATCGACGAGCTTCTTTCCGATCCCGCTCGCGCCCTGGCGGTGCTGGGGGCGATCCCGAACCCGGCCACGCTCGAGCGGATCGCCGCCGCGCGCGGGCTCGGGCGGGTGTGGCGGGAGAGCGCGCCTCTGCCCGAGGCCGGCCCGGCGCGCACGGCCACGCCGCTCCTGGTCGAGCTCGAAGGCCACCGCGAGCCCGAATGGTGCCGCGAATGGTTCGGGCCGATCGCCTTCTTGATCCGCTGCGCCGATGCCGACGAGGCGCTCGAGCGGGCGGCCCGCTCGGCGCGCGAGCGGGGAGCGATCACCGCGGCGCTTTGGGCCACCGACGAGGCCTTCGTGGCCCGGGCCGTCGAGGCCTTCACCGCCGCCGGCGCGCCGCTGTCGGTGAACCTCGAGGGGCCGATCTACGTGAACCAGGCGGCCGCCTTCAGCGATTTCCACGTCACCGGCGCCAACCCGGCCGGCAACGCCACCTTCGTGGACGCGGCCTTCGTGGCCGGCCGGTTCCGGATCGTGGGCGTGCGCCGGCTGGCGTCGTGAGCCGAGATCCGCGATCGGGGAGAGCAACCATGGACCGACGTCGTCTGATCCTGGGGGTCGCGGGCGCGACCCTGCTGGCCGCCGCGGCGGCCGGTGCTGCCGAGCCCATCAAGATCGGCTCGTTCCTGTCGATCACCGGGCCGGCTTCGTTCCTGGGCGATCCCGAGGCCCGCACGCTGCGGCTCTACGTCGAGAAGATCAACGCCGCGGGCGGCGTGCTGGGGCGCCCCCTCGCGCTCGTGATCTACGACGACGGCGGCGACGCCAACGCCGCGCGCACCTTCGCCACCCGCCTGGTCGAGAGCGATCGGGTGGTGGCCGTGGTGGGTGGGACCACCACCGCCACCACCATGGCCGCCATCCCGGTGCTCGAGGACGCGCAGGTCCCCTTCATCAGCCTGGCCGGTGGGATCGAGATCGTCGAGCCGGTCAAGCCCTTCACCTTCAAGACCCCGCACACCGACAAGATGGCCTGCGAGAAGATCTTCGAGGACGTCAAGAAACGCGGGCTGTCCAAGGTCGGACTGATCAGCTCGACCGCCGGCTTCGGCGCCTCGATGCGCAACCAGTGTTTGAAGGTGGCACCGGCCCACGGCATCGAGATCGTCGCCGACGAGCGCTACGCCCCCGGCGACACCGACACCACCCCGCAACTGGGTAAGATCAAGGCCGCCGGCGCGCAGGTGATCGTCAATGCCGATTTCGGCCAGGGACCGGCGATCGTCACCCGCAACGTCCGCCAGCTGGGCCTCGATCTGCCGCTCTACCAGAGCCACGGGGTGGCCTCGAAGAGCTTCATCGAGCTGGCGGGTCCGGCGGCCGAAGGGGTGCGCCTGCCGGCCGCGGCGATGCTCGTGGCCGAGCAGCTGCCCGCCGACGACCCGCAGAAGAAGGTCGTGCTCGACTACAAGACCACGTACGAGAGCACCCAGAACCAGCCGGTGAGTACCTTCGGCGGCCACGCCTACGACGGGCTCATGCTGCTCGTCCAGGCGATCGAGCGGGCCGGCTCCACCGAGGGCGTGAAGATCCGCGACGCGCTGCGCGCCACCAAGGGCTTCGTGGGCACGGGCGGGGTCGTCAACATGAGCGAGACCGACCACATGGGCCTCGATCTCTCGGCCTTCCGCATGCTGGAGATCCGCGACGGCACGTGGAAGCTGCTCTATTGAGCGCGGGATGGGGGAGGGCCGGCCCCGCGCCGGCCCCACGTCCATGGCCGAAGCTCTCCAGCTCGTCTTCGCCGGCCTCACGATCGGTGCGGTCTACGCGCTCGTGGCGCTCGGTTTCACGCTGATCTTCCAGGCCTCCGAGGTGGTCAACTTCGCCCAGGGCGAGTTCGTCATGCTGGGCGGCATGGTCACCGTGTTCGCCTTCGAGGCCGGCCTGCCCCTGCCGGCGGCGGCGGCGCTCGCGGTCCTGGTCGCGGTGGCGGTCGGCCTGTTGCTCCATCGCCTGGCGATCGAGCCGGCGAAAGGGGCCTCGGTGGTGACCTTGATCATCGTGACGATCGGCGCCTCGATCCTGATCCGCGGCATCGCCCAGATCGTCTTCGACAAGCAGTTCCACGCCTTGCCGGCCTTCTCCGGCGACGAGCCGCTGCGCCTCTTGGGCGCGGCCATCCTGCCCCAGTCGCTGTGGGTGCTGGGCGGCGCGGCGCTGGTCGTGGTCGCCCTGTGGCTGTTCATGGAGCGCACGCTCCTGGGCAAAGCGGTGCAGGCGACCGCCGCCAACCGGCTCGCCGCCGAGCTCGTGGGCATCGACACTGGCCGGGTGCTGGCGCTCGCCTTCGCCGTCTCGGCGGCGATCGGCGCGGTGGGCGGCATCCTCGTCACCCCGATCACCCTCACGAGCTACGCCGTGGGCACGCTCCTGGCCCTCAAGGGCTTCGCCGCGGCCATGCTGGGTGGGATCGGCAACCCGGTGGGCGCGGTGGTGGGCGGCTTGCTGTTGGGCCTGCTCGAGGCCTTCGCCGCCGGCTGGATCTCCTCGGCCTACAAGGACGCGGTGGCCTTCCTCGTCATCCTGCTGGTCCTGTTCGCCATGCCGCAGGGCCTCTTCGGCCGCCGCGCGGTGGAGCGGGTGTGAGGGTGTCCGTGAGCCCCGCTGTCCGTACCAAGCTCGCGGTTGCGGGCGCGCTCCTGCTCGTATTGCTCCTGATCCCTCTGCTGTTGCCCTCGGCCTTTCATCTGCGGGTGGCGACCCTCGTGTGGATCAACGCCACGGCCGCCCTGGGCCTCGCGCTGCTCATGGGGCTCGCCGGCCAGGTGAGCCTGGGCCACGCCGGCTTCATGGGCATCGGCGCCTATGCCACCGCCCTCGGGCCCAAGCATCTGGGGCTCGATCCGCTGCTCTCGATGCTCGCGGGGGTGATCGCCGCCGGCCTTCTGGCGCTCCTCGTGGGCCGGCCGATCCTGCGCCTTCGCGGCCATTACCTGGCGGTCGCCACCTTGGGCTTCGGCATCCTCGTCCATCTCGTGCTGGTGAGCGAGGTGCCCACCACCGGTGGGCCGGACGGGATCCAGGTGCCGAGGCTGGAGATCGCCGGGGTGCGCATCGTCGGCGCCGAGCTCTGGTATCGGATCACCGGTGTCGTGCTGCTGCTGGCCGCCTGGATCGCGCTCGCCCTCGAGGACAGCTCCACGGGCCGGGCGCTGCGCGCGCTCCACGACAGCGAGATCGCCGCGGCCGTGGTCGGGGTCGACGTGGCCCGCCACAAGCTCGTGGTGTTCGTGATCGCCGCGGTCTACGCGGCTCTGGCCGGTGGCCTGCTCGCCCTCTTCAACCGTTTCGTCACCCCCGACGTGGCGGGCTTCTTGCGCTCGATCGAACTCGTCACGATGGTGGTGATCGGCGGAATGGGCTCGATCCTGGGTGCGGTCGTGGGGGCCGCTCTGCTCACCGTCCTGCCGCAGGCGCTGACCCTCTTCCACGACTACGAGCACGCCGTCCTCGGCCTGCTCGTGATCCTCTTCATGGTCTTCTTGCGCCAGGGGATCGTGCCCGGCCTCGGCGAGCTCGTGGCCCGGCTCGCCCGACGGCGGAGGACCGCGTGAGCCTGCTCGAGGTCGAGGGGGTCTCGATCGCGTTCGGCGGGCTCGTCGCCCTCGACGAGGTGAGCTTCACCGCCGAGGCCGGCGAGGTGCTGGCGATCATCGGCCCCAACGGGGCGGGCAAGACCACGCTCTTCAACGTCGTGTGCGGGCTCTACCGGCCGCGCGCGGGACGGGTGCGGCTGGGAGGGTCGGAGGTCACGGGCCTGCCGCCGCACGAGCTGGCCGCCCACGGTCTCGCCCGCACCTTCCAGAACCTGCAGATCTTCGTGCGGATGAGCGCCCTCGAGAACGTCATGGTGGGCCGTCATCTGCGCGAACGCCGGCGGCTTCCGGCCGAGCTTCTGGGCCTGCCCTCGGTCGCCCGGCAGAACCGCGAGAGCCGCGAGCGGGCGATGGAGCTCCTGGCGTTCGTAGGCCTCGCCGAGCGCGCACGAGAGCCGGCCGGAAGCCTGCCTTACGGTGCCCTCAAGCGGCTCGAGATCGCCCGCGCCCTCGCCTGCGAGCCGCGCGTGCTCATGCTCGACGAGCCGGCCGCCGGCTGCAATCCGGTCGAAACCGAGGAGATCGACCGGCTCGTTTCGGCGATCGCCCGGCGCGGGGTCGGGGTGGTCCTGGTCGAGCACGACATGAAGCTCGTCATGCGGATCTCCGATCGCGTCCTCGTGCTCGACCGCGGCCGGGTCCTGGCCGAGGGCAGCCCCGCGCAGGTGCGCGCCGATCCCCGGGTGATCGAGGCCTATCTCGGCCGCTACGGCCTGGAGGCCGCGCGTGCCGGCTGAGTTCCTCTTGGAGGTCGCGGGCCTGCGCTGCGGCTACGGCCGGATCGAGGCGGTCAAAGGTGTCGATCTCGCGGTGCGCGAGGGCGAGATCGTGGCGCTGGTCGGCGCCAACGGCGCCGGCAAGACCACCCTGTTGCGCGCCGTCTCCGGGGTCCTGCCGATCCGCGCCGGCACGTTGTTGCTGGCCGGCGAGCCGATCGAGCGGCTGTCGGCCCCCGAGCGGGTCGCGCGCGGCATCGTCCAGGTGCCGGAGGGCCGCCAGCTGTTCGCGCCCTTGTCGGTCGAGGACAATCTGCGCCTGGGCGCCTTCCGCCGCGCCCGCACGCACGTCGCGCGCAACCTCGAGCGGGTCTTCGCCCTCTTCCCGCAGCTGGCCGAACGCCGCACCACGCCGGCCGGGGCGCTCTCCGGCGGCCAGCAGCAGATGTGCGCGATCGGCCGGGCGCTCATGGCGGAACCGCGCCTGTTGTTGCTCGACGAGCCGTCGATGGGCCTGGCCCCCTTCCTGGTGGAGCAGATCCTGGAGACCGTGGTGCGGCTGCGCGCGGAGGGGGTGACGGTGCTCCTGGTCGAGCAGAACGCGGTGGCGGCGCTCTCGCTCGCCGATCGGGGTTACGTGTTGGAGACCGGGGTGATCGCGCACTCCGGCAGCGGCCGGGCGCTGCTCGAGGATCCGGCCGTCCGCGCGGCCTATCTCGGGGTGTGAGGGGGCGATGATCGCGAATGACTTGCCCGATTGGTTTCGTCGTGCCGTCGAACTCGCGGCGAGCGAGCAGGTGTATCAATGGGACACCAAAGAAAAACAATCGTATGAGGCATGCGCTGCTGAACCGGATCTCGACACGCTGCGCTCGTTTCTGGGATATTTAAGGGTCGCGCGAAACGTACCGCTGAGCGAACGGCCGCGGTTTCTGCAATTCGCGAAGTGCGCGGTCCAGCAAAGCCCCGATTTCCGAACGACGCCAAAAAAACTCTTGGAGTATGAGCAGAAAGGTAAGACAACGCATCCGCTTTCTGCACTCAGCAAGTGGGTCGTGGTTAGATATACCAAAAGCGGGTGGACCCCCTACGACCGTTATGCGAGCGCATCAATTTTAGAAATAAGCTCGCAAGGCATGAAACGCTTCGATGAATACTACAAAAGACTGAATAATTCTGCCTGGGTCGGAGTGTGCAAGGAGTTGGACGGGGCCTCGGGGTGCCGCTACGGTCATTCGATCGCGCGGGTGTTCGACAAATTCCTCTTTCTGGCCGGCGCCGAGCGGGTCGGGAAGAGGACCTGGGAAACATTCCCGGCGAATGGGTCGAGGCTGAGCCCCGAGCAGCGCGAGCGCGCACGAAGGCTTGCGCAGTCGATTCTTGAGAACGAGCGGGCCCCACGACTCCTCCTGGATCTGCTGTGCGTGCCGGCCCGCGAGGCTCTTGGAACAGCGTACGAAGCCCGCGAGCAGGGCCCGGCGGCGTCGTGAAGGAACCGCTCGGACGGTTCGCCGCCGAGGCGAGCGACGGGACGGCCGAGCCGCGCGTTGACAGGAGCGCCGGCTCGGCCACATAAGGCGATCGCCGCGGAGGGGTGGCCGAGTGGCTGAAGGCGGCGGTTTGCTAAACCGTTGTACGGGTGAAAGCCCGTACCGTGGGTTCGAATCCCATCCCCTCCGCCAGCACGGTTCGACGACCGGCCGGCGAGCACTTGGCGATCGTCGGGCGGCGGCTCCGCCGCGGCCGTGGTGCGGTCGACCGCCGGGCCGGGCGGGTCCGCTCACGGGTAGAGGCACCGGCCCCGTCGCGCCGAGCGAGCTCGCGCCCGTCGCTCCCGTGTCCGGGGGCGCCGGGACCGCCAAACGACCGCTCCACGTCCTCGGGGTCCGATCGCACCGCAGGACGCGCTTGCATGCGGCGCAGGGCTCGTGGCAAGGGGGCCGCATCCGGCCGGCACGCCGTCGAAGGGACGGCGCCGCGATCCGGACCGTCCAACCGAACCTCAGGGAGGCCCCTCATGAGACAGCTCGCGATGTCGGTCGTCGCCGCGGCCACGATGCTGCTCGCCGGCACCGCCCAGGCCGAGCGCATCGTCATGATCACCCACACCCAGGGCACCGATCCGTTCTGGCCGGTGGTCGAGAAGGGCGCGCGCGACGCCGCCAAGGCGTTGGGCGTCCAGCTCGAGTACAATTTCGCCCCGTCCGGCGACATGAACGACATGGCCAAGCTCATCGAAGCGGCGGTCGCCACCAACCCGGACGGCCTCGTCGTCTCGCTGCCCGACCCGGCTGCACTCGGTGATGCCATCCGCAAGGCGGCGGCCGCCGGTATCCCCGTGATCACGATCAACTCCGGGTTGGAGCAGTCGCGGGCGGTGGGCGCCCTCCTGCACGTGGGCCAGCCCGAGCGGCTGGCCGGCAAGGCGGCCGGCGAGCGGGCCAAGAAGGAAGGGGCCAAGAAGGCGCTCTGCCTCAACCAGGAGGCTTTCAACACCGCGTTGGTCGAGCGCTGCGAGGGCTATTTCGAAGCCCTCGGTCAGAAGCTCAACATGATCGACGTCTCCAACGACGTCGCCCAGATCCGCACCCGCACCGCTGCCGCGCTGCAAGCCGATCCGAGCATCGACGCCCTGCTCGCCACCGGCCCGCACGTCTGCGAGGCCGCCGCGGCCGCGGTCAAAGCGGTGGGCGCCAAGGTCCACCTCGCCTGCTTCGACCTCTCGCAAGGTGTCATGCAACTCATCAAGGAGGGCACGGTCGCCTTCACGATCGACCAGCAGCAGCGGCTGCAGGGCTATCTGCCGATCGTCTTCCTCCACCTCTACAACACCGGTGCGGGCCTTTTGCCCGGTGCCGACGTGCCCTCGGGGCCCGGCTTCGTCGACGCCAAGAACGCCGACAAGGTCCTGGCCCTGGCCGGCGTCGACCGCTGAGCCGGCAGGCGGGAGCGGCCGGCCGCTCCCGCCCGTCCCGGCCCGTTCCCGGGAGGTCTCATGGCCGCCGAACGCACCGTCTCCTTCCCCCGTCACGAGACCGATCGGCTGGCGAGCGGCGGCCGGCTCGCCGCGCTCGCCCGCCGGCCGGAGTTCGGCGCCTTCGTGGTCATGGTCGTGGTCGTGGCGGCGATCGCCCTGGCCAGCAACGGCCAGGCCTTCAACCCGCTGGGCCTCAAGAACAACCTCTCGATCATCGCCCAGTTCGGGATCATCGCGATCGGTGCCGCGCTGTTGATGATCGCCCGCGAATACGATCTGTCGATCGGCTCGATGATCGGCTTCGCCGGCATGTCGATGGCCCTCATGCTCAAATGGGGCCTGCCGTTCGGTCTGGGGCCGGCGAGCCCGGCCCAGGCCTTCTTCCTCACGCTCGCCATGACGCTCGCGTTCGGCTGGCTGATCGGCACGATCGTGGTCCGCTCGGGGCTGTCGAGCTTCATCGTCTCGCTCTCCTTCCTGTTCTTCCTGCGCGGGCTCACCGAGGTCTGCTTCCGGGCCATCAACGGCTCGACCCAGGTCTCGGGCCTGCCCGACTTCAAGCAGACGAGCAGCTTCGCCTATCTGTTCGGCGGCGAGGTGTTCGGCTGGTTCTACGACCTCTGGTTCCTGCTCGGCGGCAACCTCAACCGCGCCGGGGCCCAATGGGTCACCGGCTTCGACGCCCGGCTCGCCTGGTGGATCGCGGTGGCCGTGCTCGCTTGGCTCGTGCTCTCGCGCACGCCCGTGGGCAACTGGATCTACGCCACCGGCGACAATCGCGAGGCGGCCCGCGCCAACGGGGTGCCGGTCGACAAGGTGCGGGTCGGCTTGTTCATGGTCTCGGCGCTGTGCGCCACGATCTTCGCCGCCTGCCAGGTGTTCGAGACCAACAGCGCCGATGCCGCCCGCGGCAACCTCAAGGAGCTCGAGGCGATCGCCATCGCCGTGGTCGGCGGCACGCTCATGACCGGCGGCTACGGCTCGGTGCTGGGCGTGGTGTTCGGAGCCGTGACCTTCGGCCTGGTCGCCAACGCCGTGTTCTTCATCCCGGCGATCGACGGCAGCTATTACCGCGTCTTCGTGGGCGTCGTGCTGCTCGCCGCGGTGCTGCTCAACGAGCGGGTCCGCAAGCGGATCACCGGAGGTCTGTGAGATGGCCGAGCCGCTCATCCGCATGGAGGGCCTCGTCAAGCGCTTCGGCCCGTTCACCGCGCTCGACGGGGTCGACCTCGAGATCCATCGCGGCGAAGTACACGCGCTTCTGGGCGACAACGGGGCGGGGAAGTCGACCCTCATCAAGATCCTCTCGGGTGTCCACCCGCCCACCGCCGGGCGGATCCTGATCGAGGGCCGCGAGGTCCACTTCCGCTCGCCGCGCGACGCCAGCGCCGCCGGGATCGGCACGGTCTACCAGGACCTGGCCTTGTGTCCGCTCATGAGCGTCACGCGCAACTTCTTCTTGGGGCGCGAGCTCTACCGCGGCCCGCCGGCCCTGGGCCTGCTCGACATGCGGCGCATGGCGGCGATCACCCGCGAGGAGATGCGCAAGATCGGCGTGGAGATCGCCGATCCGGACCAGGCCGTGGGCACGCTCTCGGGCGGCCAGCGCCAGACCCTGGCGATCGCCCGGGCGATCTTTTTCGGCGCCCGGGTGCTGATCCTCGACGAGCCGACTTCGGCGCTGGGCCAGAAGCAGCAGATGGAGGTGCTCAAGACGATCCGGCGGGTGCGCGAGCGAGGCGACGTGGCGATCGTCCTGATCACCCACAACGAGGTGCACGCCAAGCTGGTGGCCGACCGCTTCACCTTCCTGGCGCTGGGCAAGGTGATCGGCCGCGGCACCCGGGCCGAGCTCGAGCACGAGGACATCCGCGATCTGATGGCCGGCGGCCGGCCGATCGGCGACCTGGCGCGCGAGCTCGCGGCGGCCTGAGCGGCGTCAGCGATCGGCTCGCTCGGCTGCGGCCGCCTCACCGCGACGCAGCCGGGCCAGAAGCCGCGGCCACCAGGGTGAGCCGCGCACCAGACCGAGGACCAGCCCGGCGGTCAAGATCGCGCTGATCGGATGGCTCACGAGTTCGAGCGCGAAGCCGGCCCAGCTGTCGTGCACGGTGATCATCGTGCGGCGGAAGTTGGCCTCGACGATCGGGCCCAGGATCACACCCAGCACCACCGGGCCCAACTGGTAGCCGTAGATCTTGAGGACGTAGCCCAGGATCCCGAAGCCGACCGCCCACCAGACGTCGGCGAGATTGTTGTTGACGGCGTAGGCGCCGACCACCGAGAGCACCACCACGATCGGCAGGAGGATCGCCTTCGGCACCTCGACGATCCTCGCGAACAGACGGATGCCGGAGAGGCCGAAGACCAGCATGAAGACGTTGGCGAGGGTCAGGTTGCCGACCGTGAACCAGAACAGGTGCGGCGTGTCGACCATCAGGTTGGGGCCCGGCCTGAGCCCGTGGATGAACAGCGCGGCGATCAACACCGCGGTCACCGCGTCGCCCGGGATGCCGAGCGTGAGCATCGGGATGAAGGCCCCGCCGACGGCGGCGTTGTTGGCCGCCTCGGGGGCCACGAGGCCCTCGTAAGCGCCCTCGCCGAACGGCCGCGAGGGGTTCTTCACGCTCCGCTTGGCGTGGTCGTAGGCCATGAGCGCGGCGATGTCGCCGCCCGCACCGGGCAGGGCGCCGATCCACACCCCGATCGCCGAGGCGCGGATCGTGAGCGGCAGATGGCGCAGCACCGTGGCGAGCGAGGGGACGATCCGGTCGACCTTCTGCTTCACCGCCGGGGCCGCCACCGTGTGCAGCTGGACCAGCGCCTCGGCGATCCCGAACATGCCGATCATCACCACGACGTAGGAGACCCCGCTCAGAAGCGCGGTCGAACCGAAGGTGAGCCGCGGCTGGGCGGTCATGCCGTCGAGGCCGACCATCGAGATCAGGATCCCGAGCGCACCGGCGACGATCCCCTTGACGAGCGATTCGCCCGAGAGCGAGGCGACGAGCAGCAGGCCCATCACGCCGAGCAGCATGTAGTCGCGCGGGGCGAACAGGAGCGAGACCTCGGCCACGAGCGGCGCCCCCAGGGCGAGGGCGGCGATGCCCACGAAGCCGCCCACGAAGGAGACGACGGTGCTGACCCCGATCGCCCGGCCGGCCTCGCCGAGCTTGGCCAGGGGATAGCCGTCGAGAGCGGTGGCGATGGCCGCGGGCGCGCCCGGGATGTTGAGCAGGATGGCGGTGCGCGAGCCACCGTAGACCCCGCCCATGTAGATCCCGACCATGAGCGCCAGGGCCTCGTTGGTGTCCCAGGCGTAGGTGAAGGAGATCAGGATCGAGACCGCCATGGTCACCGAAAGGCCGGGGATCGCACCCACGTAGATCCCGGCGAGCGTGCCGACCGCGACCAGCAGGAGGAGCTGGGGATCGAGCCAGCTCGTGAGGAAGTAGCCGAGCGCGGTCTCCATGGCCGGACTTTTCAGGGCAGCAGGACCTGGAACAACTCCTGGAAGATCAGCCGGATCACCGCTACGGTGCCGGCTGCGACGGCGAGCGCGAGCAGCCCGCGACGCACGAGCTCCCGGCCGCGCAGCCGGTCCAGCCGCCAGAGCAGCCCCGTCGACAGCACGAGGAAGGCGAAACTGGCCGGAACGAAGCCCACCAACTCGAGGCCGACCAGGTAGAGCAGCAACAGCGGCAACGTGACCACCACCGGTCCGGGTAGCACGGCGGCCGTGAGCCGTCGCAGCCGCGCGGCGACCGCCTGGCGCTCGCCCGAGCGGACGACGACCAGCTGGACCAGCCGGGCTGAAAGGCCCAGGCCCGCCACCGCCACCATGGCGAGCGGTCCGAACCCCGGGCCGGACGGGGTGGTCCCGGTGATGCGCGCCGCCTCCCACCCGATCAGCAGCACGAGGCCCAGCAAGACGAGGGTGAGGGCGAGCTCACCCGGATGGCGAGGCCCCGTGTGCCTCGAGGAAGCGGGGCGCGCCGGCGCGGCCCGGGCCGCAGCCCGGGCCGGGGAGGCGCTCACGGCCGCGGGATGCCGAGGCTCGCCGGATCGACCTTGGCCGCCCCGACATCGGCCAGAAGCCAAGCCGTGACCGATTGCCAGCGTCGCAGGAAGGCGCGCGCCTCCTCACCACCGATGCCCATCGGCACGACCCCGAAATTGGCGCAGAATTCTTTGAAACGCGGGTCGTTCGCGGCCTCGACGAACGCCTTCTCCAAGACGCCGATCACCTCGGGCGGCGTCTCCTTCTTCACGAACGCACCGAAGAACGGGCCCCAGGGCAGGTATTTGGCGAAACCCGGTAGGACGTCGGTGATCGGAGCGGCGTCGAGCTCGGGCAGTCGCTCGGTGGCGATCACCGCGAGCGCCTTGATCCGGCCGGCGCGGATCCGTTCGCGCGCCGCCCCCCACACGGCCGACATGAAGTCGACATGGCCGCCCTCGAGGGCGGTGAGTGCCGGCCCGTCGCCGTCGAACGGCACCTGGGTGACCTTGAAGCCCGGGACTTGCGCCGCGAGCATGGCGTGCACCACGAAGGGCAGCCCGCCCACACCCGTGGCTCCCATCTTGACCTGGTCGGGGTTGGCCAGGACGTGGTCGATCAGCGCCTTGGCGTCTGCCCAGGGAGCGTCCTTGCGGGCCACGAGGACGGGCGTGCCGCGGGCGAGCAGGACCAGTGGGTAGAAGTCGGCATAAGATAGTTCGGAGAGGCCGAGCACCCCGTAGAGCTGCGGGTTCTCGGCGCCGAACAGGATGTTGTAGCCGTCCGCTTTCTGGCTGTGCACGTATTGCATGCCGATCACGCCCGTGCCGCCCGGGCGGTTGGTGAGCACGATCTTCTGGCCGAGCTTCTCCTCGACGATCGGCGCCACCGCCCGGGTCACGGCGTCGGTCGAGCCGCCGGCGCCCCACTGGATGGTGCCCTGAATCGGCCGGGCCGGGAAGCGCTGGGCCAGGGCCGGTCCGGCGAGCGGCAGGGTGCCGAGGGCGGCACCCAGAGCGAAGAGCGAGCGTCGATCGAGCCTCACGCGATTTCTCCTCTGGTCGGGGGAACGGAACCGCCGGCGGCGGCGAAGTGACGGGCCATGCGCGCCGGGTCGGCCGCCCGGCCGGTGAACAGGCGAAAGGCCTCGACGGCCTGGAAGACGGCCATGCCCGCACCGTCGAGCGTGCGGCAGCCGCGCGCGCGAGCGGCCCGCAACAGCTCGGTCTCCAGCGGGAAGTAGACGATGTCGACGACCCACAGATCCGGGCGCAACAGATCGACGGGCAAGGGCGTGCCGGGATGCCCGGCCATGCCCACGGGCGTGGCGTTGACGAGCCCCTGGGCGCGGGTGAGCGCAGCCGCCAGGTCGCCCACCGGGGCGAGCTCGGCCGCGGGAAAGCGGGGGGCCAGCCGGGCGATCGTCGCGGCCACCCGCTCGCGGTCGAGATCGTGCAGCCGGAGCGTGCGGACCCCGGCCTCGAGCAGCGCCCAGGCGACCGCCGCCCCGGCCCCGCCGGCGCCGAGCTGGACCACCTGCTCGCGCGGCGCGTCGGGCAGGCCGCGGCGGAACGCCTCGAGAAAGCCGGTGGCGTCGGTGTTGTGGCCGATCCGCCGGCCCTCGCGCAGCACCACCGTGTTGACCGCACCGATCGCCGCAGCCGCCGGGGCGAGCTCGTGGAGGTGGGGCAGGATCGCCTGCTTGCAGGGATGGGTGACGTTGAGCCCGTCGAAGCCGAGCCGTTCGGCCCAGCCCAGGATCTCCGGCAGATCGGCGGGCGACAGGCCCAGCACCTCGAGGTCGATCCGCCGGTAGACGTAGGCCAGGCCCTGGGCGGCTCCTTCCGCCTCGTGCATGAAGGGGGTGCGCGACGGCCCGATGCCGGCGCCCACGAGACCCACCAGCCGGCTCGTCGGGCGCTCGTCGAAGCCCGCTGTGGTCACGGCATCACGCTGCCTCCCCGTGGGCGTCGTCGCGCCTGCGGGGCTCTGCTAGACGCTCGTGACCGAGCTGGGAAGACGTGCGACGGCAGCGGCGCGGCGGGCGCGGCTCTTCAGTGCGCCTCGAAGCTGGGCTAGCCTTCCCCGCCGCAGCCAACGAGGGCCGTCCCGGCCCGGGCGGCGGGCGGCCGTCCGCCGGCCCGCCCCGAGGGGGGAGGAGTGAGCATGGAGAACGCGCCGCGGGCCTTTCGCCCACGCGATCGGGCCCGCCATCCACCGGCCCTGTTCCCGGACTACAAGAGCTCGGTGGTCCGCTCGCCGCGGCTGCCGCTGGTCTCGCTCCAGGCGACCCGCAGCGAGCTCACCGCCCCGCTTTTCGGCCACGATCTGATCCGCGCCACCGACAACGACCTTCTGGTCAACGGTCGGGTCGACGGCGATCCGATCGGCCCGCGCATCGTCCTGTTCGGCCGGGTGCTCGACGAAGAGGGCCGCCCCGTGCCGAACGTGTTGATCGAGCTGTGGCAGGCGAACGCCGCCGGCCGCTACCGGCACGTCAACGATTCCTATCTCGCCCCGCTCGATCCGAACTTCTGGGGTGTGGGGCGCACGCTCAGCGAGTCGGACGGCTCCTATCGCTTCCGCACCATCCGCCCGGGTCCCTATCCCTGGCGCAACCGGGTCAACGACTGGCGCCCGGCGCACATCCACATCTCGCTGTGGGGGGCCTCGCTCTGCCAGCGGTTGATCACCCAGATCTATTTCGAGGGGGATCCGCTGTTGCGCCACTGCCCGATCTACAACAGCATCCCCGATCCGGCCGCGCGCGAGCGGCTCGTGGCCCGGCTCGACATGGAGGAGAGCCTCCCGCACGATCTGTTGGCCTGGCGCTTCGACATCGTGCTGCGCGGGCCACGTCAGACCTTCTTCGAGAACCGGCCGGAGGGGGCCTGAGATGCCGCAGGAGATCCCGTCCCAGACCGCCGGGCCCTACGTCCACATCGGGCTCCTGCCGGCGGTGGCCGGCATCCCCTTCGAGCCCGAGCGCGATTGGGGCCGCCTCGTCCGCCCGGGGGTCCGCGGCGAGCGGATCCGCATCGAGGGGCTGGTGCTGGACGGCACCGGCAGCCCCGTCAAGGACGCCGTGCTGGAGCTGTGGCAGCCCGATGCCGCCGGTCGTTTCCCCGGCCACGATCCGGGGGCCGATCCGGCCTTCACCGGCTTCGGCCGGGTGGCGACCGACTTCGTCACGGGTCTGTTCGCCTTCCAGACGATCAAGCCCGGCCGGGTGCCGGCTCCGGACGGCCGGCTGCAGGCGCCGCACGCGACGCTCTTGATCTTCGCCCGCGGCATCAACATCCATCTGCACACCCGCATCTATTTCGAGGACGAAGCGGAAGCCAACGCCGAGGACCCGGTGCTCGCTCTGATCGAGCAGGAGGCCCGTCGGCGCACGTTGCTCGCGCGCCGCGAAACACGCGAAGGGGCCGTCGTCTACCGCTTCGACGTGCGGCTGCAAGGCGAGCTGGAGACGGTCTTCTTCGATGTCTGAGCCCATCCCTTGCATCGTCACCGTGGCGATCACCGGCTCGCTGCCGCGCAAGAAGGACAATCCCGCCGTCCCGATCAGCGTGGCGGAGCAGATCGAATCGACCCGGGAGGCGTTCGAGGCCGGGGCCACCCTGGTCCACTGTCACGTACGCAATCCCGACGAGACGCCCACCTCCGATCCCGAGAAGTTCGCCCGCCTGCTGGAAGGCATCCGCGCGCACTGCCCCGGCATGATCGTCCAGTTCTCGACCGGCGGCCGCTCGGGGGTCGGGCGCGAGCGCGGCGGCATGCTGTCCTTGCGGCCGGACATGGCCTCGCTCACCACGGGCTCCTGCAACTTCCCGAACCGGGTCTACGAGAACAGCCCCGAGCTGATCGACTGGCTGGCATCCGAGATGAAGCGCTACGGGGTCAAGCCCGAGATCGAGGTCTTCGATCTGTCGATGCTCTTCAAGGCGGTCGAGATGGAGAAGGAGGGGAAGATCGACGGGCCCTTGCACGTCCAGTTCGTCATGGGCGTCAAGAACGCCATGCCGGTCGATCGCGAAGTCTTCGAGTTCTACGTGCGCACGCTTCGCCGGCTGGCGCCCGATGCGACCTGGACCGGAGCGGGCATCGGCAAGGACCAGATCACCTTGAATCGCTGGTCGTTGGAACTCGGTGGCCATTGCCGTACCGGCCTCGAGGACAATGTCCGGCTCGACAAGTTCACGCTCGCCCCTTCGAACGCCGCGCTCGTGCGCCGCGTGGTCGAGCTGTGCCCCGAATATGGCCGCCGGCCGGCGACCGTGGCCGAGGCCCGGGCGATCCTGAAGCTGCCGCCTCACCCGGCCGGCTGATCGGCGATCGAGGGCAGGCTCCCGCCCAGAAGCTCGGCCGTGAAGGCCGCCGCCGCGAGGGCCGCCGGCAGCGGCCGACCGGTGGCCCGGCGCACCCAGCGGGCGACGAGGAAGGCGGTCGCCAGCACCGGCAGGATCACGATGGCCAGGGCACCCAGGAACAGGAGCCGCCGGTCGAGTGCGATCGAAACACCGAGCGAAAGCAGCAGGGCCACGAGCACGAGCGGCGGACCGAACCGCATGCCGGCGGCCCGCTCGACGGCCAGGAAGAAGGGCAGGGCGCCCACGAGCAGCAACAGGCGAAGGCCGATCCGCGGCGTGGTCCAGGGGAGCGCGGTGAGCTCGCTGCCCACCGCCAGCGCCACCGGGCCGGTCACGAGCACAGCCGCCGCGATCGCCACGAGCAGCATCCGCACCGGCCCCGCGGCGGCGGGCCGGGGAGCGGGCGGCGCGTCGGGCGCGAAGACCGGCCGGGCGAGCCCCAACACGAGCAGACCCAGGAGCGCCTGGTGGGCCGCGAGATGGTCCAGAAGCGCGATCGGCAGCGGATCGAAGGGAACGAGCCGCAGGACGGCCGGCGGGACGAGCACCGCCACGAGCAGCGCGCCGAGCAGCCGTCGCGCAGGCATCCTCGCCCCGCCCGCCGGGCCGAGCCGGGGCAGGGCACGGGCGAACTCGCGGGCGAGCAGGAGGCTGCCGGCGATCAGGAGCAGGATCCAAGGGCCGCGCGTGACCGGTTCCAGCGGGCTCGCCGGCCGGCCGAAGGCGGCCAGGAGCCAAGCACGCGCCTCGCGCAGCGTCGTGGCCGCGAACAGCACACCCACGTGCTCCACGTTCGGGACCACGACCGCCCGGCGCGCCGTGCCGTCCTCGAAGCGGCCGTAGGTGACGGCGAAGGCGGGAGGCGAAGGTGCGCTCGCGAGCCCCACCACCCGTAGCGCCTCGGCGGCGAGCCGGCCTTCCCACGCGCCCGCGATCACGAGCAGGTTGCGCGGGTGCTCGGCCGTGACGGCCGGCGAGAACAGCGAGATCGCCACGACCGCGGCGACGTCGGGCTCGAGCGCGGCGGTCCGCACGAGCACGTCGCCGGCCATCGAGTGGCCCAGCAGAGCCACCCTTCCGTCGCCGATCCGCCGTGCCTCGGCCAGCACCGCGCGCGTGGCGGCCACGAGCCGGGCGGAGGCGCCCTCGATGCGGAACAGATCGCCTTCGAGGAGCGTCGGGTTGCGGCCGTGGCCCGGGAAGTCGAAGGCCAGGACGCGAAGGCCACTGCGTGCCAGGTCGAGGGCCAGCGAGCGCATGAGCAGGCTCGAGCCCGAGAAGCCGTGGGCGATCACCACGACCGGGCCGGGTGGCGTGCCCTCGAGCTCCACCCGCTCGACCGGGATCGTCCCGGCCACGAGGTCGGGCGTGATCACGACACCGGCGCGAGGCCGCTCCAGCTCCAGGAGCGCCCAGGCCGTGGCGGCCAGCGCCAGGACCAGGAGGAGGAAGTCGAACGGCCGGAGCCGGGCGATCACCCCGCAGGACCGGCTCGGGCCGCACCCCGCGCCCGCGCCTCGGCGATCGCCCGCCAGACGCGCTCGGGTGTCGCCGGCATGTCGATCGTCTCGATGCCGAGCGGGGCGAGTGCGTCGAGCAGCGCGTTGACGACCGCGGCCGTGGCGCCGGTCGCACCCGACTCGCCGGCACCCTTCACGCCCAAGGGATTGTGGGCGCAGGGCACGGTGTTGAAGGCGGTCTCGATCGGCGGCAGGTCGGCCGCGCGCGGCAGGCGATAGTCGAGCAGCGAGCCGCTCGCCAGCTGGCCCGAGGAATCGAACACCACCCGCTCCATGAGCGCCTGGCCGATGGCCTGCGCCACGCCGCCTTGCACCTGGCCTTCGATCACCAGCGGGTTGATCGGGGTGCCCACGTCGTGCACGCCGGAGAGCCGGTCGACGGTGACCACGCCCGTTTCCGGGTCGACCTCGACTTCGCAGACGAAGGCCCCGTTGGGGAAGGTGAAGTTGGGCGGGTCGTAGAACGCGTTCTCCTCGATGCACGGCTCCAGCCGATCCAACG